>Ga0068854_100001452_pt1 | contig 14343 bp, 10 predicted proteins | sample KBSCornC42_FD_66590 | JGI IMG/M metagenome (GOLD analysis project Ga0068854, IMG submission 66590) | Corn rhizosphere microbial communities from Kellogg Biological Station, Michigan, USA - KBS Corn C4-2 | ecosystem: Host-associated > Plants > Roots > Rhizosphere > Soil ... | reverse complement strand
CGCCATCGTCTCATACCACCGATTTCGCGTTAGCAGCCAGTTCTGCGTGGCCGAAACGAAACAGCCCATCGCGACAATCGAACAGCCGACAATAAGCACGAAGTGAAGGACGTCACCGATGTCGATCAGCAGCAACTCGGTATTGAAAATAAATATAAATGGAAGCAGGCCGGTACGGATCTCATACCAGAATCCCTGCAGTCCGGTTTTGATCGGATCAGCGCCCGAGATCGCGGCGGCGGCATAGGCGGCAAGGCCCGCGGGTGGATGCACGTCCGCCATCAGCCCGAAATAGAAAACGAACAGGTGGACCGCGACCAGCGGCACCGCGAGGTCATTTTGCGCCGCGACTTCGACCAGCACCGGCGCCATCAGTGTCGCGACCACGATGTAGTTCGCGGTGGTCGGCATGCCAATGCCCAGAATCAGGCAGATCAGAGCCGTGAGCAGCAACATCGCCATGAGATTGCCGCCGGACGCAGTCTCGACGATTTCCGTCATCACCAGCCCGATGCCGGTCAGCGAAACCGTGCCAACGATAATGCCGGCAGCGGCAGTCGCGATGCCGACCGAGGTCATATTGCGCGAGGCGCTCTGCAACGCGGTAATCAGATCGTCGAAACCTTCGTGCATCCGCGCGGTCAGGTCGTGCTCGCCGCGAAATGCTGCCACCAGCGGCCGCTGGGTGGCCATGATGAAAATCAGGAACAGCGTGCCCCAGAAGGCCGACAGGCCGGGCGACATTTCCTCCACCATCAGGCACCAGATCAGCACGACAACGGGCAGCAGAAAGTGCAGGCCAGTCCTCGCCGTCTCGAAGAAATCCGGCACTCTGACGATCGCCTTGCTGACATCGTCAAGTGCAAGGTCCGGATGCGTCGCCTTGTAACGGATCAGCCCCACATAGGCTGCGAGCAGCGTCAGGCCGAGCATCCAGATTGCCGCGCTGCCGAATACGTTCTTGGTCCAGCCGATGCCCCAATAGACGATGCCGCTGAGGATGATCATGCCGCAGATCGTCATCAGCGCGCGCAGCATTGAATGGGCGATAGGCGCGGTCGATGACCGTTGAAGGCCGCGCAGCCCAAGCTTGGCCGCTTCAATATCGACGATATAGAAAAGCGCGCCATAGGTCAGGAACGCCGGCAGGAACGCGTGCTTGACGACTTCCGCATAGGTGATGCCGACATACTCAGCGATCAGGAATGCCGCCGCACCCATCACCGGTGGCATCAACTGTCCGTTGACTCCCGCCGCGGCCTCGATGGCACCGGCTTTCACCGCCGAATAGCCGACGCGTTTCATCAGCGGAATCGTGAACGTCCCGGTCATGACGGTATTAGCGACCGACGATCCCGAGATCATTCCGGTCAAGCCGGAAGCCACGACCCCCGCTTTCGCCGGCCCGCCGCGGAACGTGCCGAGCAGTGCGAATGCGAGCTGGATGAAATAGTTTCCCGCGCCCGCTTTCTCCAGCAGGCTGCCGAACAGCACGAAGAAAAACACCACATTGGTCGATACGCCGAGCGCGACGCCGAAAATGCCCTCCGAGGTCAACCACATCTGCGACGCGACACGCGACAGCGACGCGCCCTTGTGTCCCATCATGCCGGGCAACCAGGGACCGGCGAAGATGTAGACCAGCATCAGGCCGGCGATGATCGCAAGCGCGGGGCCGACCGCGCGCCGGGCGGCTTCGAGCAGGAGAGCGACGCCGATCACCGAAACCACGACGTCAGCCGTCGTCGGCAGGCCTGGCCGGGCCGAAATCTCCTTGTAAAACACCAACAGATACATCGCCGCCATCACACCCAGCGCGGCCAGTATCCAGTCGGCGACAGGAATTCGATTGCGCGGCGAGGATTTCAGCGCCGGAAACGTCGCAAACGCCAGCAGCAGCGCAAAGGACAGATGAATGACGCGGGCCTGCCCGTCATTGACGACGCCGAAATTCAGTTTGTATGGCAGTGGCGAGGCATACCAGAGCTGGAACAGCGCCCATGCCAGCGAGACGGCGAATATGATGGTCTTGCCGAGGCCGACCGGCTTGCGACCGCCCGTATCGGCCTCGGCGACCATGGTCTCGAGCACTTCGCGCGCCGGCACGGTCTGAGAGCTGTCCGTCATCATGTCCCCCGACTGATCACATCGCTTGTTAAAAAAAGGGCGGCGATCGCCGCACCGCCCCTCGTTGCAATTACATCCAGCCTTTTTCCTTGTAGTATTTGATCGCACCTGGATGCAGCGGCGCCGACAATCCGTTCTTGATCATCTCCTTGGGATCGAGATGCGCGAAAGCGGGGTGCAGCTTTTTGAACTCGTCAAAGTTTTCGAACACCGCCTTGACCAGCGCGTAGACCGTCGCATCCGAAACCTTGGCCGAGGTCACCACGGTCGCCAACACACCGTAGGTTTGAGTGGGGTCCGGGTTGTTCGCATACATACCGCCCGGGATAGTTGCCCTGGCATAATAGGGATGCTCCTTGACCAGCGCATCGACCGCGGGCCCGGTCAACGGAATGAGCTTGGCGCCACAGGCGATGGTTGGATCCTGGATCGCAGCCGAAGGATGGCCGACACCATAAAAGAACCCGTCGATCTTGTTGTCGCAAAGCGCGGTGCCCTGTTCGTCGGCCTTGAGCTCGGCGGCAAGCGAGAAGTCGCCCTTGGTCCAGCCCATCTGCTTGAGCAGTTCTTCCATCGACGCCAGGGTGCCGGAGCCGGGGTTGCCGACATTGAAGCGCTTGCCCTTGAAGTCCTCGAATTTCGTGACGCCGGCATCCTTGCGTGCCAGCACCGTGAACGGCTCGGGATGCACCGAGAACACCGCGCGCAGATCGGGATCGGGATTGCCCTTGAGCTGGCCCTCGCCCTTGGCCGCGTTGTACTGAATATCAGACTGCGTCAGCCCGAAGTCGAGTTCACCGCTCCTGATCGCATTGACGTTGAAGACGGAGCCGCCGGTCGATTCGACCGAACAACGCAAGCCGGTTTCCGCGCGGTTCTTGTTCATCAGCCGGCAGATCGCGCCGCCGACCGCGTAGTACACGCCTGTCACGCCGCCGGTGCCGATGGTCACGAATTTCTGCTCTGCCATCGCCGGCGCCGAAAACGACGCCAGCGCCAGCAACGCCGCCAAGCCGGCCATTTTCCTGGTAGATGTCATCACTCTCTCCTCCACTCTGTTATGCTTCGTTGCGCCGTACGACGGCGAGGCAATCCCGGCTATTTCACGGTCCCGACCGCCGCATCGACCGCATCGCCGAGGCGTTCGACGATCGCGTCCACTTGTTCCCTGTTCACGATGAACGGCGGCGCCAGCAGAATGTGGTCGCCCCGCATGCCGTCGATGGTGCCGCCCATCGGATAGACCATCAGGCCGCGCGCCATCGCTTCGCGCTTGACCGCCGCATTCAATTTCAATTCGGGGGCAAAGGGCTGCTTGCTGCCGCGATCAGTGACCATTTCAACGCCACGGAACAGGCCGCGCCCCCGGATGTCGCCGACGTGATGATGATTGGCAAAGCGCTCTTCCAGCCGGCGCTGCAAATGGTTGCCCATGGCGACGACGTTGCCGAGCAGGCCGTCGCGGCGAATGACCTCTTGCACCGCGAGCCCGGCGGCGGCCGCCATCGGGTGGCCCATATAGGTGTGGCCGTGCTGGAAGAAGCCCGATCCTTTGGCAAATGCCTCGAATATTTTCGCACTCAAAAGTACGGCGCCGATTGGCTGATAGCCGCCGCCGAGCCCCTTGGCGATCACCAGAAGGTCCGGCGCGATGCCGTCCTGCTCGCAGGCGTGCAGCGTCCCGGTGCGCCCCATGCCGCACATCACTTCATCGAGGATTAGCAGCACGCCGTAACGGTCGCAGATGGCGCGGATGCGCTTGAAATAATCCGCCACCGGCGGCACCGCGCCGGTGGTTGCGCCCACCACGGTCTCGGCGACGAAAGCGATCACCTGATCGGAGCCAAGCTCCAAAATCTTGTCTTCCAGTGCCTGCGCCGCGCGCGCGGCATAGGCCGCATCGCTCTCGCCGGCATCCTGCAAGCGGTAGGCGTAGCAGGGGGCGATATGATGGGTTTCGATCAGCAGCGGCCGGAATTGGGAGCGCCGCCATTCATTGCCGCTGGCCGCCAGCGCGCCGAGCGTATTGCCGTGGTAGCTTTGTCGCCGCGCGATGATGTGGCGGCGTTGCGTCTCGCCCTTCTCGACGAAATATTGCCGCGCCATCTTCAGCGCCGCCTCGACGCCTTCCGAGCCACCGCTGACGAGATAGACGTGATCGAGGCCCTTAGGCGCATCCTCGATCAGGCGATCGGCCAATTGCTCGGCGACATCGGTGGTGAAGAATCCGGTATGCGCATAAGCCAGTTGATCGAGCTGCCTGTGCAGCGCCGCCAGCACGTCGGGATGGCCATGGCCGAGACAGGAGACGGCGGCGCCGCCGGAGGCGTCGATATAGGTCTTGCCGTCGCGATCGAACAGTTCGATGCCCTTGCCGCCGACGGCTACAGGCATCACCGCATTGGCGGCGCGGTGCAGGATGTGGGTCATAACGTCTTCTTGTTGCTTCTCGGCTTGAGATGGGTATTGAGCGCCGCGAGGTGCTGATCGGTGTGCCGGAGCTTATCGAGCGCTTCGTCGCCGCCGCGGCCGGCGATGATCGCGCCCAAAATTTCCGCGATGACGAACGCCGGCGACATCGCGTGAAAGAATGACGGGCTGTCGGTCGGCACGATCACGCTGTGCTGTGCGATCTGCGCCAGCGGCGCCACCTCGCTGTCGGTGATGGCGACCACGCGCATGCCCTGCGCCACGGCATAGTCCGCCAGCTCCACCGTCATGCGGGTATAGGGCAGCACGCTCGCGACCAGCAGGACGTCGCGGCTGGTGGCCCGCGCCAGCGCGTCGGCGCCGGTGGCGGCAATGCCGTCGATATGGGTCGAGCGTTCGCCGACCAGCGACAGCACGTAGTGCAGGTGCCAGGCGACCGAATGGCTGGAGCGCAGGCCCAGGCAAAATATCCGCCGCGCGGAGGCCAGCGCCCTCGCCGCCGCGACCAGGCTATCGAGCCGGTCGGGCGCTGCGAGCCGTTCGATCTGCGCGCCGATCGATTTCAGCATCTCGGCGGCCAGCGCCTTGTCGCCGCGCAGTTTCTGGCTGACGACCTGGACGCCGGCCTTGCCCGCGAAACCGAGATCGCCGTCGCGCACGGCCGAGGCATAGAGCTCGCGGACGTCGTCATAGCCGTCCATGCCGAGGTGCTTTGCCAGCCGCGTCATGGTCGCGGGCTGCACGCCGGCCTGCCGCGCCTGCTCCCGCATCGACAGCAGCGCCACGTCGCGCGGCCGGTCGAGCACATAGCGCGCGCCGGCCTGAAGCTGCATCGACATGGTGTCGAACGCCTTGATGATCTGCTCGGTCAGCGGCCCGTGGTCCATGGCCAAATCCTGCGCCATCCGCCGAGGCTTTGCAACGTTTGTTTCATGAATTAATATGGCAATTCATTTGGATCATTTACGGTCTCGAACTGCCCCTCACCGCGCCGCAACCGCCATTGCCTGCCGGTCGCCTAGCCTTTTGCAAAATCCTCGATTAGGTTCGGCCGCGCTGGGGAAAAGGCAGAAATGCAGGCACGGAACCTGACGATCAGGTTGATACGTCTGGCGATGGCCGCGGCGCTGCTGCTTCCCTGCCTGCTGTTTTGCTATGCGTCCTGGGTCGGCTATCGCAGCGCGGTTTCGCTCGCCGACGAGCGGCTGCTGCGTTCGCTCGACGTGCAGCGGGAGGAAGCCCTCAAGACGTTCCAGCTGATCGACCTGACGCTCGACAATGCCACCGGCCTGGTTGCGGGAATGTCGGATCAGGATATCCGCAGCAACGAGCCGCGGCTGTACCAGGAGTTCAAGAAGTTCACCGACGCCATCCCCGTCGTGCAGTCGGTCTGGATCTACGACCGGGACGGATACGCCATCGTTTCCTCCCGCGCGCATCCGCCGCCGTCGCAAAGCTACGCCGATCGGGATTTCTATCAGGCGCATTTTCATTCCGACGCCGGCACCTATTACGGCCAGGTCAATTCGTCCCAATTCAACGGCCAGCCGTTCTTCACGGTCAGCCGCCGCCTCGACCACGACGGTGCTTTCGCCGGTATCATGGAAATCTCGGTGCTGCCGAGCAATTTCTTCCGCTTCTACGCGACGCTGGCTTACACCGAGGGCCTGCAATACGGGATGTTGCGCAGCGACGGCCTGTTCCTCGCGCGATATCCGGCGGAGCCGTCGGCGGCAGCCACGGCGCTCGACGAGCACTCCGGCTTTCGCCGCACCATCGCGCAAAATCCGGAAGGCGGGCTTTACACCGCGTTGTCGCCGATCGACGGGATCGAGCGGCGCTTTGCGGTGCGCCGGTTCGGCGAAACGCCGGTCTATCTCACCGCCGGCATCGCCACCGCCACGATCCGCCATGAATGGCTGACCGCGATGTCCGCGCATCTGATCTTCGGCATTCCGGTCACCCTGATTCTGTTCCTGACGCTGCTTGCGGTGTTGCGAAGAACCAAGCGGCTCTACCGGGAGATCGACCGGCGCTCGATCGCCGAGGACTCGCTGCGGCAATCGCAGAAGCTGGAAGCCATCGGCCATCTGATCGGCGGCGTGGCGCACGATTTCAACAATCTGCTGACCATCATCATCGGCAACCTCGAGACCGCGCAGCGCCAGCTCGCAGCTCCGGTCGACGCCGGCCTGCCAAAACTCACCCGCCGCATCGACAACGCGATGCACGGCGCGCAGCGCGCCGCAACGTTGACCAAGCGGCTACTGGCGTTTTCGCGCCAACAGCCGCTCAGCCCGGCCGCGCTCGACGTCAACCGGCTGCTGAACGGCTTGTCCGATTTCCTGCGCCGCGCGATCGGTGAGGAGATTTCGCTGGAAATCGTCGGCGGTGGCGGCCTGTGGCCGGTCGAAGCCGATCCGGCCGAGCTCGAATCCGCCATCCTCAATCTCGCGGTCAACGCCCGCGACGCTATGCCCGAGGGTGGCAAGCTGACGATCGAGGCCAGCAATTCCTACCTCGACGAGGCCTACTGCGCGCGCCACGCCGATATCCAGCCCGGGCAATACGTCCAGCTCTCCGTCACCGACACCGGCTCGGGCATGACCAAAGATGTAATCGAGCGCGCCTTCGAGCCGTTCTTCACCACCAAGGCTTCCGGTCACGGCACCGGGCTCGGCCTCAGCCAGGTCTATGGTTTCGTCAAGCAATCCGGCGGGCACCTGAAGATCTACAGCGAGGTCGGCGAAGGCTCGACGGTCAAGATCTACCTGCGCCGTTTTTCCGGCAACCCGGCCGCGGCGGAACAACCGCGGCCGGAGAAGGCCGCCGGGCGATCGGACGAATGCATCCTGGTGGTCGAGGACGACACCGATGTTCGCACCTACGTCACCGAAACGCTCGCGGGTCTCGGCTATGACGTGCTCGACGCCGCCGGCGGCGGCGATGCGCTGCGCCTGATCGACCAGCACCAGGCGATCGCATTGCTGCTGACCGACGTCGTGATGCCCGGCATGAACGGCCGCAAACTCGCCGAGGAAGCGCGTGCGCGCCGGCCCGGACTGAAAGTCCTGTTCATGACCGGCTATTCCCGCAACGCCATCGTGCATCAGGGACGGCTCGACCCCGGCGTCGATCTGATCCAGAAGCCGCTGACGAGCGACCAGCTCGCCGCGACGGTGCGACGGATTTTGGATGCGTAGCAGCCATCTGTAGCCCGGATGAGCGAAGCGATATCCGCGACCCGCATATCGCTTCGCGCATGCGGGCTACGAACAGCCATCACCCGTCATTGCGAGTGAAGCGAAGCAATCCAGTCTTCGCCGGTGGCTCTGGATTGCTTCGTCGCTTCGCTCCTCGCAATGACGAAAGAGGCGGTTACTCCGCCGGCTGAACCACCGGCGTCGCTCCCGCGGCGCGGCCGCGATAGAACGACAGGCCGATCACGCCGACGGCGGCGGCGAAGAAGATGTAATAGACCGGCGCCGCCTTGTTGCCGGTGGACTGCACCAGCCAGGTATTGATGAACGGCGCGAGCCCGCCGAACAGCATCACCGCGAAATTGTACATCAGCGACGCGCCGGTCGAGCGCACGCCGACCGGGAATATCTCGGTCATGAACGCCGGCATTGGCCCGGCGAGCCCGGCCAGCAGGATGCCGATCGCCTGCAATTCGATGAGATTGGTCGTGGTCGGCGCAGCGACGAGACGTTGCAACATCACATAGAACAATACGCTGTAGATGACCAGCGACGGCACGATGATCACGCGCCGGCCGAAGCGATCGGAAAGTTTCCCGAACAGCACGACCAGGACAGCAATCGCCAGAAAGAGGACGAGAAGTCCGATCTGCGCATTGACCAACGGCAACTTCAATTCGGTGGCCACATAGGCCGGCAGAAACACGCCGTTGACGTAGTTGATCGCCGTTCCCGCCGCGATCAGGCAGAACGAGGCGATCAGTTCGCGCGGGTGGTTGGCGAACAGTTCGGCCAGGGTCGTCTGCTGCTTCGGCTGGCTGCGCGCCGCCATTTCGGCGAGATAGGCCTGGAATTCCGGGGATTCGTCGACCTTCTGCCGCAGATAATAGCCGATCGGTCCGATCAGGATGCCGAGAATGAAAGGCACCCGCCATCCCCAGCTCGCGAACGCCTCCGGGGAGAGCCCGAGATTGAGGCCGATCGCCATCGCAGCCCCGATGCTGAAGGCGACCGATTGCGACACCATCTGGAACGAGCCGTAATAGCCGCGCCGGCCGGCCGGCGCGAATTCGATCAGCATGGCGCTGGCGCTGCCGAACTCGCCGCCCGCCGAAAAGCCCTGGATCAGACGCGCGAGCAGCAGCAAAAGCGGCGCGGCGACGCCGATCGCGCCATAGGTCGGCAGGAAACCGAGCAGACCGGTGCCGAACGCCATCAGCGTGATCATCACGACCAGCGCCTTCTTGCGCCCGTGCTTGTCGGCATAGAGTCCGAAGATCAGCCCGCCCAGCGGCCGCGCGGCGAAGGCGATCCCGAAAGTGGCGAAGGTCAGGAGCAGCGACGAACTGGGATTGTCGGCCGGAAAGAACAATTTGCCGATGATGCCGGCGAACAGCCCGAACACCGTGAAATCGAACCATTCCAGCGCATTGCCGATGGTCGAGGAAACGACGACGCGTCGGCGCATCCGCGCCAGGGCTTCATCCTGCATGGCTTCGGGCTGCATTCCAATCCCCTTCGTTTCTGCCGGCATCTGCCGGACGACCTTTGCGGCCTGGAAACGATCAAACTCGATTTTGCGATTGTTGGAAAGACCTTTGCGAGAACAAGAGCCATGTCCGCTTTCGGCGGCGCAGCGGACATGGCCGCACTTGTCGCCGGGTCTCTCCGCCGCTAATGACCGAAAGCGACATCCATGAGAAGCTGGCTTGTCCATACGCTGAGAAATAACAATGGAAGGATTCCTGCCATGCGCGCTGTTGGGACGTCGATGATTTGCAAATCGGCAGTTGTTTACGCGCTCGCAGCTTGCCTTCTGGCGATCACGGCGACGTTCGGTATGTCGCCGGCCGTTGCCGGCGTCGAGCCCTTTCCGCCGGGTTTCAAAACGCAGAACATCACGGCGAACGGCGTCACGCTGTATGTCCGCGTCGGCGGCAGGGGCCCGGCGGTGGTGCTGCTGCACGGTTTTGCCGACACCGGCGACATGTGGGCGCCGCTCGCGAAAGCGCTGTACAAGGATCACACCGTGATTGTTCCCGACCTGCGCGGAATCGGCCTGTCGTCGCATCCGCCCAGCGGCTACGACAAGAAGACCGAGGGCGTCGACATCGCGATGCTGATGGACAAGCTCAACGTCGCCAAGGCCGACCTCGTGACGCATGACATCGGCAACATGGTCGGCTACGCGCTCGCGGCGCAGTATCCCGACCGCATCACTAAATGGGTCGTGATCGACGCGCCGCTGCCCGGCATCGGGCCGTGGGACGATATCCTGAAGAGCCCGATGCTGTGGCACTTCAATTTCCGCGGGCCTGACGTCGACCGGCTGGTGAAGGGCCGCGAACGCATCTATCTCGACCGTTTTTACAACGAGCTGTCCGCGGACCCGAAGAAAATCGACGAGGCCACACGCAACCACTACGCCAAACTCTATGCGCGGCCGGGCAACATGCACTACGCCTTCGAACAGTTCGCGGCGTTCAGCCAGGATGCCAAAGACGACAAGGTCTTTGCCGAGAAGAAGCTGACCATGCCGATCCTGGCGCTTGGCGCTGAAAAATCGTTCGGCGATCAGCAGGCCGCGATCCTGCGCGACGTCGGCACCAACGTCCAGGGCGGCATCATCACCGGTTCCGGACACTGGATCATGGAAGAACAGCCGGCGCAGACCGTGAGCAAGGTCAGCGCTTTCCTCGCGGGGAAATGAGCGCGGACTGAACTGTTCGGTTCGGACCGGCATGGCGCGGGGGCACCGGCCGGCCGCGCCGGCGGCGCGACCGGCGCTACGTCGCCGCCACTTCAGTAGATGTGGACGTGATTGGCCTCGAACGTGACCGCAAACTTGTTAGGGTTTTGCAGCGTCAGAAGCAGCACGACCCCGACGCCTCCGCGGTGATCCCAGACCACGGCCCGGCCGGTTTGCTGCAGCGGTTCCATTTCCTGCGGGCTCAGATGCGGCGCGATCGAAACGTCGAAGAATTCGTTCGGCGCTTTCGAGCCTTTTCCCCACCAGAAGGTGAACTGCTGGGTCGCCCCGGCGGCAATCGTGTAAGTTCCTTGTTTGTGTTCGACGGTAGCCATGAGGTTGGGTCCTTCCTTTTCCATCGTCGCCCGATGCGACGGCCCAACCAATGACGCATCCGGCGCATTTGCGCTGTGAGGTGGCTCACGCTGTCTTGCAGACGGCGAAACCGCACCGCCGACGCGCATGTTGCTGCGCGCGGCGGAAGGTTTTTTCACCGATCCGGTTCGCGGGATAACCGGTAGGCACCCCGGATCAAAGTCCGAGGGTGCGCTTCGTTCGCTCCTAGACCAGCAGTACCGTCGATCCCGTGGTTTTACGCGCGGCCAGGTCGGCGTGGGCTTTTGCGGCGTCCTTGAGCGGATAGGTCTGGTGCACCTCGATCTTGACCGCGCCGGCTTGCACGACCTCGAACAGCTCCTTCGCCATCGCGACCAGATTTTCGCGCTTGGCGCCGTAGGTGTTGAGCGTCGGGCGGGTGACGTAGAGCGAGCCTTTTTGGGCCAGCAGTCCGAGGTTCAGCGGGTCGACGTTGCCAGAGGACTGGCCGAACAGCGCGAGGAAGCCGAGCGGCGCCAGGCAATCCAGCGACTTCAGGAAAGTGTCCTTGCCGACGGAGTCGTACACCACGGGCACCTTCTTGCCGCCGGTGATCTCGTCGACGCGTTTGACGAAATCCTCGCGGGTGTAGACGATGGTGTGGGCGCAGCCGTGCGCCTTGGCCAGCTTTGCCTTCTCGTCGCTGCCGACGGTGCCGATCACGGTGACGCCGAGATGCTTGGCCCATTGCGCCAGGATCAGGCCGACGCCGCCGGCAGCGGCATGCAGCAGGATGGTCTCGCCGGCCTTGATGCGATAGGTCTGGCGAATGAGATATTGCGCGGTCAAGCCTTTCAGCATCATCGCCGCCGCCGTCTTGTCGTCGATGCTGTCGGGCAGTTTTATCAGCCGATCGGCCGGGATCAGCCGCGCCTCGGCATAGGAACCGATCGGGGCTGCGCCATAGGCGACGCGGTCGCCCGGTTTCAGATCGGTGACGCCGGAGCCGACTTCCTCCACCACGCCGGCCGCCTCACCGCCGAGGCCGCTCGGCAATTGCGCCGGATAGACGCCGGCACGGTTATAGATGTCGACGAAGTTCAGCCCGACCGCGGTGTGGCGAATCCGCGCCTGGCCCGGCCCGGGCTTGCCGAGCTCGACCTCCTCCCAGACCAGAACCTCGGGACCCCCGGTCTTGTGAAAGCGGATCGCATGCGTCATGACGTTACTCCCTGATTATCGTTGAAAATCGAAAGCGCTGCGGCGATAGCCGTGGCGCGGCAGACCTGCTTTACATCATGTGCCGGCCGGGCGGCCAGCAAAACCCCGTGAGCGGCGCGCCTGCCGCTGGCGCACATTACTCCACCATATTGTGCTGTTGCCAGCGCAACAGGTGGGCCTGCAACCGCCGGATCAGGGTGGTCAGCGTCACGCCGACCAGCATCAGCACGATCGCGGCGACCATCATGCCGGAGGCTTCGCCGCGCGCCTCCGACTCGATGATCAGCCCCCCGATGCCGCGCTCGGCGCCGATGAACTCGCCGACGATGACGCCGATCAGGGCAAAGGAAATCGCCGGCGACAGCGAGGCGAACACCCAGGCCATGGTCGAGGGGATCACCACCGTGCGGGTGATCTGCCATTCGCTGACTCCTAGCAGCCGCGCCACATTGACAAAACCTTCGTCGATCGAGCGGGCGCCCTCGAAGGTGTTGAAGAACACCAGAAACACCACCACGATCCACGACGTGACGATTTTCGAGGTGTCGCCGATGCCTAACGCCAGCACGATGATCGGCGCCAGCGCGATGCGCGGGATCGAATTGACCGCCGTGATGAAGGGCTGGAAGATCGCGCTGAGCCGGTCGGAACGGCCGAGGATCAGTCCCGCCGCAAAGCCTGAGCTGACGCCGGTGACGAAGCCGAAGAAGGTGTTCTTTAGCGTGACCGCGGTCGCGATCCAGAGATTGTTCTCCGAGCGTGCCATGCATTTTGCAAAGTCGCCGTTGAACCAGCCATTGTAGATTCCGAGCTTGGATTTGATGCAGCTCAGCATCAGAAAATTCTGGAAGATGTCCGACGGCTTTGAGATGAAATAGGGATCGAGCATGTCCGGCACCAGCCACGGCAGGCTCTTGTGCAGATCATAGCCCCATTGCCAGATCGACAGCACGACGACGCAGATCAGCGCCTGCCACAGCCATACGCTCGCGGACCGGCGCGATCGCCTCATGCGCGGCAGGCGGCACCTCCTTGGTCTCGGGACCGCCGGTCGCGCCCCACAGGATCGCGTCGGCTTCTTCCATCGCCTCGACGGTGTCTTCCGGCAGCACCTTGCCGGTCGCCAGATACGGGATCAGGCCATATTGCGCCTCGCGTGCGGTGACCGGCACGCCGCGATTGGCGACGAACCAGTTGAGCACGCGATGCGACTGCGCCGTCACCTCGGGGCCGATACCTTCGCCGCCGACCACGGCAACCTTGAACATGTTGGAACGCGTATTCATGCCTGTTTCCCTGCAAAGTGAATCCAGGGCCGCGCGTTGCGATCGGCGACCTGGAATGCCCTGATTTCGTCGTCGCGCTGCAATGTCAGCGCGACCTCGTCCAATCCCTTCAACAGCCCGGCGCGGCGGCGCGGGTCGATCTCGAAACGATGCGTCTTGCCGTTCGGCGAGGTGATCGTCTGTGCTTCCAGATCGATGCCGATCTTGCCGGCGCCTTGCATCTCTTCGACCTCGGCGGCGAGACCGTCGACGATCTTCTTGTCGACGATGATCGGCAGGATGCCATTCTGGAAACAATTGGCGAAGAAGATGTCGCCAAAGCCGGAGCCGATCACCGCGCGGATGCCGCTTTCCTGCAATGCCCACACCGCGCCTTCGCGGGAGGAGCCGCAGCCGAAATTGGGCCCGGTGACGAGGATCTCCGCCTCGCGATAGGGCTCGCGGTTGAGGATGAATTCGGGGTTTTCCGATCCATCCGGCAAATAGCGCAGCGAGCCGAACGCCCATTTGCCGAGCGTGCCGCGAATGCCGTTACCGACCAACCGCTCGATGCGAATGATCACGTCGGTGTCGATGTTGGTCCGCATGATCGGAGCGGCGGTGGCGCTGAGTTTTGTAAAGGGTTTTGGCATTTCAGCGCTCCATCGTCCGCACGTCGGTGATCGAGCCTGCGATGGCGGCCGCAGCCGCGCTCGCCGGACTGGCAAGGTGAGTGCGCGCGCGCGGCCCTGCCGACCAATAAAATTGCGGTTGGAGGTCGAGACCGAGCGCTGCCCGGGCGCCACCACCTCGCCGTTGGCGGCAAGGCACATCGAGCAGCCGGGCTCGCGCCACTCGAAGCCGGCTTCGGTGAACAGCTTGTCGAGCCCTTCGGCCACCGCGTCGCGCTTGACGGTTTCCGAGCCCGGCACCACCCAGGCACGGACACCCGGCGCAACCTTGCGGCCGCGCGCCACTTCCGCCGCCGCGCGCAGATCGCTGAGCCGGCTGTTGGTGCAGGAGCCGATGAAGACCC
>Ga0068854_100001445_pt1 | contig 14383 bp, 12 predicted proteins | sample KBSCornC42_FD_66590 | JGI IMG/M metagenome (GOLD analysis project Ga0068854, IMG submission 66590) | Corn rhizosphere microbial communities from Kellogg Biological Station, Michigan, USA - KBS Corn C4-2 | ecosystem: Host-associated > Plants > Roots > Rhizosphere > Soil ... | reverse complement strand
CTGTGGAAGCCGCGGGTGCCGAACCAGGCGTTCCTGCACGCCCGCGCCGACGACAAATTCTGGGCGGCGCAGCGGCTGATGGCGCTGACCACGGAGCATCTGCGCGCCGCGGTCCGCGCCGGCGACTTCCGCGATCCGGCGGCCGAGGCGTTTCTCGTCCGTGCCCTCGCCGAGCGCCGCGACGCAATCGGGCGCGCTTACCTGACCGGGGTCAACCCGATCGTCGATCCGGTGCTCGACAGCGACGGAACGCTGACGTTTCGCAACGCGGCCGTCGAATCGGACTTCGCGCACGCGCCGCGCGGGTATCGCGCCGAGTGGTTCCGCTTCGACAACGCCACCGCGCGCAGCGAGGCGATCGGCGAGACGTCGGCTCACGCCACCGAGCTCGAGGCGCCGCATCGGCTGCCGTCGGCCGAGGGCGCGATCGTCCTGGTGAAGGTGAGCAGCGTCAACGCGGCCACGCCGGCGTGGGAACGGCCGGTCGACATGTTCTTCCGCTATCGCCATGGTTCGTGGCAACTGGTCGGGTTCGAACGGATGCCGTCGTGATGTCGAGACCCTGCACGCGCGCGGCGGCGATCGTCTTCGTCCTGTCGATCGTCGCCGCCCCGGCACACGCGCAGTCGTCATCCGCCGCCGATACCGATGCCATCCCGACGTTCGGCGAATTGTTCACGCACACGCTTCGCGACTTCCGCTACCTGCCGTCGGCCGGAAACCTCGAATGGCTCGCCGTCGGCGGCGCCGCCGCGCTGGCGACGCACACCGCCGACAGCGAGACCAGCCGCGTCCTGTCGGAATCGCGCACGCTCGACACGTCGCTCGAGGCCGGCGCGATCGTCGGCGGAACGCCGTTCGAGCTCGGCGCCGCGTTCGCCGCCTATGGAATCGGGCGCGCCTACGGGAACCGCCGCATCGCGAACGCCGGCGCCGATCTCGTCCAGGCGCAGCTGATCGCCGAAGCGCTGACGATCGCCATCAAGCAGGCGACGCGGCGCGCGCGCCCGGAGGGATCGGGATTCTCGTTTCCATCCGGCCACACGACGGCGGCTTTCGCGTCGGCCACTGTGCTGCACCAGCACTTCGGCTGGAAGATCGGTCTGGCGGCGTATGTGGCCGCCGCGTACGTCGGCGCCTCGCGCATTCATGACCGGCGGCACTACCTGAGCGACGTCGCGTTCGGCGCCGCGCTTGGCACGGTTGCCGGCCGAACCGTCATGGTCGGCCGGCGTCACCGCATGGCGCTCGCCGTCGTCCCGTCCAACGGCGGCGCCGCGATCGTTTTGCAGAAGTAGCGCAAACCTTTAGGCCTGCCCACCGAGGCCGGCAGCCCTGAAGGGCTGCGCTACTTCACGCCGAACGCGAAGACCTTGTTGTTCCCCGTGCCGGGAGCCAGGTGCCGGTAACCGGATCCCCAGAACACCGTCCCGTTGACGATCGACGGCGCGTCGATCACCGACCCGCCGCTCGCGAAGCCGAACAGGACGGCGCCGGTGGCGGCGTTCAGGGCGTACATCGCGCCCGAGTACGAGCCCGCGTACATCACGCCGTTGGCGACGCTCACCGCGCCGGGATCGATCGTGCCGGGCGTCGGGTCGGCGACCTGCCAGATGATGCGTCCGGTCTTCACGTCGAGCGCAGCCCACGATCCGTAGTCGATCGTTGGCCCGCCGTTCGCCAGCGCGTAGGACTGATGTGAGCTATTGGTGATCTGCATGTAGAACCGCGTTCCATCGGTCGCCGTGCCCCACTGGATGCCGCCGGTCGTGCCGCCCGGACCGACGACGGTGCTCCACGTGACCGCGCCGGTGGCGGCATTCAACGCCCAGAAGATCCCGCTCTTCTGCCCGATACCGAGGATGTTGCCAACCAGGTTCGGTCCGGATCCGGGGAAGTCGAAGTCCGGCCCGGACGGATCGGGGCAGTTCACTGCCGTGAGCGAGATCAGGCATGCGACGGTCCACGCGTCGTAGCCGGAGAGACGCCGCGCCCACTTCACCGCACCGCTCGTGAGATCGAGGTTGAGCACGGTCTCGAAGAAATCATCCGCGGCGGCGCAGTTCGGGTTCGGCGTGCCGCTGTCGATTGCCGCCTGCTGACAATCCAGCACCGACTGCGGCACGGTGTAGTTGTTGCCCGTCCCGATGTAGAGCGACGCCCGTCCCGGATCGATTGCCGGCGGCGCCCAGATCGCGTTGCCGCTGTAGCCGCCGGTGAGGCCGCCGTTGTCGGGCAGCGTGTAGGTCTTCCACAGGATCGCCCCGGTGGTCGCATTGAGCGCGACCATGCTGCCGCGGAACGTGCAGCACGGGTACGCGGGGTTAGTGGCCAGCCCTTCCTCGTTCGACGAGACGCCGACGTAGACGGAACTGCCGTTGAACACCGGCGAGCCGGTGATGATCGCGGCCGGGTGCGCATCGACCTGCGTGATCCAGCGCAGCGCGCCGGTGGCGCGATCGATCCCGATCATGTGGGCGCCGTTGTGCGTCGCCGATGCGGCCACGTTGTCGCCGATGATCAGCTCGTCGTTGTAGATCGCCGGGCTGACGCGCGAAATGCTGCCGGGACGTCCGTTGTAGTCTGCGATCTGACGTGACCACAGGAGCTTGCCGGTATCGGCGCGGACCGCGTAGAGATTCCCGGCCCAGTCTGGGAAATAGACCGCGTTGCCGGCGATCGTTGGCGTCGCCGAGACGTCGCTGCCGGTCGTGAAGACCCACTTCGCGGCGAGCCGCGCCGCCTCCGCCGGCCCAATCTGTTTTTCCGATGGCTGGCTGCGCGAGTTGTTCACATCGCGGCCGGCGATGCGCCAGCCGCCGAGGCCAGCCGTTGTGCTGGTCTGGGCGCCGCTTCCGGCCCCGATCGCCAGCATCGCGATGGTCGAGAGTCCAAGGCCGGCCGTACGCAGGTGTCGTATTCGCATCGTGTTCTCCTCCGCGGACCCGTGTAGTGCGCTGCACGCCGCCCGCGGTTTCGCCGCTGATGCGCGTGCGCGGCTGCATCGCAGGTGCCACACGACGCGCACGCACGCCGGCGCGTGGTTTTACGCACCGATGCCGTTTCGCGCGCGTAAGAACGATGGCCGTCGCCACCCGGCCGGTGACGCTGTTCGCTACTCGGCCGACGCCGAGCATGAGCGAAAACGCCGGTCTCGTAGTGTCCGGCTTCAGCCGGACCGCGATCGTGCCGTAACATCGATCGAGGCGATGGCATGGCGCAGCTGACGCTCTTCGATTCCTCCGATCGTGTGCTCGTCGACGACGAGCGCGGGCGGGTCGCCTACACGGCCGGCTTCGTCGATGCAGCGACTGCGCAGGCATGGTTCGCCGAGCTGCGAACCGGTGTGGGCTGGCGCTCCGAGCGGCGGATGATGTACGACCGCGAGGTCGACGTGCCGCGCCTGGTTGGTCACTTCCGTCTCGATCCGCCGCCGCCGTCGGCGCCAGCGGCGATCGTCGACGCCGCCAGGCTGGTCGTCGATCGCCTCGACGTGCCGTTCAACAGCGTCGGCCTGAACCTGTATCGTGACGGCCGCGACAGCGTCGCGCCGCACAACGATCACCTGAACGAGCTGCGCACAGGCTTTCCGATCGCGCTCGTGTCACTGGGCGCGGCGCGGCGGATGACGATCCGCGCGAAGGAACTGCCGCGCCGCGTCGTCCACGTCGACCTCGAGCCCGGCAGCCTGCTGGTGATGGACTACGCGACGCAGATCCACTACACGCACGCCGTGCCGAAGACCACAGAGGATGTCGGCGAACGCATCAGCCTCGCGTTCCGGGTCAAGCGGCGGCGCGAGGGCGAGGAGGACGGCGGCGTGTATCGCTGACACGCGATTTGTTATTGTCTGCGCATGCGCAGCCTGGTCCTCGTCTCGCTCGCCCTCGCCGCCTCGGTGTCCCAGCAGAACGGCTCCGCGCCATCGGCGGCGTGCACCACCGCAACCGAACGCTGCACCGAGTGGGTGGCGCTCGGCCGCGGGCCGGCGCGATCGCTGATCTACCGGACGCGCTCGCTCGAGGTGCGCAACGACGGCGTGCGCCGCGCGCTGATCATGGTGCACGGCACCAATCGCAACGCCGACCATTACTTCTCGACCGCCGTCGCCGCCAGCTTTCTGGCCGGCGCCCTCGACGATTCCGTGGTGATCTCGCCGCGCATCGCATCCGCCGCCGGCAATTGCCACGACACGCTGGCGCCAAACGAAGTGAGCTGGAGCTGCACCGGCGACAGCTGGCGCTCCGGCGGCAGCGCCGCCAGTCACCCCGATCTCACCTCGTTCGACTTCGTCGACCAGATCCTGAAGAAGCTCGCCAGCAAGAACGTCTTCCCGAACCTGCGCACGATTGTCGTCGCCGGCCATTCCGCCGGCGGGCAGTTCGTCGCCCGCTACCAGATGGCGAACCGCGTCCACGACACGCTCGGCGTCGCCGTCAGTTACGTGGTCGCGAACCCATCGAGCTACGCCTGGCCCGACAGCACGCGGCCGCAGCCGGTGGACGATGCGGCGCCCGAGAACGCGAAAGGCGCGTGGGAGACAGAGAAGGTGCACACCAGGTTCTCGTACGGCCCGTTCGACGCGTCAGGGTGCGCGAACTACAACCGCTGGCCGGCCGGCCTCGCCGAACGTTCGGGCGGCTACACGGCAACGATCAGCGACGAGCAGCTGAAGAAACAGCTGGTCTCCCGGCCGACGACGTTTCTATTCGGCCAGGTCGACACGCTGCCGCTCGGCGGCTTCGACTCGTCGTGCCCGGCGATGGCGCAGGGCGCAACGCGCCGCGCCCGCGGCGAAGCGTACGTGAAGTACATCAACGAGAAGCTCGGCGCGAAACACGTGGTGCAGATCGTGTCCGAGTGCGGCCACAACGACCGCTGCGTCTACACGACCGACGCGGTGCTGCCGGTGATCTTCCCGCACGTGCCATAAGAGTAAGTTTCAAAATTACCGGCGGCCTTTTGTGGCACAGGCCTTTAAGGCTGCAAAACGGCAGCGGGCAGCCCTGAAGGGCTGCGCTACGCTGATTTTGACACCCGCTCTGATGGGGCTGCGCTACGTGCGTCGGCGAGCGATCCGACGGGCGGGCCGAACAGGGCAGTGGCGACGACCTTGCAAACGCTCGCGCGTTGCCGTCGCCGATCTCGACACCGGCGCTCGTCCTCCCCCAGATGAGCTCGACCGCAACGCCGTTCACCGGCGGCGCGTTTCGCCGGCGCCTCACCCGCGTCCTGATCGTCCCGATGCTTCTGGTCACGGCGATTGCCGCCGTGCTCGCCGCCGTCGTGCTCCGCCTGTCGGCGCTGAGCCGCGCCGCCACGGCCAGCGAGCACGCGGTTGCCGAAGTCAACCTGCTCGAGCGCCGGCTGATCGATGCCGAGACCGGCACGCGCGGGTTCCTGCAGTTCGGCGCGGACGAGTTCCTCGAGCCGAAACGGTCGGCCGACCGCGACATACCGATCAGCATGGAGGCGCTGCGCGGCGAGTCGCTCGATGCCGAGCAGCGGTCGCAGTTCGACCAGGTCGCACAGGTCTACGCCCGGTGGGCAGCGATGAGCGGCGTCGCGATCGCGATGCGCCGCGCCGCCGATCCCCGGTATGCGGCGCTCGATACCGGCGTCGAGCGCAAGCAGCTGATGGACCACATGCGGCGATCGCTGCAGGTGATTCGCGATCGTGAAACCGTGCGTGCCGCCGACCGCGCCAGCGAGGCGGCGATGATGACCCGGCGAACCGTGGTCGTCACCCTTGCCGTCGCCATCGCCGTCGGCGTCGTCATCGGCACGTTCACGCGGCGCGAGTTGAAGCGCCTCGGGGGAACGTATCAATCGACCTTGGCGGAGATCGCCGCGAACACGGCGCAGCTGCAGGCGCTGACCGCGACGCTCGAGCAGCGCGTCGAGGAGCGCACGCGTCAGTGGCAGCAGGCGAACCAGGAGCTGGAGGCGTTCACCTACTCGGTCTCGCACGATCTCCGCGCGCCGCTCCGCCACATCAGCGGCTTCTCTCAGCTGCTCGGCGAGGCGCTGGAGCCGGACGCCAGCCGGCAGATACGGCATTACGTGTCGCGCATCGTGCAGCGGACCCACGAGGCGGGTCAGTTGATCGACGACCTGCTCGCGTTCTCACGGACCGGCCGCGTCGAAGTGGTCAAGAGCCGCGTCGACAGCGACGCTTTGGTGCGCAGCGTCGTCGACTCGGTGATGGCCGACGCCGCCGGCCGGCGCATCGAGTGGTCGATCGGCCCGCTGCCGGTCGTCGACGCCGATCCGGCGCTGCTGCGGATCGTCTTCACCAATCTGTTGAGCAACGCGCTCAAGTACACGAACCCGCGCCCGCTCGCGACGATCGCCGTGGGCGCGACCAGCGGGGACGCGATCACCACGTTCACCGTCGCGGACAACGGCGTCGGCTTCGACATGCAGTACGCGGACAAGCTCTTTGGCGTGTTTCAGCGGCTGCACGGGGCCGACGAGTTCGAGGGAACCGGCATCGGCCTGGCCACCGTCAAGCGCATCGTCGCCCGGCACGGCGGCGAGACATGGGCGCAGGGCGAGCCCGATCGCGGCGCCACTTTCTGGTTCACCATCCCCGCACCGGCGGGGCGCGAGGTGTGATGGACTACCTGCAACAACGCATCCTGCTCGTCGAGGACAGCCGCGACGACGTCGAGCTCGTCACCGCGGCGCTCGACGCGTTTCACCTGACCGATCGCATCGACGTTGTCCGCGACGGCGCCGCCGCGCTCGATTATCTGGAGTGCCGGGGCGCCTACGAACGGCGGAGCAGCGGCGTGCCGGCGTTCGTGCTGCTCGATTTGAAGCTCCCGAAAATCGGCGGCCTCGAAGTGCTGCAACGGCTTCGCGCCAACCCGGGCCTGCGCACCGTCCCGGTGGTGGTGCTCACCTCGTCGCGCGAGGAGCCCGATCTGGTTCGCGCCTACGAGCTCGGCACGAACGCCTACGTCGTGAAGCCGGTTCGCTTCGACGATTTCGCCAGGGCGGTGCGGGAGATCGGCACCTTCTGGGCAACCCTCAACGTCGCGCCGCCGCGCAGGAACTGAACCATGGCGCCACTGCAGATCCTCTTGCTCGAAGACGTGGACGACGACGCGGAGCTGATCGAGGAGACGATCGCGCGAGCGGGCATCGCCGCCGCTGTCAGACACGTGCGCTCGGAGTTCACGTTTCTGAACGCGTTGCACGAGCAGCGGTTCGACCTTGTCCTCGTCGATTTTGCGCTGCCGCGGTTCGACGGGATCAGCGCCGTGCGTGCCGCCAGGCTGTGTCGCCCGGACGTACCGGTTATTCTGATCTCCGGCGTCATTGGTGAAGACCTCGCCGCTGAAACGCGTAGCATTGGCGTGTCCGACTTCGTGCTGAAGGATCGGCTCGACCAGCTGGGCGCGGTGATCGAACGGTGGGCACCGCAATCGGATACGGCGCGGCAAAGACGATGACGACAACGCGTCGGCGTTTCCTGCAGGCCGCGGCCGCCGTCGCGGCGAGCCGCACCGTCGCCGGGCTCAGGAGCGCGAGCCTTTCGGCCGAGCGGCGGACCGCGCAGCTCGTGCCGCCGCTGGCGCCCGTGAAGACGGTGCGAGCCAGCGTCCTGGAGATCGGCTACCACGACGCCGGCAGCACCGACGGATTTCCGATCGTCCTGCTGCACGGGTTCCCCGACGACGCGCACGCCTACGACGGGGTCGCACCGCTGCTCGCGGCGAAGGGCTACCGCGCGCTTTCGGTCTACCTGCGCGGCTTCGGGCCGACGCGATTTTTGGACGCGAGCGCGCCGCGCACCGCCGAACAGGCGGCGATCGGCCAGGACGTGATCGATTTCGCCGATGCGCTGAACCTGCGGCGGTTCGCCGTCGCCGGCTTCGACTGGGGCGGCCGCGCCGCCTGCATCGCGTCGGCCCTCCATCGCGATCGCGTGCGCGCGGCGGTGCTGGTCGGCGGCTACACGATTCAGAACACGGTGCAGCGTGGGTCGCCGGGGTCGCCCGAGGCGGCGCGGCGGCTGTGGTACCAGTGGTACTTCAACACCGACGCCGGCCGGGACGGCCTCGCGCAGAACCGCCGGGCGCTGTGCGCGCTGCTGTGGCGCGAGTGGTCGCCGACGTGGCGCTTCAGCGACGCGATGTTCGACCGCACGGCGGCATCGTTCGACAACCCCGATTTCGTCGACTGCGTGATCCACTCGTACCGCCACCGCAACTTCAACGCCCCCGGCGAGCCGCGCTTCGTGGAGATGGAGCAGCGGCTGGCGAAGCGGCCGCCAATCGAAGTGCCGGTAATCGTGCTGCACGGTGCCGATGATTCGTTCGGCCATCCGCCGGCGCAGATCACCGCCGCCGATCGGGCCACGCTGCCGAACATCGTCGACAAGCGGATTATCGAAGGTGCCGGGCACTTCCTGCCGCACGAAAAACCCGACGCGATGGCGACGGCGCTCATTGACGTCCTCGCCCATTCGTAGTGTCCGGCTTTACCCGGACTCCGATTCGCGCCGCATACGGGCCAGACCGCCACGATCGATTTTGCCGAGATGGGTGCGCGGCAGCGATTCCATGAACACGATCTCTCGCGGCACCTTGTAGTGCTCCAGCCGCGTCTTCGCAAAGGCCTGGAGTTCCTGCGCCGTCGGCGGTGACGGCGTGGCGGCGACGACGAAGGCACACACGGCAACGAGGCCGTCCGCATCGCTGGCGCCGACCGCGACCACCTCCTGAACGGCGGGATGCGCGAGCAGGCAGTTTTCGACTTCCGCGGGCGCGAGCCAGCGGCCGTGGACCTTCAGCATCTCGTCGGTCCGGCCGCAGTAGGTGAAGGTGCCATCCGGGTTGCGGCGCAGCATATCGCCGGTCACGCACCATTCGCCGCGGAAGACGCGCATCGTGTCGTCCATCTGCTGCCAGTAGCCGAGGGCGCGCGAGTCGCCGCGCACCCAGAGCGCGCCGGCGTCGCCGTCAGCGACGTCGCGGCCGTCCGCGTCGCACAACCGCACTTCGAACCCGTCGACGACGCGTCCGAGCGTGCCGGGCACGACGTCGCCGGGGCGGTTGGAGATGAAGATGTGCCACATCTCCGCGGTGCCAAGACCGTCGAGGAGCTCGACGCCGAATGTTCGCATCCAGCGATCGTGCAGCTCCGCGGCGAGCGGTTCGCCGGCGGAGGTCGCCAGTCGAAGGCTCGACAGATCGGCGGCCGCTGCCGCCGCCGCCGAAACCATCTGCTGAACCATCGTCGGCACGTTGACCAGGATCGTCGGCCGGTGGCGCGCGATCTGCTCGAAGAGCGCGTCGGCGGTGCAGCGCTCGGGGAACAGCACGCACGACGCGCCGACCGAGAATGGAAAGAAGAGATTCGCGCCGGTCGCGTATCCGAAGAAGAGTTTTGGTACTGCGATCGTGATGTCGTCGGCGCTGATGCCGAGGACACCCTGGCCGTAACGCAGCGTGGTGTTCGCGTAGGAACGGTGCGTCTGGACGACGCCTTTCGGCCGCCCGGTCGTGCCGCCGCTGAACAGCCACATCGCCGCATCGTCACGATGGGTGTCGTACGGCGCGAAGTCGCCATGCGCTGATTCGAGGCGGGCGGCACACTCTGTGCTGCCGACGGTGTAGAGGTGGACCGCGCTCGGGAGCGCGGCGGTTGACGCGGCAAACAGGTCGACGCGATCCGCGGAGACAAACGCCGCGGTTGCGCGCGTGTACTCGAAGAAGAAGCGCAGCAGCTCCGGCGTCGTGTCCGGATTCACCATCACCACGACCGAACCGCGCCGGAGGATGCCGAACAGCGCCGCGGCGAAATCGACGCCGTCAGGCAGCGCGACGATCACCCGCTCCTCGGGACGGACGTCGTCCGCGGCGAGGATGTGCGCGTACTGCGCGGAGCGGCGCGCGACCTCGGCGTACGAGAAGGTCCGCGCCGCGGTGCGGATCGCGATCCGCTGGCCGCGGCCCTCGCCGATCCGTGCATCGAGCAGCCAGGCGGCGAGGTTGAGCCGCGTCGGGATCACGGTCCTAGATTAAACTCGAACCCGTGTCATGCCGGTGTATTCGCTGGCGTCGCTGACGTGGACGGCGGTGCGCGAGCTGCCCGCGGCGCGGACCGTCGCGGTGCTGCCGGCCGGTGCGATCGAGGCGCACGGTCCGCATCTGCCGCTCGCGACCGACGTGATCATTGCCGAGGCGATGGCGCGCGCCGGCGCCGGCCGCCTGGCGGCGCGCGGCCTGCACGTCCTGCTGCTGCCGGCGCTGGCGATCGCGCCGGCGCCGTTCGCAGCCGAGTTCGCCGGCACACTCGATGTGCCGCCGGAGGCGACAACGATGATCGTTGGTGCGGTGATGCAGAACCTGGCCGCGCATGGCTGCCGCGCCGCGGCGATCGCGAACGCGCATCACGATCCGGCGCATGTCGCGGCGCTGCGCCGCGCGGTTGGTGAACTGAATGCTCACGGTCCGGCTAAAGCCGGACACAACGGAGAGCCAGGCGGCATGGTCGCTGTATTTCCCGACCTGACCCGCCGCCGCTGGGCGGAACGGCTCACTGCGGAGTTCCGAAGCGGTGCCTGCCACGCCGGCCGGTACGAAACCTCGATCGTCCTTGCTGAGCGGCCGGATCTGGTCCGCACCGACGTGATGTCGACGCTCGCGCCGAATCCGCGGTCGCTGGTCGACGCGATTCGTGCCGGGCGAACGACCTTTACCGCGGCTGGCGGCTCGGATGCGTACTTCGGATCTCCCGCGGAGGCGACTGCGGAAGAAGGACGGGCGATCGTCGAGACGCTCGGCGCCATCCTGGCCGAGGCGATTGTCGAAGCGATCGAGCCGACCGGGGTCGCATCGTGACCTCGCCGCTTGGCGTGGTGAACCCGCCGGAACTGGGTGCGCCGCGCGGCTTCGCGCACGGGTTGATCTCGTCCGCCGGCGGGCGCCTGCTGTTCGTCGCCGGCCAGACCGCGGTCGACGCGGCCGGGCGGGTGACGAGCGATCAGTTCACGCAGCAGTTCGAACGGGCGCTCGAGCGCGTGCTCGCCGTGGTGCGTGCGGCCGGCGGCCGGCCGGAGCAGGTGGCGCGGATGACGGTGTTCGTGCGCGGCATGGATCGCTACCGCGAGAGCCGGCCGGGTCTGCGCGAGGTGTGGCAGCGGCACATGGGCGCGCACTATCCGGCGATGTCGCTGGTCGAAGTCCTCGCGCTCGTCGACGAGGGCGCCGTGGTCGAGATCGAAGCGACGGCGGTGCTGTCGTGAGAGGGCCAGGGTCGTTCCTGCGCGACGACAGCGACTCGGGCGTCACGACGATTACGCTGCACCGTCCCGAGCGGCTGAACGCGCTCACCTTCGAGATCTACGACGAGCTGCGCCACACGTTTCGGGCGCTGAGCACCGAACCGGGCGTTCGTGCGGTGGTCATCACCGGCACGGGAAAGGCGTTCTGTTCCGGCGGCGATGTCCGCGACATCATCGGCCGCCTGATCGGCCGCGATTATCGCGAGCTGCTCGAGTTCACGCGGATGACGTGCGATCTCGTCCTCGCCATTCGGCAGTGCCGCCGTCCGGTGATCGCGGCGTTGAACGGCACGGCCGCCGGCGCCGGCGCCGTGATCGCGGCGGCCTGCGATGTCCGGATCGCCGCGGCGTCGGCGCGGATTGCCTTTCTGTTCACCAAGGTCGGCCTGTCAGGCGCCGACATGGGCGCCGCCTGGCTCCTGCCGCGCATCGTCGGCAGCGGCCGCGCCGCGGAACTGCTGATGACCGGCGATTTCATCACGGCGGAAGAAGCGTTACGCATCGGGCTGTACAACCGCGTCGTCGCCGACGGCGAGGCGCTGGCGGCGGCGACGGCCTTCGCCGAGCAGGTCGCCGAGGGGCCGTCGTTCGCGCTCGAGATCACCAAGGACGCGCTCGACCGCGAGGCGACGTCGGACTTCCGCTCGGCGCTCGAGGCCGAAGCGCAAATCCAGGCCTCGCTGATGACCCACGCCGATTTCCGCGAAGCCTACGAGGCGTTCGTCGCGAAACGGCCGCCGAAGTTCCGCTGATGCGCATCGACTGCGTCGGCGGCGGCCCGGGCGGGCTCTACTTCGCGGTGTTGATGAAGAAAGCCGATCCGCGGCACCACGTCCGCGTGATCGAGCGCAACCGGCCGGACGACACGTTCGGCTTCGGCGTCGTCTTCTCGGACGCGACGATGGCCGGCATCGCCGACGCCGATTCCGAAGCCTACCGCGGCATCGCGCGGCATCTCGTCCACTGGGACGACATCGACGTGCACTACCGTGGCCAGTGCATCTCCTCGACCGGGCACGGCTTCAGCGGCATGAGCCGGCATACGCTGCTGCACGTTTTGCAGGAGCAGGCGTGCGCCGCCGGCGTCGAGCTGCTGTTCGAACAGGAGATCGCCTCGCTCGATGCGTTCGCCGGCGCCGATCTCGTCGTCGCCGCCGACGGCGTCAACAGCACGATGCGGCGGCTGCTGCACGGTCGGATCACCACGATCGTCGACCATCGGCCGAACCGGTTCGTGTGGCTCGGTACCACCAAACCGTTTCCCGCCTTCACGTTCTATTTCAAGCACGACGCGCACGGCCTGTGGCGCGTGCACGCGTATCAGTACGGGCCGGATCGATCGACCTTCATCGTCGAGTGCCGCGAGGAAACGTGGAAGGCGGCAGCGATGGACCGCGCCGGGGAAGAAGAGACGGCGGCCTTTCTCGAACGGCTGTTCGCCGACGAACTCGACGGCCATCGGCTGATTACCAACCGCAGCATCTGGCGTCAGTTCCCGACGATTCGCACCGAGCCGTGGTCGAGCGGCAACGTCGTGCTGCTCGGCGACGCGGCGCATACGGCGCATTTCTCGGTCGGGTCGGGGACGCGAATGGCGATGGAGGATGCGGTCGCGCTACGCGATGCGATCGTTGGTGTCCACGACGGTCCGGCTGAAGCCGCACACTACCGGAACGACGGTGCGGCTGAAGCCGGACGCTACGGGGACAGTGCGGACCCGGCCGCACTCGCGTCTGCGCTGCGCGCCTACGAAGCGAAGCGGCGACCGCAGGTCGAGAGCTTGCAGCGGGCGGCGCAGGCGTCGCTGCAATGGTTCGAGGACACCGAACGCTACATGTCGCTCGAGCCCGTACCGTTCACCTTCTCACTGCTGACGCGGTCGCTGCGGATCACGCACGAGGATCTGCGAACCCGCGACGCCTCGTTCCTGGCCCGCGTCGACGAGTCGGTGGCGCGCGATGCGGCTGAGCAGAGCGGACGCCCGCTCGCCGCGACCGTGCCGCCGCCGATGTTCACGCCCTTCCGCCTCCGCGATCTCGTGCTCGCCAACCGCGTCGTCGTCTCGCCGATGTGTCAGTACGTCGCCGACGACGGCACGATCGGCGACTGGCACCTGGTGCACCTGGGGAGCCGCGCGATGGGCGGCGCCGGTCTGGTGATCGCCGAGATGACCGACGTGGCGCGCGACGCGAGGATCTCCCCGTGGTGCGCCGGCCTCTATCGCCCGGAGCATGTGGCGGCGTGGAAAAAAGTTGTCGAGTTCGTGCACCGCGAAACGGCGGCGGCGATCGGCGTCCAGCTCGGACACGCGGGACGCAAAGGCGCGACGCAGCGGCTGTGGGAAGGGGACAACGAGCCGTTGCCGGATGGCGGCTGGCCGCTCGTCTCGGCGTCGCCAATCCCGTATTTTCCCGATCGCAGCCCGGTTCCGCGCGAGATGACGCGCGCCGACATGGACTGTGCCGTCGCCGACTTCGCGCACGCCGCGGAGCTCGCCCGCGATGCCGGCTTCGACCTGCTCGAAGTCCACATGGCGCACGGCTACCTGCTCGCGTCGTTCATCTCGCCGCTCACCAACACGCGCACCGACGAATACGGCGGATCGCTCGACAACCGGCTGCGCTTTCCGCTCGAAGTGTTCGCGGCGTGCCGCGCCGTGTGGCCGCAGGAGAAGCCGATGAGCGCGCGGATCAGCGCCGTCGACTGGATACCAGGCGGCATGGAACCCGACGACGCCGTCGAGGTCGCGCGCAGGTTGAAGGCGCACGGCTGCGACATCGTCGACGTGTCAGCGGGACAGACTGTCCCCGATCAAAAGCCGGTGTACGGGCGGCTGTTTCAGACGCCGTTTGCCGATCGGATCCGCCACCAGGTCGGGATGGCGACGATGGCCGTCGGCAACATCTCCTCGTACATGGACGTCAACACGATCATCGCGGCGGGCCGCGCCGATCTGTGCGTGCTCGCCCGCGCGCACCTGTTCGATCCCTACTGGACGCGCCACGCCGCGTGGATGCTCGGCTACCCGCTGCCGTGGCCCGATCCCTACAAGTCGGTCGAACGCTACACGCCGCGGTTCGAATT
>Ga0068854_100001438_pt1 | contig 14407 bp, 12 predicted proteins | sample KBSCornC42_FD_66590 | JGI IMG/M metagenome (GOLD analysis project Ga0068854, IMG submission 66590) | Corn rhizosphere microbial communities from Kellogg Biological Station, Michigan, USA - KBS Corn C4-2 | ecosystem: Host-associated > Plants > Roots > Rhizosphere > Soil ... | reverse complement strand
TAATAGCGATAGGTCGCGAGGCGGCCGACGAAAGTTACGTCGGTCTGTGCGATAGCCAACGCCTCATAGCGTTTAAACAACGCCTGATTCTCTTCACGCGGGATCGGATAATAAGGATCGCCCTCGGCGCTTGGATATTCGTAGGTGATGCTGGTGCGCTCCGCCTGCTGGCCGGTTAGGTGCTTATATTCGGTCACGCGCGTATAGGGCACCGCCTCCGACGGATAATTCACGACCGCGACCGGCTGGTGCCACTCCTGGTCGACGGTCTCATGGACGAACCGCAGCGATCGATAAGGCAGCTTTCCGAAGCGATAGCCGAAATATTCGTCGATCGGGCCGGTGAAGACGAGATGCGTGTGTGGATAGGCGTCGCGCACTTCGGCGAAATCGACGCCCAGCAGCAGATCGATGTTCGGGTGGTCGAGCATGCGCTCGAACATTGTCGTGAAACCCTGCGCCGGCATGGCCTGGAAGCTGTCGGTAAAATAACGATCGTCGACATTGGTTCGCGTCGGAACCCGTGCGGTTACCGACTTGTCGAGCTCGGACGGATCCATTCCCCATTGTTTGCGGGTGTAACCCTGGAAGAAGGTCTCATACAGATCGCGGCCGATCGCGGAGACGACCACATCGGCCGACGTCTTGATCGTCTCGACCGGTTCAGCGCGCGATGCCAGGAAAGCGGCCGCGTCCTCCTCGGTGCGCAGGTCCAGTCCGTAGAGCAGATTCAGCGTGGTGCGATTGATCGGCATCGGTACGCGCTGGCCGTTCACTTCCGCGAGCACCCGGTGCTCGTAGGGCCGCCAATCCGTGAATCGGGACAGATAGTCCACGATTTCCTGGCTGTTCGTGTGGAATATGTGCGGACCATATTGGTGGATCAGCACGCCGGCGTCATCGAGATGATCGAAGGCATTGCCGGCGATATGCGGGCGTCGATCGACGACCAGCACCCTTCTGTTCGAGCCGGCGGCAAGCCGCTCCGCCATGACCGCCCCGGCAAAACCCGCGCCGACCACCATCACATCATAATGTTGCGGGCGTTCGGCGGGCCAAATGGTTGGAGAAACGATCGGCTGGACATGCTCGGCGCGGGCCGCCGCATCGTCGATCAGGTCGAGCATCTGCCGGAATGTGCGATCCCATGAGAGGCTTGATAATGTCGAGTCGACTTCGTCCTGCCAGGCGCCCGGGGTATTGGCCAGGGCTAGTGCTTCGTCGCAGGCGAGCACGAAGCTTTCCGGCGTATCGGCGATCTTCACCGCTTCGATCGCGCCATAATGCCGAACCACGTCGCAGATCGGACTCGACACCACCGGACAGCCGGCGGCGAGATATTCGGGCGTTTTGGTCGGACTAATGAACCGTGTCGCCTCGTTGATGGCGAACGGCATCAGCGCGACGTCCCAGCCGCGCAGATAATCGGGCAGCTCGGCATAGGACTTCCCGCCGAGATAATGGAGGTTGGGTGCTCGCGGCAGATCGTCTTCGCTGATCTTGACGACGGGGCCGACCACCACGATCGACCATTGCGGCCGGGCCTCGGAAAGCCGTGCCAGCAGTTCGAGGTCCATACGTTCATCCACGACTCCGTAGAAGCCGAGTCTCGGGCCTGGGATCGCCGCCTGATCCTCCGGATCGCGGCCCGGCGCACGTGCAGCCTTGAAATGCTTCACGTCCACGCTGGACGGGAAGGGATATATATGAGGGTGACGGCCGCGCTTCGCCTCGAAGAGGCTGTGGCCGCCGGTGAACATCAGATCGGCCTGCTCCATCAGCCGCATCTCGAGCGGCACCAATTCCGGCGGCGCGTTCTTGAAATTCGCGAGTTCGTCCATGCAGTCATAGACGATGCAATCCGCAGGGACATGTTCCGAGAACGGCAGCATCATCGGCGTGTAATACCATCTGACGGCGGGCTGCGGGCGATCCTGGAGAAATTCGCCGAGCAGCCTCTTGAGCATGGCCCGTTCGTCGCCTTCGTTGAAGTCGACCGGCAGGATCGGCGTGGCGACGATCACACCGGTTCGTTCACAGCTGCGGACCTGCAGATACGGCGCCAGAGCTTCGTCGGAGGTCAGTGGTTCCTCCCAGAAGACCACATCATATTCTGCCGCGAAGCGGCTCATCAGATGCTGCGGTCGCTGGAATACGAAGTCCCATCTAAGATGGCTGAAGCACATAAGCAGCCGTTCGGCATGGCCCCCTCCCTCCATGGAAGAGACGGCACGGGGAAGGGAAGGGAGCTGCTGCATGACATAGCCTTGCTGACAAATGTGTATGAAGAACGGTGCAACCGGCTCGGGAGTTCCATCAGAATATATGTAAGCTATTGTATGATATATGTTATTTCGGATGAGTTATTATCCTCATCGTGCAACAAGTATAGATCGACTTCGTTTCTCCCGATTGATCTTTGTTGGCGAGACCGGGGAGTAGCGGGTGGACATGCTGGAACTTTGGGGCGGTGCAGAGTGCACGGTCAACCGCGTCGGGGACAGCTTTCGGGATCAGCTTAAGGAGACGGGGCATCATGACCGCATCTCCGATCTTGACCTGTTCGCCGAACTTGGGCTTCGCGCCTTGCGCTACCCGATCCTTTGGGAGCGTATGACAGCCGAAACGAGCGCGAACCACGACTGGAACTGGTCTGACATGGGGCTGGCGAAACTCCGTTCTCACGGCATTCGCCCAATTGCAGGGTTGGTGCACCATGGCAGCGGGCCGCGTTCCACCAATCTGCTGGCAGACGATTTCGCTTCCGGCCTGGCAAGCCATGCCCGCACCGTCGCGGAGCGTTATCCGTGGATCACTGACTGGACGCCCGTAAACGAGCCGCTGACCACGGCCCGTTTCGCGACGCTCTATGGTCATTGGTATCCTCATCTGCGCGACGAACCGAGCTTCTGGCTCGCGCTACTGAACCAGATCGACGCTACCCGGCTCGCCATGCGCGAAGTGCGGCGCGTGCAGCCCGAGGCGCGGCTCGTCCAGACCGACGATCTGGGGCGTACCTACGCAACGGTTTCCGTTCGCGAACAGGCCGCCTTCGACAATGTGCGCCGATGGATGGGCTGGGATCTGCTTTGCGGGAAAGTGGTGCCTGGGCACGATCTGTGGACGCGCCTCCTGCGCTATGGCTTCGAGGACCGCCTCCGCCGGATTGCCGACGATCCCTGTCCGCCCGACATCATCGGCATCAACCACTATCTTACCAGCGACCGGTTTCTCGACCACAGGGTGCAACGCTATCCGGCGCGAGTGCGCGGGGGGAACAGCCGGCGCGCGTTCGTCGATGTCGAGGCAGTCCGCGTCCTGCAGCCGCCCCCCCCGGGACTCGCCGGCTCATTGCGCGAGGCCTGGGACCGCTACCATATCCCGCTCGCGGTCACCGAGGTTCACAATGGCTGCACCCGCGAGGAGCAGATGCGCTGGACCTATGATGCGTGGCAGACGGCGTTCGCACTCCGCGGCGAGGGCGTCGACATCCGCGCCGTGACCAGTTGGGCGCTGCTCGGCGGCTGCGGCTGGAACACTCTGCTTACCACCGCCGGTGTCTATGAAGCCGGTGCGTTCGACGTGCGCGGCGCGGTGCCGCGGCCAACGGCCGTCGTGCCGCTGCTGAAGTCCCTAAGCCGGGGGGAGGAGCCTTCGCACCCGGTGCTCGCCGGCTCAGGCTGGTGGAGGCGCGACATCCGCGTCCACCACCCGGCAGTTCCGCGACCAGCTCCGCTGCCCGATCATTCGCGCTGCTGGCGTCGGATGGCGGGCCAGACCGCGCCGCCGCTGCTCGTGGTCGGGGCGACCGGAACGTTGGGAGGCGCGCTCGCGGCCGCCTGCCGGCATCGCGACATCGCTCATGTCGCGACATGCCGGCAGCAGCTCGACCTGTCCGATGAGCAAAGCATCGCTGCGGCGCTCGATGCGTACAGGCCCTGGGCGGTGATCAACGCCGCCGGCTGGGTGAGGGTCGACGATGCCGAAACCGACGCGGCGGCCTGCATCGCCGCCAACGCCGAGGGGGCGGAGCGGCTTGCCGCCGCCTGCGCTGAACGGAACATCCCGACAGCGAGCTTCTCAAGCGATTTGGTGTTCGATGGCGGGATCGGTAGGACCTATCGGGAAGATGACGATCCTGCGCCGCTGAACGTCTATGGCTGGAGCAAGGCTCTCGCGGAACAATCGATACGGTCGCTCCACGGGAGCCACCTGATCATTCGCACCGCCGCCTTCTTCTCGCCCTTCGACACCTATAATTTCGCCATGCACATGGTCGGAGCGTTGGGTCAGGGGCGGCCTTTCCGCGCCGCTCATGATCAGGTGGTCACGCCAAGCTATGTTCCGGACCTGTGCAGCGCCGTGCTCGACCTGATGATCGATGGTGTCGAGGGAATATGGCATCTCACCAATGGCGAGGCGCTGTCCTGGTCGGATTTCGGTCGCCAGCTCGCCGGGCGTTGTGGCCTCGATGCGGCATTGATCCACGCGGTGCCGGGCGAACGGCTCGGCTGGCGCGCCATTCGGCCCGGCGCGGTGCCGCTCGGCAGCACGAAGGGAGCGCTGCTGCCGCCGCTATCCTGCGCAATGGACCGTTTCGCGCATGAGCTGCGCCTCCGGGGCGTACTGGATCGCCGCGTGGCCGCCTGACGGGCATTCACACGGGGTCGATGTCCAGCCGCATCCGCAGCGTCATGGTTTCGCCGGGCTCCACGACCTTCAGCCCGAGCGCTTCCCAGCGCTCTTCCGGCGCGTTCAGCGCTGCGTTGGCGTGCGTGACCGGTTCTGCGACGAAAAGGCCGCCTTGCCGTGGCGAGTAGAGCTGGAAGAAGCGCGTCCCCGGCGAAGACAGGGTGATGCTGAACGGCGCGCCCGGCGTCGTGATGGCAGCCGCTCCGCTCCAGCCATCATAGCCATTATCCAGTTCGCGACCGCATATAGGACCATCGGTCAGGTCGTACCGTCCGCGCGCAGCGATGCGCTCCACTGGCAGGACCCGCTGGTCCACGGTCCAGACATTTTCGACCCGGGTGACCAGGCGCGTCCCGGCAGCGCAGGGAAAATAAGGGTGAAGCCCCAGCCCGCAGGGCATCGCGGCGTCCCCGCTGTTGGTGCAGCCGAGTTCGACCGTAAGGCCGTGCGGATCGAGGCTCAGCCGCTGCCGGGCGGCATAGGGCCATGGCCACTCGCCGCCATCATGTTCGAACAGAAGCTGGGCGCTGGCGGCAGTCTGCTCCTCCACGCGCCAGCGGCCAAGCCAGCCCTGGCCGTGCAGCGGGCTCGGATCGCCGGCCATGTTCGGTGCCAGCACGACCTCGCGGCCGCGGAAGCGGAAGGCGCCACCGCGAATGCGGTTGCAATAGGGAACGAGCGGGAAGCACCCGGCCTCCAGCGGAGAAGCAGGCGCGGCCTCGCTGCGCAGGATCGGAGAAACCGCATTGCCCTCGACCCAGTCGAAGCGGCCTATGCTGCCGCCGAGCGACGGCAGCAGGGCCAGTCGCAGCGGGCCGGCCGAGAGCTGTACGTCGCTCATCCTACCACTCGGCAAAGCTGCCGTCGGCATAGCGCCAGATCGGGTTCCGCCAGCGGTGCCGCTGCTCATGCGCACGGCGCACGCCCGCTTCGTCGATCTCCACGCCAAGCCCGGCCCCAGTGGGGATCGGCAGAAAGCCGTCGATCGGCTTGAATATATCGGGATTGGTGACGAAATTCAGCAGGTCGTGCCCGACATTATAGTGGATGCCGAGCGACATCTCCTGCAACACGACATTGGGCGTGCAGCCCGCCAGCTGAAGGCAGGATGCCAGCGCCAGCGGGCCGAGTGGGCAGTGCGGGGCGACGGCCACGTCGAACGCCTCCGCCATGGCGGCAATGCGGCGGCACTCGCTCAATCCGCCGGCATGGCTCAGGTCCGGCTGGATGATGTCCACTACGCCGGAAGCGAGGAAGGGCTTGAAGTCCCAGCGGGAGTAGAGGCGTTCGCCGAGCGCGATCGGCGTGCTGACCAGCTGGCTGATCTGCGCGATGCCTTCGGGATTTTCGGAGAGCAGCGGTTCCTCGATGAACATCAGCCCCAGCGGCTCGAGCAGCTTTGCCAGCTGCTTCGCCATGGGCTTGTGGATGCGCCCGTGGAAGTCGAGCCCGACGTCGAGCCCTTCGGCCTGGACCGCACGGACCCGCTCGACCACCTCGTCCAGCAACTTCGGCGTGCCGAGGAAGTCGAGCTCCGCGGTGGCGTTCATCTTCACCGCGGAAAACCCCTGCTCCCGCCGCGCAGCTGCAGCTTCGGCGGCTTCATGGGGTCGGTCTCCGCCGATCCAGGCATAGGCCCGCACCTTGTCACGCACCCGGCCGCCCAGCATCTGCCAGGCCGGCAGGTTCGCCGCCTTGGCGTTAAGGTCCCATAGCGCTTGGTCCAGCCCGGACAAGGCGCTCATCATCACCGCCCCGCCGCGGTAGAAGCCGCCGCGATAGGCTATCTGCCAGATGTCCTCGATCCGCCGCGCATCATGATCGACGAAACGGTCGCGCAACGCTTCGAAGGCGCCGTCGACGGCTTCGGCATGGCCTTCGAGGCTGGCTTCGCCCCAGCCGACCAGGCCGCCTTGCGCCTCGATCCGCACGAACAGCCAGCGTGGCGGCACATAGAAGGTTTCGATCCGCTCGATGTTCACCGGTTGATCTCCTCGCTGGTCAGGGGCTGGGCGTCGGGCCGGCGCAGCATGTCTCCGGCGCGATCTTCCTGTTCGACGGCATCGACCCGGCCGGAGTGGGAAGGGGGCACCACCGGCACCACGAGGCAGACGCTCTGCGCGGGCAGGACATCGCGCCAATCCGCGATAAGCTGCTTATAGGCCTTGCCGACGGCGCGGATATTGCGATCGAGATCGTAGAGGCCGAGCGGGTTCACATGGCCATTGCGTTCCCGCAGCGCACTGTCCCAGTCGACCTGATCGGTCAGCGAATACCAGGTGAACCCGACCGTTGGGATGCCGATGTTGCGCAGCCGCAGGACATTGGCCCATTCCTTCCACAGCCAGTTTACCGCCTCGTCGCCATTGGGACCTTCGGAGAGATTGGTTTCGGTGTGCATCACCGGCAGGCCGTAGCGGCCGTAATATTGGCGGGTGATCTCGCTATAGCCGAACACTTCGCCCGCTGCCCAGGTTCGGCCGTCCTGGTGCACGCGATGCTCGTTGGTGCAATAATAGTCGTTGCCGAGAATACAGTGCTGTTTGAGGCGGTTGCCCAGGAAGAAGTGATATTCTTCCCGGGTCATGCCGCAATCCATCAGGAACTCGTACATCTCGCTGTTCACCCGGCGCCCGTAATTCAGGTCGAGGCTCAGGAAACGCTTCGAGTTCATGATCTCGGCGGGGCCGATGGCTGCCGGGCTGTCGGCGTGGAAATATTCCGAGGACTCGCTCTGGATGAAGATCGCATCGGGGCGGAGTTTCAATATCTCCTGCATCGCAACGACATTGGCTTTGACGATATTCTTGAGCGCGGTGACGAAGGCGGTGTCGCTGGTCAGTTGCTCGTTCCACCAGCCATATTTGGCGGAAAAGACCGCGCAGATGAACATCTCGTTGACCGGCGTATAGAGCTGCACCCAGTGATAACGCTGCGCGAACGCCGCTGCGTAGCCCCCAAAAAGATGCGGAAAGTCCGGATTTTGAAAATTGCCGATCCAGTCCGGCACGCCGAAATGACAAAGATCGACGATGGGGGTGATGTCCCGGCGGTGCAGGTCGTCCAGGGCATGGTCGGCAAATGACCAGTCATAATGGTTGGGACCCAGCCAGGTCCGGTGCAGCGGCGGCCCGAAGCGCAGATAATGGATGCCGAGATCCTCGACCAGATCGAAGTCCTCGCGCCACCGTTTATAGTGGCCGCACAGCTCCATCTCGTCGATGCGGGTGCGGCCATTGTCGATCGTCGGTATGCTGTTTTCGATGCCGGTGCAGAACATGAAATTGGCCATTGCGTGCTCCCGCTTCAACCGGCGAAGGACGGTTGCTCGACGCCGACGACGCCGGGCCGCACCATGAACAGCGAACCCGCCAGCGGCTGATCGGCCAGCACGTCCTCCAGGCCGATCCGTGCCGAGGTGATGAACAACCGGTCGAGATCGGGTCCGCCGAAAGCGCAACTGGTCGGACGCCGGGTCGGCAGGTCCACATGGTCGAGCAGCACGCCCTCCGGCGAAAAGCGCCGCACGCAGCCGCCATCCCAGAAGGCGATCCACAGGCATCCCTCGATGTCGCTGGTCATGCCGTCGGGATAGCCGTCGTCCTGGCCGAAGCGCAGGAATGTCTCGCGCGCGCCGATCGACCCATCCGCGGCGATGGGGAAACGGTACACGGTGCGTATCGCGGAATCGCTATGGTAGAGGATCCTGCCATCGGGGCTGAAGGCCGGACCATTGGTGACATGGTAGCCGCGATCGACGCATTGCCACTCGAGCGCGGCATCGAGGCGGAAAAGCGAGCCAGTGGTCGCCTGTTCGGCATCGTCCATAGTTCCGGCCCAGAAGCAGCCGGCGGGATCGACCTTGCCGTCGTTGAAGCGGTTGCCGGGGATATCCTTGTCGGGATTGCCGATCGGTTCGAAGATATTCTCCTCGAAGTCGGCGAGCGCAAATCCCGCTTCGGTGGCGGCGATGAAGCCGCCTTCAAGGCGCGGCGCGATGGCCCCGATGCGCCATGGCGGCGTCCAACTTCGCGTGCTCCTCGTTTCCCAGTCCAACCGCCAGACCGATGGCGCTTTGATGTCCACCCAATAGAGCGCCTGCTCACGCGCCACCCATATCGGGCCCTCGCCCAGCAGTGCGTCGCAGCGCACGACAACTTCAGGCGCGGAAATATCGTAGCTCGATCCCATGACGGAAAGGCCAACGCCGGCTGATGCGCAAAGTTGCCGTGGCCGTCGCGACATTCGCGCGTCTTGCGCGTTATCGCGCTGTTGAGATGGAGGTTGGATGGCGAGCGGAGCCGAAATAATCGCCGTGGACTGGGGGACGACGAACAGGCGGGCTTATGCCGTCGCGCGCGACGGGACGGTGATCGATCAGGTCAGCGATGGGCAAGGAGTCCTGGCCGTGGAATCCGGCGGATTTCCCGCCGCCGTTGCCGACCTGCGAGCCCGGCTCGGCAGCGGGGCGATGCTGCTCGCGGGGATGATCGGCTCGAATCGGGGCTGGGTGGAGGCGCCCTACCGATCCTGTCCCGCCGGGCTCGACGAGCTGGTGGGCGGCCTGAAGCGCATAGCTGAGTCCGATGCCGCGATCGTTCCCGGCCTCAGCTTCGCTGGCGACGACAGCGTCGACGTGATGCGCGGCGAGGAGATCCAGCTGCTCGGTGCGGTGGCCGCCGGTCTGGTGTCGCCCAATGCTCCGGCCTGCCACCCAGGCACCCATGCGAAATGGGTGAAGCTTGAGGGCGGCAGGATCGTGGCATTCCGAACGGTCATGACGGGGGAGATGTTCGCGCTGCTGAAGAAGCATAGCATCATCGGAAGCCAGCTTCAGGCCGAGATTGCTCCCGGCCCATCCTTCGCGGCGGGCGTTCGCCGATCGCTCGAGCGCTGCGAGTTGACCGCCGAGCTGTTCCAGATCCGCGCCAGAGGTCTGATCGGCGGCCTTTCGGACGAAGAGGCCAGCGCCTATGCGAGCGGCCTGCTTATCGGAGCCGACATCAGAACCGGCCTGTCCTTCGTCGGCAGGGGGGGCGCCGTAGCGCTGATCGGCGATCCGGCGCTGACGGCGCTTTATGCCGCGGCCCTGCGCGAAACCCGGCGGCCCTGCTTTGAAGTCGATGGCGAGGCCGCTTTTCTGGCCGGCATCAAGGCCTTGACGGAGATCATGAGATGAGAGCGGAGCAAATTCTCGAACGGCATCTCGCGCATTGCCCCCTCGTTGCGATCCTTCGCGGCATCACCTCGGCCGAGGCTCATGCGATAGGAGACGCGCTGATCGAAGCCGGTATCCGGATCATCGAGGTGCCGTTGAACTCACCGGATCCGCTGCGCAGCATCGAATTGCTCGCCGCGCGGTTCGGCGACCATGCCCTGGTCGGAGCCGGCACGGTGCTGGAACCCCGGCAGGTCGCGGATGTGAAGGGGGCCGGCGGACGGATCATCGTGTCGCCCTCGACCGATGCCGAGGTGATAGCGGCGACAGTCGAGGCCGGGCTGATTTCGGCGCCCGGCTATTTCACGCCGACCGAGGCGTTCGCGGCGCTCAAGGCGGGCGCACACATGCTGAAGCTATTCCCTGCCGAGGCGGCTTCTCCCAAGGTGGTGCAAGCCCAGCGCGCCATATTGCCTCCGACCGTGCCGCTGGTCGTCGTAGGCGGCGTCACGCCTGAATCCATGGCCGATTATATCGCTGCGGGCGCCTCTGGTTTCGGACTCGGTTCCGGCCTGTACAAGCCCGGCAGCACGGTAGAGGCTGTCGCCGTGCGGGCTCGCGCCTATGTCGCTGGGCTGGGATCGTTCCATGGCTGAGATCCGGATCGCCATCATCGGCTTCGGCAAGATCGCGCACGACCAGCACGTCCCGGCTATTGCAGCAAACGCTGCATTCAAGCTTGTGGCAGCGGTCTCGCCACGTGCGGCGCCGAGCGTCGACGTCCCGGTCTTCCAGGACCATGGCGAGATGCTGCGCCAGATACGCCCCGATGCGGTGGCAATCTGCACGCCGCCGGGGCCGCGCCACGCGATCGCGCGCGATTGTCTCGATCTCGGCGTTCATGTCCTGCTCGAAAAGCCACCCGGCGTCACGCTGGGCGAGGTAATGGATCTCGCAAAGCTGTGCGAGCCGCGGCGCGTCAGCCTCTTCACCACCTGGCACGCCCAGTATAACGAAGGCGTGGGCGAAGCGGCACGGCGCGTCGCGGAGGAGGGGCTTCACTCGCTGCGGATCGACTGGTTCGAGAATGTCGAGAAATGGCATCCCGGACAGCAATGGATCTGGCAACCGGGCGGATTTGGCGTCTTCGACGCCGGCATCAATGCGCTATCGATCGCGACGCTGCTCAGCCCGTCGGTGCTCTTGCTGCGCAAGGCGCGGATGCACCTCCACCAGGGCGGGCAACAGCCGATCGCCGCGAGGTTGACGATGGAAAGCTCCGGCGCCACCGGGCCGATCGAAGCAATGCTGGACTGGCGCCATAAGGGCGAAGAGCGCTGGACCATCGAGGTCACCACCCGCGCGGGCACCCGGCTGGTGCTTTCGGAAGGGGGTGCGGTGCTTCGCATCGGCGACGGCCACCCCCGGCGCGGCGCGGGCAGCGAATATCCGGCGCTCTACGCGCGTTTCGAGGAACTTGTGCGGACGCAGGAAAGCCATATCGACGTGGAGCCGCTGCGCCTGACCGCTGACGCCTATATGTTAGCCGAGCGGCTCGCCGCCGATTGATGAAATACCATCAAGATAGTTTGAAGAAATGATCGATTATATTGATCAGGAATAGCCTTCATCTTAAAAGATGATGGGACAAGAGACGGGCGGATTGACCGCAAAACCTGCCCGATGTGCGGAGGGTCCGGGACGGTGATCGCAGGGATCGGCGGCGCGTGATGCGCTTGCGATCGCGGCCGAATTAATGATCCCGTCGGTCGCGGCCTGGCTGCTCATGCTCCCGCGCAGCGCTGAGGCGGACTGCTTCGTCGATGGACCGAAGCAGATCGTCGAAGTCGGGGCCCTCGACGATAGGAAACGCATTCCGAAACCCGCTGCCGAGAACGTTCAAATCCTTCTGGGTCAGGAGACCAACGGCAACTATCTTCGGGCGTTCATGCATGTGTTCTTCCTGGCAACTAACCAGAACAGAACAACGCCGGAAAAGCGTCGCTGTGCCAATTGTTTCACGGACGGGTTTTGTTTCCATGACCTGCCGACTGTTTCGGCATGATTGCTAAACCGCAGATCACATCTCCAGGGCGGCAGCAATCATCCGGATCAAGAGATCCCGGTCGAGCGGCTTGGGGCAGCGTGCAACATGGCGATAGGTTTCGGGAATCGCCTCCTTGTCATAACCTGTCAGGAACAGGAATGGGAGCTTCGCCGTCGTCAGGACGTCCGCGACGGGAAAGACCCGCTCCCTGCCGAGGTTGATGTCGAGCACGGCCATGTCGACGCCGCCCGGGTTTCCGGCAAGAGTATCCAGCGCTTCCCCGACGGTCCCGACCGGGCCGAGCACCTTGGCCCCGTTGATTTCGAGCCATAGCGCGACATCGGACGCGATGAAATAATCGTCTTCGACGAGGAGAAGGCGGCAGCCGGAAATGGGGCTGCTGTGCTCGTCAGTCATGCGATCTGCCTCGAGTCTTGACCGGTATGGCGATCGTGCAACTGACGCCGTCATCAGCACCGAAGATGAGCTCCGCCGGCGCCTTTAGCTGGTAGGGCAGCGCGCGTGTCAAGAGTTCCGCACCATATCCCCTGTGCCGGGCATGCTCGCCTTGGGGTGTGACTACACCGCTTTTCCGCCACTCCAATACCCCGAGTCCAGCCTGCTCGCTCCAGCTGGTTATGGCGCCATCCACGTCCTTCGTGAAGATCGCAAAATCCGTCGCGCTCTCAATGATTAATTCGAACAGTTTTGCTCGATCGATGAAATCCGGCACAGTTCGCTTTCCGTCGCGCACAGTTTCCCTCTTTGCCAGTTGCATCGCAGGTGGCCTAGCCGTTTCACCACTGTGGGATATTATTTCAGGTTAGCAGACAGCCGATTTCCGTCGCGTAGCCGCTAAGTCTTGGCACTTCTGTTCAGTTCCCAAGTCTCAGGCGGCAGGTGGATATTGAGGAGCAGGGACAAAAATTTGCCGTCCTTCAACAAATGCGAAAGTCGGGCGTGATCGCGCAACCTATCGGGATCTGGCAGCCCCGCAGTGGAGAGGATGAACGTGACGATGATGGCTCCCCCGGCCACATCCCCCGATCGTCACCTTCCCCCCTCGCCAATCCACTGCGGGTCTGCTTCCTTTCGAACGGCGATTATTGCGCGCTGGGTCCGTAACAGATGGCCGCCCGCAAGGAGGGGGCAACTGGTCCTGCGCCTGTCTGCTCCGGTTCCGGCGCCCGAACTCGCATTGACTCGCAGGCCCGCTATCCGCGGCGATATCGCCTTGGCGGACACCAATGACCACAAGATATTAAAGCCTGCCCGCGCGAAAGATTTGCTATGTTAGAAAATTACTGCATTAGTTATTCAGTAGTACGGCCGAGATATCGAAATAAACCTAAGTTAATACTTTAATATCATCACAAACATAACAAATGTTGTATAGAGTTTAAGTGGATTTCGCCATCCTGATTGTCGTTATTTTTTAGATATGAACCGCCATGCCGAGGCAATGTCCTTAGCCGCACGATCGCATCTAACCGGGGAGGATGACATGCGACACACGTCACGCGCCGGGTCATGACGTCATGCGCAGGATCTCATTTCTCGGTCCATTCTCGATGATCCGGAGGTCCGGTTTCTCACGAAACCATCCGCATTTCGACGCCATAGAGGCTGGTATGAGCAGGCAGGGCTTGAGCGGCAATTTCAGTGGCGAGCTGCTGCTGAGGAGGCTTCAGAGGGTCACGCCTCTGAGCTCCGCAGAAGTTGAGCTGGTCTTATCCCTGCAGAAAGCCAAGAACCACGGCCCAGGTTCGCATGTCACGCCTGACGTCGATGGTATTGCCTGCCCGCGCATCATCGTTACAGGCTGGGCTTGCCGGCCGCGAATATTGCCGGATGGCCGCTGTCAGATGCTTTCGATCCAGCTGCCAGGCGACATCATCGGCGACGGCGGCGACCGGCGGCCGCTCGAGATGTCACCGGTCGTGGCGCTCACGAATGTCCGAACGATAAGCGCGCGCCCGATCTTCGCGGCGATAGCGCGCGATCCGATCCAGTACGGCGCGCTGGCCGACGCAGTCGGGCAGCTTAGCCGCATGGCGGAAGCACAGCTGATCGACCATGTCGTTCGCCTCGGCCGCCAGACTGCGGTTCAGCGTGTCGGCCACTGTCTGCTCGAACTCTACCAAAGGTCCCGGGCCATCGGATTCGTGCAGGGCGGATGCTTTCCCATGCCCCTGACGCAGGAGGTATTGGGCGATCTGCTCGGTCTGAGCCTCGTTCATGTGAACAGGGTGCTGTCGCAGCTGAAACGAGCCGCGCTGATCGAGATGAAGTCGGGCGTGGTTCGTGTGTGCGATGTCGAGGAGCTCGCCCTGCTTGCGGATTATTCGCTGCCCCCACGCCAGAGCATGCCCGTGGCGATGCTGGAGATGAATGGCCTCCACCCTAGCTGAACGCTGAGATGCTGATCGGATGAGCGCGGCCGAACAACCTGTACGGAAAGCAGCAATCCCGCGCCATTTCTATGCGTTTACATAGATCATCCTTTGGAA
>Ga0068854_100001435_pt1 | contig 14423 bp, 16 predicted proteins | sample KBSCornC42_FD_66590 | JGI IMG/M metagenome (GOLD analysis project Ga0068854, IMG submission 66590) | Corn rhizosphere microbial communities from Kellogg Biological Station, Michigan, USA - KBS Corn C4-2 | ecosystem: Host-associated > Plants > Roots > Rhizosphere > Soil ... | reverse complement strand
AGCGATCCAGAAGCTTCGGGATGTGCCCCGTGTCCGCGGCCGATCGACCTTCCCAATGGTCTCCCGCTCGGGCAATCGACTGATGCTGCAGTGCTGCTGAGCGTTCGAAGCTCATTTTGAATTGGCTATATCGCGCCATTGCGATGCTGATGGGAGGCCGCCGTGTTTTCAAACCACCGTCGCCAGGGCTGCACATTGCGCATTCCGACGTGTCGCAATTTTTGAGTATCTGGCTTGCAACGCATGGCGGTCAAAGGCATCGAACGCTCTAAATGAGCTCGGCTCAGTCATCGAAAGCACGGCATTCGCGCGATGCGCTCCTGGAGCAGCTCGATAGAGTGGAGTCGGATCTCGCTGAGCTGCACTCGATGCTCCGGAGGTACGATCCGGCACTCCTGCCGGAAGAGATTTCGGCGAATTGGATCGAGTCGGTGCTTCAGGCGCGCAGAAGGCGGGAAGCATTGTTCGGGCCGGGCATGTTCGCGGATCCGGGCTGGGATCTTCTGTTGCATCTTTACGCATGCCAGCTGAGGGGAAAAGAAACGACGATAGGCGCTCTTTGCGATGCCGCGGCCGTCCCGAGAACGACCGGATTGCGGTGGATCGGCGAACTTGAGCGTGCCGGATTCGTCCACCGGTCGGCCGACGTCAGCGATCGCCGCCGGGCGACGGTCGAGCTCTCCAAGCGGGCTAGTGAAGCAATGGCCGAATATTTCGGCAACCGCGAAGTCGCTCAACTCCTGACCTGACCGAATTTGGCGCGGCAATGCCTTTCACCTCGCCAAACAGCGTCAAGCCACCCAAGTCGCGGAAGCCGGCCAGCTCGCTCTAATGCACCCGCTGCAGGCGCGGCCGGGACGGGCTTTCCGCGGCAAGTTCCATTTCGAGCTCGCAAGCCGCGAGATCGACATAGGCTCCAATTTGTGCCGGGGCGCCCGCACGATCCAGCAGCTCGAGGGCCGCCCGCAAATGTTCGGCGGCGTCGCTGAGAGCGTTTCGTCGGATTCTTGCTTCGACTTCCATGAATCTCCCCCACTGATCACGTCCAACCATGCTGCAACATGCCGGTCAAAGGTTCGATAACTACGCCGCGCATTGACCGTTCAGAATGCGACGGGAATGAGCTTGGAGCCCAGCTTCAGATCATAGCGCACCTTCGCAGCTCCGCCGACATTCACTGTCGTTGCGGCGCCCGCGTACAGCCGCCTCGAAGGTAGATCGCTGCAGCTGCGCATCGATTCGTCGCACGCGCGCCCGTCGACGAGCTCGACGCTGACATTCCCGTCGTTCCTGATGCTGAGCTGAGCCGCCGCGCGGGTGCCGGTGACGTGCGGAATCGGCCGGGGCGGCCGCACGATGACGAGCACGTCGTAGCCGACCAGCAGCTTCAGGCCCGATTGCTGCGAGGACAGATCGCTGACGACCGGCTTCACGGTCACTCGGTACACGCGCTCGCGGTCGCTCGAGCCGAGGGCGGCAATCCTCAGAAGCCTTCGCTGACCGGGCTCGAGGACGATTCGCTCCGGGGACACCAACAAGCCGAGCTTTTCCGGATCGGGATCCTTCCGGCTCGACTGATCCGCCGTTCCCGGCGCGATGATCTCTCTCGGATCGACCTCGACGAAGGTCCGGTCGGGGCCGTTGTTCCACAGCTCGATGTCCGAGCGCTGAAATTCGGCGGGCGCGAGCTCGACGACCATTTGACTGAGCACCAGATCGGCGCGCGCGGCGCTTGCCTGGAAGAGCAAGCCCCACGAGGCCAGCAAGACCGGAACGGCGAGCGTTTGATATCTGTTCATTCGCAAACGACCCTCCCCACGGGCGCATAGTCGAGTCGACGATCAGTGCGCGGCAGCTTGACCTTGCAACCCGCATCATTGGCCGCCTCGAACACCAGCACATCCTGTGCCGAGGTGTCGATCTGAAAATAGCCTTCCGAATTGGATTGGCCCATTCCGCGCCGAGAGCTGATCATCGCATTCGCCACCGGGTCGCCGTTTGGATGTACGGCGCGGCCGAATATGGTCTGCAGATGTTCGACATGCCACGAGACATGCTGGACGTTGCCGGGATAGAGCGTGAACGTGCGCGCCGCGGAATCATACCACACCGACCGGGCATCGATTGCCCGGAGCCTGACCGAATAGCCATGATATGGTTGAAGGAAGATCGGAAGCCGTTCGCCGGCTCGCAGGCGCGCCCGCGTCTGGTCGTTAATGATGACTTCGAACCTCGAATCGGCGGGAGCTCCCTCGACGGACACAATGAGCGCACTCTCGGTAAGATCGGGACCGCCAAGGATCGCATCATCCCGCTCGACCAGGGCTCCGGTCTGGACAGTCAGCGCATATTGAGTCCGGTGAGATCCCTCGATGCCCTGGATAAATTCCGCTCTCGCATTCCCTAGGCGGCTGTAAATTTGAGCGTCCGCGTGCGCGGCAGTCGAGTCAATCTCGCGCGTAAGTCCGCCGGCGAGCGACAAGTCTGTGCCATGTTCATCGGAATAGGAGAGTTGCGCCGTGGTTTCTCCGACCGCCCGGGATTCTGAGGGGTTGGAGCCGCTCTTGTCGGCGATAGCCCGTGCGCCGACGCTGTTGGAGACCGAATAGCCGCCCCTGTTGTAGAGCATTCGCAAGCCGACATAGGCAGCCTTGCTCGAACGGGTGAGCTGGGCGTTCGCCTGAAGTGCGATCTGCAGACCATTTCTGCTGACAAAGGGCCAGCTGAGGTCTGGGCCAACGCTATAGTCAGTCGGCGATCCTTCATCCTTTCGAAGCGACCCGATCACGGCGAGATAGGCTGTGCCGAAGCGATAGCCAACGCTTCCGCTTGCCTGGGTGAAGGATCCGTTCCCGATCTGCCGCTCATCGAGCGGCACCGAATCGAAGCTATCGACCTGGTTCGGAAGGGGTAACAAGGGCTTGCCGTCCGAACTCCAGATCCGGCGAAGGTCGAGATTGAGATTGAGGCCGCCCGATTGGGCTGAGGCAACCTGCAACAGCGCCCCGCGGTCGCCCCTCGGCGAGGCAAGCGCCGCCGCTCGCAAGCGACCCAAAGGCGTGATGAGCCAGACGCCCGCTTCGATCAGCGGCTTGTCGGAAGCGCCGATGACCGACAGGTCCACCGCGATCCTTTGATTGAGGCGCCGAGCTGTCCCGAATTCGTAGAATAAGTCCCTGGACAAGCTGATCGGTCGGCCGGGTTCGGTGTTGGCGAACTTCCCCGCATAGGCAAAGTAAATCGGCTGTCCGACAGGGGCGATCTCGGGATTCTTTGCGAAAAAGCGGCGCTCGTCTCGGACCTGCCCGTTTGCCTGGTGAATCCTGAGATCGACTAAGTAAGAGCCATCGGGCAGAGTGGACGTATCAAGCAGGTTGTTGCCGGCGTCATAGCGGCTGGAGGTGACGAGCCGGCCGTCGATGAGGATATCCACCCGAGCGGGTTCGGACAGGAAAAGCACGAGCGGTGTCCCCTGGAGAGCCTCACGGTCCGTCCTCGTGTCAAATTGCGTGCCGAAGCCGGCTCCGAGGATTCGGCGCTGGCCGGTCAGATCGATACCGGGAGCCCAGAACAAGCCTGCTGAGTAGCGAAATCCGGGAGTGTCAATTTCACCGACGAGCGTGTCCGCCACGAGCCCGGCGGTCGAGGAGTAAGAGAAGTCCGATCGGAATCTCGCCCTTCCGAACCCGATTATCGTCCGGTTCTGGACGTTGTACACCGGCGCTTCGCCACTCGAACCCGACAGGGCGAGTCCGCTCGAGCTGGTCAGTGAAAGCGCAGCTGCAGGCGCGGGTAGGTAAAGCGACGGTTGTGGCCGGACGACGCGCAGCCACCTTGGATTGACGAACAGGTCGACCCGGAAGTGATATTCGTCGAAAATGATCCCCGCGACCGGCGGCGAAAGTTCACCGCAGCCCGAGCTTGTCCCTTCCGGGCAGACGAGACCGGCGTTGGTCGGGAGGTCTCCTGCCAGGACCTGCGATACTTCGGTCGAGGAATTGAGATTCGGGATGAGCGAGAGAACCTTCGCGGGATCCTCGAAACGCAAATAGCCAGGATGAACGACGGCCCGCGCGGCGCCAATCATCTCGCCTCCGAAGTAGAGGTCGACGAGCACCTCGCGTCGGCGAGTCAATTCGTCGAAGCCGGAAGGTATGCCGCTCGCCTCGATGGTCGTCGTGGAACCCCGTGCCGCCCAGGCCGGCGCGGAAAATATGGTTAACAGCAGGAGCCAGATTGCGGGAGTGGTGCGCGCCATGGCAATACTGCCTCACTCCGGCGCGACGAGCAGGCTGAGCGTGCCGTTATAGGATCCGCTGGCTGCCGCGCTCAACGATGCGGAGCGCAAGATGATGACGAGGCTCGCGGTCGTGCCGGGACCGCTCGAACAGTCGTCGGCCGAGCCGGCGCCAGTGGGGCTGTGCTGTGCCGTCAAAGGCTGGTTGGGGAGCAGTTGTGAGCCCGTGGTCTGGCCCGCCGAATCGCTCCATTGCACTTCGAATGGGAGCGTCGCTGAGCCCGAGCTGAGCACGAACGCCCCGCCGGGGCCCGAACCGCTGGCGGTTATCCGGTAATTGTTGGCCGGGGGGCTCTTCGAATAGAGGCAGAGACTCTGACTTTGAACCGAGTCGCCTGCGAAGTTTGAAATCGATCCGAACGCAACATCCGAAAGACCGCTGATCCTGACCGTGTCGCCTGCGCTGGCCGGTTCTGCGTTCAGGACCGCCAATGCGCACGCCGCCATGCGAATCGCCGGAAGGGCGCTCAGCCGCGAACGGTTCCGATGCCGGCCGCGCTCGAATGAGCCCGTGTCACTGGACAGGAGTGCCACGGCACCTGTCCGTCATTGAGGAGCGACGACGAGCGTCAGTGTACCGAGATAGGAACTCGCTACTGCGGCCTGCAGGCTCGCTGCACTCATTCTCACGATGAGGCTCGCGCTCGCGGTTGGGCCGGCTGAGCACGTCGGGTTCGTGGCCGTTGAGGACAGTCCGCCGAGGCCGGTTCCGCTTGCGAGGGCGGTACCCGACGACTGACCTGAACTGCCCGCCCATTCGACGGAGTAAGGGATCGTGTTGGTCCCGTCGCTCAGCGTGAAGGCGTTGCTCGTCCCGCTACCCGTCGCGGTTACCGTATAACCTCTGCCGCTTGTGTTGCTCCAGACACAGACGTCTTCCGCCTGGGCGGCCGCAACGGTCGGATCGACGGTCCCGAATGCGACATCGCTGAGGCCGCTCAACTGAACCCGTCCCGGGACCGTCGCGCTGATTGAAATCGAACCGGTGGAGGTCGATCCCGCGGTCCCCTGCGTTGCGGCGAATGCCGCGCCCGGCATAGCCAGGACCGCGACGGCGATCAGCGGCCAGCATTTGCGATTTCCAAGAGCCTTCATGTCCCACCCCTTAACCACATCCGTTTCGGATAGAGTGGCGAGAGACTGTTAAAATTTGGTCAACCGGCCCGTTGCGGCCAGTGGGACGAGATATGTCGATCGAATCGACAGATCCGGCGCTAACCAAGAATGGCGCGACCGATGCCCTTACTCAGGGACGATGAAGAGCATCATCTCCCGGGAAGGCTCCGCGGGAGCAACATGAATTGCACCTTGCTCGGAAAGTGCCGCATCTGTCGCCAGACACGGCGCGCCGGGCGCGGATGAGATGATTCGTCCATCGTCGATTGCGCTCGAGCCGTTCACGAGCGTCAGATGATAATGATTCAATCCATTCGTCTCGACGCAAAGCTTGCGCCCAGCGTCGGACCGTGAATCGGCATTGAGCGGGGTCGCCGGGGCGATCACGACATGCGGCGGAATGACGATGCTGATCGAGATCGTTGCACGCGAGGTTGGTCCCATCGCGCCGGCCGCAGCCGACGTCGAAGCAATCAGAGGCCAAATGGCAAGCCATCGCCCGGAAGGTCGGCGCCAGTTCATGCTCGTCTCAACCGTTAACCATCAACCGGGTTTGCAACGATATGTTTCATCGAGTGGAAACAAAGGTTCCGAAATGGCACGAACGGCGAAATGAGCCGCCGGCAAGCAACCAAGCCTACGGAAAGGGTTGGCGCTGGCGTCCGCTATCGTCGGGAAAGGCGCGGCGTTAAATTTCTGCTGAATGATCTGCCGAGTGCTGGTATCTGCCGGTCCGGGAGGGCCTCGGTGGATGATCGACAAGAAAATGCCCGCCGCCTTGCCGGTTGAAACTCAGCCCCGGTCTCGCGAGCGGATGGCATGACTGGCAGCGGAGGTTCAGAAGCCATTGCGGCCGGCCTGTGGCCGGGTGCGCCCGCGCCAGACGCGGTCGAAGAGGATTGGCTCGCCTACAAGCAGCGGACATATGTCCAATTCGTCAACTTGATTCGCGCGGTCGACCGCGAGCTCGGCGGCCAGCCGTACCAGCGGCTTGAACAGCTTCGAAGGCTGAGGCGGGAACATCATCTGATCCTCGTCGCAGACAGGATCCGGCGCGAGTCGCCGGCCGGTCGCGAGCTCAGTCGGGAAGAGCTCAGGGCGGCTGCCGAGCAAATTGTCGACCGGGGGGCTCGGCTGGGAGCTACCGGAATGGATGAGACCCGGCCCAGGAGCCGGGCCGACGAAAGAATGATGATTTCCGCGCGTGTGAACTGGCACAAATTGTTGCGCAAAGCGGGTTCGAGAGCGGAGCTTCGCGGGATCTGGGGTGGCAAAAGGCGCTATTCGGGAATCCAGACCGCGGTTGGAAGAATCATCGGCCAACGGCCGAAAAAGGACGCCCAGATGGCTCTTCGTGAATATGTTCGAGACCGTCTTGAACAGCTTCTGGCGATATATAACGAGGTTCTTGCGCGCGCCGAAATCGCACCTTCGCGGCAGGATCGCGTGCTCGCGCGCGAGCTTGAGTTGCTGTTGCGTCGAGCACGCACCGCCGCTTCGCAGCGCGATGACACAAGGACCAGGCGGGGACGAACTGTTCGCAGCATCAAGGCGTCCTCGGAGCCGCTTTTGGAGAGCGGCGAGCGAGCGGCCCTGGCGGTCGACAAGGACCAAGGCGCGATGGTCAATGCCGGGGTGTAGCAGCTGAAAAGTAAGGGGACGACGCTCGCCGTTTGCGCGAGTGGGTTATTTCTGCATCAGGGTCGTCGGGATGGCGAATTTCCGATCGGCCAATGAGAGCTACTCACAGGATTCCGACGCGAATTCCTAGCGGCCGCGCTCGCCTCTCTGACCCTGGGTCGGCGGCTGGTTGGTCGACTGGGCGAGCCATGTCTCCGTCGCGCCGCACGAACTGGTGAGCGTCTGCGGGGTCCCTGCCTGGAAGGGCGCGGAATAAGGCACGCATTCGCGCGCCGCGCCGACGCCGAGGCACAGCTGCCCGCTGGCGGCGGTCCACGTTCCCGGAACCGTATTGCCGCCCGGAGTCACGATGCGGAGCTGTCCGCCCGGATCGAGATAGACGGTGTTGGTGGTGCCGTTGGTGGTCACCTGGATCGGCTGACCGACGACTTCAGCGCCGGTGGCCTGCGCGAGCGCCGCAGCGGGAAGCATTGCAGCGAGAGCCAATCCAACCGCGGTGCGGACAAATATGCAGCTCTTCATGATCCCTATTCCCTTCTCGTCAGCGTGAGACCGCGAAGGTCGCTTACGCGGGGCTGTTGGCGTGATGATGCTTCTTGTGAAGCACCAGGAACAGCGCCACGCCGGCGGCAACCGCGATGAGCCCGAGCAGTAGCGGACTGATTCCGAACCCCGAACTCGCCGGTTCGACCGGCGGCACCGGGATCGGCGCGGGCGGTGCGGCCTGGGCCGGCACCGGCGCGACATCGACCTGCGGCAACACGCATCCCGCGGCAGGCTGAACTGCGGCCGCGGCAGCAGCGGCAGCGGCGCCGCACACGGAAGCGGCAGCTGCGCCGCCGCTCATTGCACTGAGGACTGCCCACGGATCCGCCTGGGTTACCGGCGGCGCCGAAGCGGCAATCGCGCCTGTTGAACTGAACAATAGAGACCCGGCGATGAACGCGCCGATGATACGATTTCGATTGCCAGACATTAGCCCTGTCTCCTGGCACAGCGGGGGCTGTCCCGCGGAAGGTCGAACGCACTACTCCAAAATGAAGTTGCATTCCACCGTCGTGAACAAAAATTTTATTTTCCGCTTACAGCGAGCTGATTTCCAACGAGATAACCGCGACTTGGCGTCGGTCGGCTGGCCTGTTAGCGGCGCTCGCATGCACCGAATCCTCGAACCGCCGCTCCCCGAATGGGCGCCGCACGAAGCGGTGTGGATCGGGTTTCCCAGCGACCCGCAACTGTGGCTCGGCGATCTCAAGGCGGCCGAGCGCGAGGTCGCGGCGTTCGCCGAGGCGGTTCATGCCGGCGGCGCGGGCGAGCAGGTGTGGCTGGTCGCCGCCCACGATGGCGCGGCGGAAACCGCCCGGCGGCTCGCGCCGTTCGCACAAGTCATCGTCGAACCGTTCGGCGACATCTGGCTGCGCGACACCGGCCCCATCGTCCTCGGCAGCGGGGCGACGCGGCGCGCGCAGGGCTTCGGGTTCAATGGGTGGGGCGGCAAGTACGAGCTCGACGGAGACCAGGACGTCGCCGAGCGGCTCGCGAGCCGAGCCGGTCTGCCGTTTACGAAAAGCGGCTTGATCCTTGAGGGCGGCGCGATTGACGGCGACGGATCGGGAACACTGGTCACGACCGAGCAATGCCTGCTCAACCCTAACCGCAACGCGCTCACGCGCGAGCAGGTCGAAGAGCGATTGGCGGTCGAACTCGGCATCACGCGCGTGGTGTGGCTCGGCTCCGGCTTGCTCAACGATCATACGGATGGACATGTCGACAATGTCGCGCGCTTCGTGGCGCCGGGCCGGATGGCGATCCCGACCGCGGCGGCGAACGATCCGAACGCGGCCGTCTATGCCGATGCCGCGCGGCGGCTCGCGGATGCCGGCCTCGACCTGGCGATCCTGCCCTCGCCGGGACGAGTCACGGACGAGGACGGGGACGTGATCCCGGCGAGCTACATGAACTTCTATATCGGCAACGCAGCGGTGGTGGTTCCGCAATATGGCGCTGCGAACGACGAAGCTGCGGTCGAGGCGGTGCAGGCGTTGTTTCCCGACCGCGTTGCAATCGGGCTCCGAGCCGACCACATCCTGACCGGGGGCGGAAGCTTCCACTGCATCTCGCAACAGGTTCCCGCATGAGCAAAGTGACCGTCGCCGCACTCCAGCTCGCGTTCAGCGAGGACAGTGTCGCGAACATCCGAGCGGTGAGCGATCTCGTGCGCGAAGCGGCGGCGAAGGGCGCCGAAGTCGTGCTCCCGCCCGAGCTGTTCGAAGGGCCATACTTTTGCCGGGTGGAAGACGAGGCGCTGTTCGCCAATGCCCGGCCGGCGAGCGAACATCCGGCGGTGCTTGCCATGCAGGAGCTGGCAAAGGAGCTCGCGATCTGGATCCCGACCAGCTTCTTCGAGGCGGACGGGCCGCACCATTACAATTCGCTGGCGATGGTCGGGCCCGATGGAAAGGTCGCCGGAGTCTATCGCAAGAGTCACATCCCGGACGGGCCGGGATATGAGGAGAAGTTCTACTTCCGGCCGGGGAACACGGGATTCAAGGTGTGGGACGGCCCGCATCACGCGAAGCTCGGCGTCGGCGTGTGCTGGGACCAATGGTACCCGGAGACGGCGCGGGCGATGATGCTGATGGGCGCCGACATCCTGTTCTATCCGACCGCAATCGGCTCCGAGCCGCACGATCCCGAGCTCGACACCTCGCGGCTGTGGCGCCGGGCGATGATCGGTCATGCGGTGTCCAACGTCGTCCCCGTCGTGGCCGCCAACCGGATCGGCAGCGAATGCGGGCAGCGTTTCTACGGCCACAGCTTCATCTGCGATGAGCGTGGCGACATCCTCGCCGAGTTCGGAGGCGAGGATACGGGCGCGCTCGTGGCGACGCTCGACCTTACGGCGGCGAAGAAGCACCGCGCGGCCTTCGGTTTCTTCCGCGATCGCAGGCCGGAGCTTTACGGCCGGCTGGTCGAAGATGTCTGAAGCCGGCGGCGGCGGCGGTGGCGCAACGTCCTTTGCGCAACCGCCAGAATGATCACGACGATGGAAAACAGGGTACCGTCGACAGGCCGATGCATCCACAGCGCCCACGAGCCCAGCCCCACGAACGCGATCGCCATCGCCGCTTGAAAGAATGCCGTCATTCGAAACGCGCTTCGATCGACTCCGGCATGGAAGAGCCTTGGCCGAAACATGACCCACGCATGGATCAATGCGACCGAGGCGAACACCGCGCCGACTGCGATCAGGTAAAACGGGAGCGCACGCCCCGCTCCCGCCTCGGCAATCATTCGAACAACGAATGGCGTGAGCCCAACAAGGCCGAGCAAAACCAGGTTGAGCAGTGTGATGACCCCGTCCACCTGCTCCAGTTCGGCAAACAGTCGCCGGTGCAGGAACCAGAAGACACCGACGAGGGTGAACCCGAAAAGATAGCCGATCAGCGGACGTCCCGTCGCGCCGAACAATCCTTCGACGCTTCCGTCCCACTGAGCAGGAACCTTAAGCTCCAGCGCAAGCAGCGTGATCGCGATCGCGAACACGCCGTCGGAGAGCATCAGCAGGCGATCGTAATTGTGCCGCTCGACCCGAGCCCTCAGCGGCTCGTGGGTGTGCAAGCTTTCGGGCTCGCCCGCCATCATCCCCCCCTTAACGCAAGCGCGCGTTCGAACACGCTTTCAAACATATCGCGCGTGAGCTTGCCAGTATTCGTGTTCTGGCGGGAGCAGTGATAGCTCGCGAGGAGGGTGCGGCCGCCGGGGACGGCCGCTTCCGCGCCGTGCGCGAACTTCGCCGGCGCGAGCCCCAGGGCTTTCACGCAGGAGCCATGCGCGATTTGCCCGAGTGCAACGATCACCCTCGCCTTCCCCAGCGCGGCAAGCGAGGCTTCGAGATAGTTGCGGCAGTTCGCCACTTCGGCCGGCAGCGGCCGGTTGCCCGGCGGCAGGCACTTGACCGCATTGAGCACGATCGTTCCGACCAGTGTCAGGCCGTCGTCCGGCTCTCCTCGATAAGTCCCGTGCGCGAGGCCGAACTTCAGCAGGGTCGAATAGAAAAGCTCGCCCGAATAGTCGCCGGTGAACGCCCGTCCGGTGCGGTTCGCGCCTTTCTTGCCCGGCGCTAGGCCGACGATGGCCAGCCATGCATTGCGATCGCCGAAAGCCGGCACCGGCGCGTTCCACCAGCCCGGATGCTCGGCTCGGAGCTGTTCGCGCAGCGACATGAGGCGCGGGCACAAGGGACAGTCGCGCGGCGCTTCCGTCCGCGGCAGCGGGGATAAGTCGGCAGGGCTGGCGAACGGCATTTCCATGACCTAGGCGAGCCGCCGTGGCTGCCGCAACGCACCTTTACGCGATCGCGATCGGTTCGAACCGGCCGCACGGCCGCCATGGACTTCCTCCTCAGGTAGTCGAAGCGGCAATCGCCCGGCTCGATCAGGAATTCGGGCTATTCGACGCGTCGCCCATCATGTTGAATCCTGCCCGGGGACCCGCCGGTCGCGATTTCGCCAACGCGGTAGCCTTGGTCGAAAGCGACCTCGAACCGCCGGAGATGCTTGGTCGCCTGAAGGCGATCGAACGCGAGTTCGGCCGGCGGCCGGGCCGTCGCTGGGGACCCCGCGTGATCGACCTTGACATCGCTTTGTGGAGCGGCGGGGTTTTCCGCTCGCGCCGCCTGACCATTCCCCATGCCGGGCTGGCCGATCGCGGCTTCGTCCTTCAGCCGCTGCTTGCTGTTGCGCCGAATTGGCGAATTGGAGGCTCCACGATGCGCCATCTCGCCGCTCGCCTTGCCCGCCGCGCGGCGCGGGGCTAGTCGCGCGCTTCAGGTGGGCCCATAGCTCAGTCGGTAGAGCAACTGACTTTTAATCAGTAGGTCGCTGGTTCGAATCCAGCTGGGCTCACCACCACGAAGCGCGCTTGGGAAGTCGAACCAGCTGGGTCATCGAGCCATCCTTGGGGTTCGAACCCACCCGGGCTCACCACCTACCTACTTGAATTCGACGTGGCGCTTGCGCCGAAGCTGGGCCTTTTCCTTGGGCGGCGGACCGCGGCTGTCGGCGAGCAGCGCCGCGCACATGCCGAAGCAGGCGGCGATCGCCGCGGTCCTTACAGGAAAATCGACGATGCTGTGGACGAGAACCACAGCCGACGAAATCGCCGCGGCGCGAGCGAATGGCCCCGCTTCCGCAGTGCGCCACACGCGCCACACAGAGGCCCCCCACCAGACCAGGAAGAGGACAATCAGGACGACCCCTGCCAGCCCCAGCTCGAGCACGAGCTCGAGATAATCGTTGTGCGCGTGGACGACATAGACGTCCGTGACCTGCTCCGGCTGCTCGTACAGCGAATAGACGCGGCGGAAAGAGCCGAGTCCCGAACCCAAAGGCATGAAGTCCTTGACCGCATGGGCGGTTGTGACCGCGATCTCGCCGCGAGACTGCACCGAGCTGGTCGCGTGCGTGCCGAGCTCGCTGCTTCCGATGGCGGTGGTTTCAAGGGCCACGACGGACCCGATGACCAGAAGTCCTGCGAGCGCGATCACCCATAGCCGCAGCCGGTTTCCCGGTGGAAGGACAATGAGGGCGCTCGCGGCGATCACCGGAAGAGCAAGCCCGTAGCCCGCAAGAGACCCGTTCAGCGCAAGTCCGACAACGACCAGTATCGCGGTCCCGGCGGTGATCGCCACGATCGCCGAGAAACGCTGCATCCCCGAGCTTTTCGCGGTAGCCGCAAGCGCCGCAAGGAAAGGAATGGTCATGACGAGAAGCGTCGCCATATGATTAGCATTGGCAAAGAAGCCGACGGCGCGACCGGGATTCGTCTCCTCATAAAGGTAGAGCGGCGATTCCAGCGGATTCGCGGCGACGACCTGAAGCGCTCCAAGGGCAATCCCCGCCAAGGTCGCGGCGATGAGCGCCGTCGCCAGCCACTTCGCCCGATAGGCCTTCAGCCGGACCATCGCGCAGACGATCGCGAGCGGCGGGATGATCCCGAGCAGTGCATCGAGGCCGGCGGCGGGCGTGAGGGACACCGGCTCCGGCGGGAGCGGCTTGCCGAGCGCGCGGAAGCCTTCGGCAATGGCGCCGCGTCCTCCCAGGTGCGTCCAGACGCTGGGCGGCAAGGGAATCATCTGCAGGGCCACGACGAGGATTGCCAGCGCGGCCAGCAGGAGGAGCTGCCTGGCAGCGCTCGACAGCGTCTCGTCGCTTTTCGCCGCTGCCGCCCAGGCGATGATCGCAACGCCCGTGAGCTGCAGGATCATGTTCTGCCAGATCCCCTGCGCGCTCCCGCCGAGGATCAGGCAGGCGAACAGATAGGCTGGCGCGATGAGGACCCGGCCGCGGCTAAGCATTGGCGCCGGTCCTGGTTAGGGTGAGGCCGGTGATCGTCACGTCGGATTGCTGTGCAATGTCGCCCGACCGGCCAGACAATTCGAGCCACTGCGCCGGACAGTCCTCCGGCACCTGGAAGGTCCATCCCCGACTTGCCGCCTGGTCGGCAGCAATGGTCGCGAGCGGCTCCTGCGATTTGTCGCACCGAACCGACCAGCGCAGCGATTCGGGATGCACCGGCGAGCCGACGATCTGCATCTGCAACCGGTAAGTACCAGCCGGTAGCAACACCAGCTCGCTCGCCAGCGCTCCGTCGTCGTTCCCGTAGAAAATGACGTGAAGCCGCTTTCCCGGCTGGCGCTCCGCGAGGCCGACGGTGGAAGAGGCCAGCGTCCAGTTGAACGGTGGCGGCGGTTCGGGGGAAGAGAAGCTCGCGTCGTACAGAAGCGCTCCACTCGCCTGCCCTTGCCCGACGGACGACCAGATTGCGTGTGCGCGCTGGTAATCCCCGGCGGTTACGAGGCTACGCAGAAGAACCGAAAGCCAGGGACTGTCAGGCGAACGGTGACGTGCGTCGGCGACGGCGAGCACGGCGTCGGCATTGCTGGGGTTTTGCGCGAGGACCGATAGAACCTGGTCTTCGATTGCCGGTTGCGATCGGAACAGGGCGCGCATCTGGCCCCAGTTCGCGCGATTCTGCGCGTAGGCGGCGACGAACGGCGCGACGGCGGTGGAGCCGCCGGGCGAGAGGCGCGCAAGGAGGACCGTCTGCTGCAGCCCGGGAAGCGCCTCGCCCGCACGAAAATAATAATCGGCGAGGAAATAGGCCGCCGGCAGCGACCGGGGGTCGCGCGACTGCGCAGCAAGGAAGGCGAGCCTGGCAGCTTCGGCGTCTCCCGCGGTCTGCGCCTGTACTCCATGAACCAGGAAGGGTTCGGGCGAGAGCGGTGATTTGACGGCAGCGTCATCGATCATCGCAAACACGTTCTGGTCGATGGTCTTGCGCTCCCGCGCGGCGCGGCCGATCCGGG
>Ga0068854_100001430_pt1 | contig 14430 bp, 14 predicted proteins | sample KBSCornC42_FD_66590 | JGI IMG/M metagenome (GOLD analysis project Ga0068854, IMG submission 66590) | Corn rhizosphere microbial communities from Kellogg Biological Station, Michigan, USA - KBS Corn C4-2 | ecosystem: Host-associated > Plants > Roots > Rhizosphere > Soil ... | reverse complement strand
ACCCGCGGCGCATCCGGCGATGCGCCAAGAGCCGCCGCGATGCGGCCGACGAATTCATGACGACATGAAGACCCTGGATGCCAAGCGCGTCCTCGAGGCGGCGCTCATCTGCTCGAGCCAGCCCATGGCGCTGCGCGAGATGAACGCGCTGTTCGGCGGCGAGGTCGGCAACGACACGTTGCGAACGCTCCTCGCGGAGCTCGCCGACGAGTGCAAGGACCGGGCGATCGAGCTCGTCGCGGTCGCCAGCGGCTGGCGCTACCAGAGCCGATCCGAGATGGCGCCGTATCTGGCCCGCCTCGACCCCGAACGGGCGCCGCGCTACTCGCGTGCCGTGCTCGAGACGCTCGCGATCATCGCGTATCGCCAGCCGGTGACGCGCGGCGACATCGAGGACATCCGAGGCGTCGCCGTCGCGAGTTCGGTGGTGAAGCAGCTCGAAGACCGCGGCTGGATCGAGGCGATCGGCTATCGCGAGGCGCCGGGCCGCCCGGCACTGCTCGCGACGACGAAGCAGTTTCTCGACGACCTCGGCGTCGCCTCGCTCGAGCAGTTGCCGACGCTCGACGGCGCCGACGGCGAGCCGATCGCGACGATCGGCAGCGATCGCCTCACGCAAGGCTCGCTCTCGTTCGTCGAGCCGTCCGTCGATGTTGTCGGGCCGGCCGCCGACGCCACCGGCGACGACCCTCCCTCCGAAGATCACCCTCCCGTCGCTCACCCCGCGGCCGACGCCGACGCCCTGGAACCGCACGCATGAACGCTCCAGCCGATCCATCGCAGTCCTTCGACACCGCCGACGCCCTCGAGCCGACACCGGCATCGCCGACCGGGGATGGCACGAGCGCCGAGCACGGCGCAGGCGCCGACGGCGCGGGCCTCGCCGGACCCCACGGCGAGCGCAGCGGTCGGCGCCGCAACCGGCGCGACCGACGCCGCGGCGACCGCAACGACGATCGCGCGCCGCGCGCGCTGCCGCCCAACTTCGAAGGCCCGTTGCCGCGCCATCTGCAGCCGGTCGAACCGGTCGTAACGACCGAGGTCTTCGCGCAAGTGCTGTCGGGCGAGTTCGACGACGCGGTCGCCGAGCCTGTCGAGGCCGAAGCGGCCGAGGAGGACACCAGCAAGCGCGTCCTCGCCCCCGAGCCCGACGCACCCAAGCTGCACAAGGTGCTGGCGCAGGCCGGCATCGGCTCGCGCCGCGACATGGAAGAACTGATCGCCGACGGCAAGATCACCGTCAACGGCGAGCCTGCGCACACCGGGCAGCGCGTCTCGTTCGGCGATCGCGTCGAGGTCAACGGCAAGCCGGTGCGGCTGCGCATCGTGCCGCCGCCGGCGAGGATCGTCGCGTACCACAAGCCGGCCGGCGAGATCGTCACCCACGACGACCCGCAGCATCGGCCGACGGTCTTCCGCCGCCTGCCGCGCCTGCAGCAAGGCAAGTGGCAGTCGGTCGGCCGGCTCGACATCAACACCGAAGGCCTGCTCCTGTTCACGACTTCGGGCGGCCTCGCCAACCAGCTGATGCACCCGCGCTTCGGCGTCGAGCGCGAGTACGCGGTCCGCGTCATCGGTGAGCTCGGCGAAGAAGCGCGCGCGAAGCTGCTCGAGGGCGTCGAGATCGACGGCCAACGCGCCGCATTCAAGGCGATCGAGAACGGCGGCGGCGGCGAGGGCCTCAACCAGTGGTACCGCGTCGTCATCACCGAAGGCCGCAACCGCGAGGTTCGCAAGCTCTTCGATGCGGTCGGCCTCACGGTCAGCCGCCTGATCCGGATCCGCTACGGCACGGTCGTCCTGCCGCACGGCTTGAAGCGCGGTGCCTGGGTCGAGCTCGACGACAACGATGTGCGCGCGATCCGTCGGCTGGCGAGCGGCAATTCGAACGGCGAGCGCAGCGACGACCGGGGCGAGGCTGGCGGCAAACGGCGCGACGAGCAACGCGGTCGCGGCAACGAGCGCCAGCGCCCGCCGCGGCGCGACGAGCAGCGCATCGAGCAACGCGCCGAGGAGCGCGCTCCTGCGGAGCGCAGCGAAGAACGCGACGACGAGGAGGACGACTTCGATCCGAGCCGGATCCCGAATCCGCTCCAGCAGACGTTCGACCATCGCTTCGTCCAAGGGCGCAGGATCGGTCCCAACAGCGGCTTCGGTGCCGGCGGCAGCGCGCCGCGCGCGCCCGCAGGCAACAAGGGCGATCCCAAGCAGCCCGATCCGCTGCAGACGTCGCTCGGCTACATCGGCGCCGACGCCTTCCACCGCAAGAACCGCGGCCGTGGCGGCGGTGGCTACGGCGGCGGTGGTGGTGGCGGTGGCGGTGGCGGCGGCGGCCGCCGCGGCCGCTGAGCGCAGGGCAGTCGGAGGCGATCGCCCCTCTACAATCGAAGGCTTTGCCCGAGGGCCCCGGAGAACAAGCCATGGCGGTGGAACGCACCCTTTCGATCATCAAGCCTGACGCAGTCGCGAAGAACGTCATCGGGCAGATCTACTCGCGCTTCGAGGCAGCGGGTCTGAAGGTCGTCGCCGCGAAGATGGTGCACCTGTCGCGCGGCGAGGCCGAGGCGTTCTATGCGGTCCACCGCGCGCGCCCGTTCTTCGGCGACCTCGTCTCGTTCATGATGTCCGGGCCGGTGATGGTCCAGGTCCTCGAAGGGGAGTCGGCGATCGCGAAGAACCGCGAGCTGATGGGCGCGACGGATCCGAAGAAGGCTGGCCGCGGAACGATCCGCGCCGACTTCGCCGCGAGCATCGATGCCAACGCGGTGCACGGCTCGGACGCCAGCGAGACCGCTGCGACCGAGATCGCGTTCTTCTTTCCCGGCATGGACCTGCACAGCCGCTGACGCGCATCCCGCAATGGTCAACCTCCTCCAGTTCGACCGCGGCGCACTCGGCGACTGGTGCGAGCAGCAAGGCGAGCAGCCGTTTCGCGCGACGCAGCTGTTCCGCTGGATCCACCAGCGCGGCGCGCGCGACTTCGCTGCCATGACCGATCTCGCGAAGTCGTTTCGCGAGAAGCTCGTTGCCGCCGCCGAAGTCGCTGCGCTTCCGGTCGCGAGCGAGCAGGTCGCCGACGACGGCACGATCAAGTGGCTGTTCGACGTCGGCGGCGGCGACGCCGTCGAGACGGTCTTCATCCCGGAGGCCGGCCGCGGCACGCTCTGCATCTCGTCGCAGGCCGGCTGCGCGGTCAACTGCCGGTTCTGCGCGACCGGCCATCAAGGCTTCAGCCGCAACCTGACGACCGCCGAGATCATCGCGCAGCTCTGGCACGCCGAGTTCGAGCTGCGCCGCCGCCTCGCGCTCGGCCAAGGCGAACGCGCGATCACCAACGTCGTGATGATGGGGATGGGCGAGCCGCTGCAGAACTACGCCGCGGTCGTCCCGGCGCTCAAGGTGATGCTCGACGACCACGGCTACGGCCTGTCGCGGCGCCGCGTCACCGTCTCGACCTCGGGAGTCGTGCCGATGATCGACCGCTTGCGGGACGACTGTCCGGTCGCCCTCGCGGTCTCGCTGCACGCGCCCGACGACGCGCTGCGCGACGAGCTGGTGCCGCTCAACCGCAAGTACCCGATCGCCGAGCTGCTCGCTTCCGCGCGCGGATATCTCGAGCGCGCGCCGCGCGACTTCATCACGATCGAATACTGCATGCTCGACCGCGTCAACGACTCGCCGGCGCAGGCGCGGGCGCTGCTCGCGCTGCTGCGCGGTGACGGCAGCTCAGCGAACCCTGGGTTGCCGAGCAAGGTGAACCTCATTCCCTTCAATCCATTCCCGGCGTCGGGCCTGGCGCGCTCGCCGGCCGAGCGCGTCGCTGCGTTCGCCAAGGTGCTGCACGACGGCGGCATCGTGACGACGATCCGCAAGACGCGCGGCGACGACATCGCCGCTGCGTGCGGCCAGCTTGCCGGCGAGGTGCAGGACCGGACGCGCGTCGCCGAGCGTCGCGCGCACGCGGCGTCGGCTCGCGTCGCCGCACCGTTGTCGCGACGCCGCGGCCCGGTCGCTGCCGAGCGGGGCCGGGCATGAGCGCGCCGATGCTTCGCGCATCGGGGGCGCGCGCAGCTGCGCTCGCGATCGTCCTTGCCGCGTTCCACGTCGCGTGCACGACGCAGAACACCACCGTGCCGGTCGCCGGCGCGCCCGATCGCATCAACTCGGCCGATGAGGGCGACGCCAAGAAGCGATCGCGCGCGCGCCTCGAGCTCGCCTCGGCGTATTTCAGCCGCGGCGAGACGAAGACCGCGCTCGAGCAGGTCAAAGTCTCGCTCGCCGCCGACCCGACCTATGGCGACGCGTACAACCTGCAAGGCCTGATCTATGCGGCGATCGGCGACCACGCGCAGGCCGAGGGCAGCTTCCGCCAGGCGTTGCAGATCAATCCGCGCGACGCCGACACGATGCACAACTACGGCTGGTACCTCTGCCAGCAGAAGCGCTACCCCGAGTCGAACGTGATGTTCGCGCAGGCGCTCGCCGTGCCGCAGTACCTCGGCGTCACGCGAACGCTGCTCGCGCAGGGCGTCTGTCAGGCGTACGCCGGCCAGCTCGCCGACGCCGAGGCGACGCTTTCGCGGGCGTACCAGCTCGACTCGGCGAATCCGTTCACGGCGACGAACCTGTCCGAGGTCCTTTACCGCCGCGGCGAGTTCGAGCGCGCGCGCTTCTACATCCGCCGCGTCAACTCGCAGCCCGACATCGCCAACGCGCAGACGCTCTGGCTCGCGGCACGGATCGAGAACAAGCTCGGCAACCAGCAGGGCGTCTCGGACTTCGGCGCGCAGCTGCGCAAGCGCTTCCCCGATTCGCGCGAGGCGTCGCTCTTCGCGCGCCGCGCTTTCGATGAGTGAGGTCGCCGACGCCGCCGACACTTCGGCGCCGAGCGCGGGGCGCCTGCTGCGCGAGGCACGCGAGCGCCAGGGCCTGCACATCGCCGCGCTCGCCGCAGCGATCAAGGTCGCGCCGAAGAAGCTCGAGTTGCTCGAGGCGGATCGCTTCGACGCGCTGCTCGATGCGACGTTCACGCGCGCGCTTGCGCAGACGGTCTGCCGCGCGCTGAAGATCGACCCGGCGGCGGTGCTGGTGCTGCTGCCGCCGCCGACTTCAGGGCATCGCCTCGAGCAGGTCGGAAGCGGATTGAACGCGCCGTTTCGCGAGCGCCCCGGCGTCGGCGGTCAGCGCGAAGCGCCGGCGCCGGCGCTCGGCGCGGTGTTCTGGGTCACCGCGCTGATCCTCGTTGCATCGCTCGGCCTGTACTTCGCGCCGCCGCACTGGTTGTCGCTCGCCGAGTGGACTTCGTCGGCAGGCAAACGCTCGCCAGCGGGCCCGGTCGTTGCGCCGGTCGCCAAGACGACCGCGCCGCCGACGTCGGCGACCCCGACTGCAGCGGAGGCGGTGCCGCCGACCGCTGCGGACGCGACCTCCGAGACCGAGCCGATCCCGCCGGGCGCCGAGCCGATCCCGCGCGACGAGCTGCCGGCAGCGCCGACGGCAGCCGCCTCACGCTGACGGTGGCCCGGGTGGCAGCGCTCGATGACCTCCGCTCGGTCCGCGACGACGCCGCCGTCGGCGAGCCGGTCGCGCCCGCGCGGCCGGCGCCGCGGCGCGCGCTGCAAGCCCGCGTCGTCTGGGGATCGAACGTCGTCACCGTCGGCGGCGACGCTCCGGTGCGCGTGCAGTCGATGACCAACACCGACACCGTCGATGCGATCGGCACCGCGATCCAGGTCAAGGAGCTCGCGATCGCCGGATCGGAGATGGTGCGCATCACCGTCAACACGCCCGAAGCGGCGGCCGCCGTCCCGCACATCCGCGAGCAGCTCGACCGCATGGGCATCGACGTGCCCTTGATCGGCGACTTCCACTACAACGGCCACCGCCTGCTGAGCGACTTCCCGGCGTGCGCCGAGGCGCTCTCCAAGTACCGCATCAATCCCGGCAACGTCGGCAAAGGCGACAAGCACGACCGCCAGTTCGCGCAGATGGTCGAGGTCGCGGCGCGGTTCGGCAAGCCCGTGCGCATCGGCGTCAACTGGGGCAGCCTCGACCAGGAGCTGCTCACCGCGCTGATGGACGAGAACGCGGGGCGTGCGGACCCCGAGGAGCCGCGGCAGGTGATGTATCGCGCGATCCTGATGTCGGCGCTCGGCTCGGCGCGTCGCGCCGAGGAGATCGGCCTCGCACGCGAGCAGATCATCCTGTCCTGCAAGATGTCGGGAGTGCAGGACCTGATCAGCGTCTACCGCGCGCTCGCCGCGCGCTCCGACTATGCGCTCCACCTCGGGCTCACCGAGGCGGGAATGGGCACCAAGGGCACGGTCGCCTCGACGGCAGCGCTCGCGGTGCTGCTGCAGGAGGGGATCGGCGACACGATCCGCGTCTCGCTGACGCCGCAGCCAGGCGAAGCGAGGACGCAGGAGGTCACGGTCGCGCTCGAGATCCTGCAGTCGCTGGGACTTCGCTCGTTCAACCCGAGCGTGACCGCGTGCCCGGGCTGCGGCCGCACGACGAGCACGACGTTCCAGGAGCTCGCCAAGCAGATCGACGACCACCTGCGCGCGCAGATGCCGGCCTGGAAGGCCCGCTATCCGGGCGTCGAGACACTGAAGGTCGCGGTGATGGGCTGCATCGTCAACGGCCCGGGCGAGAGCAAGCACGCCGACATCGGCATCAGCCTGCCGGGCACCGGCGAGACGCCTGCGGCGCCGGTCTTCATCGACGGTGAGAAGGCGCTGACGTTGCGCGGCGATCGCATCGCGGAGGAATTCCACGCCCTCGTCGAGCGCTACATCGAGCAACGCTTCGGCGCGCACGTCGCGGGCTAGGCCGCGGCGCGGACGACCATGAGCGAGCCCCTGCGCGCCGTCAAAGGCATGAACGACATCCTGCCGCCGGAATCGGCGCGCTGGGAGTGGTTCGAGGACAAGGTCCGGGCGCTGATGCGCCGCCACGGCTACCTGAACGTGCGCACGCCCGTCGTCGAGCCGACGGCGCTCTTCGTGCGCGGCATCGGCGAGGCGACCGACATCGTCGAGAAGGAGATGTATTCCTTCGAGGACGCGATGAACGGCGACAAGCTGACGCTGCGCCCGGAGGCGACCGCCGGCATCGTGCGCGCGATGGTCGAGCACAACGCGCTCTACAACGGGCCGCTGCGCGTCTGGAGCGAGATCGTCGCGTTTCGCCACGAGCGGCCGCAAAAGGGACGCTACCGCCAGTTCCACCAGATCGACGTCGAAGCGCTCGGCCACGCCGGCCCCGATGTCGACGCCGAGCAGATCCTGATGTGCCGCGCGCTGCTCGCTGACCTCGGACTCGCGGTCGGCAGCGACGTCCGCCTCGAGCTGAACAGCCTCGGCCAGCCGGCAGAGCGCAGCGCCCACCGTGCTGCGCTCGTTGCGCACCTCGAGCAACACGCCGACGCGCTCGACGGAGATTCGAAGCGGCGGCTGCACACCAACCCGCTGCGCGTCCTCGACAGCAGGAACCCGGCCCTGCAGGCGACGATCGAGAGCGCGCCGCGCCTGCTCGATTTCCTCGGCGCCGACTCGCTCGCGCACTTCGATGCGGTACGGCGCATCCTCGACGCCGCTGGGCTCGAGTACCGCATCAATCCGCGCCTCGTGCGCGGCATGGACTACTACAACCTCACCGTTTTCGAGTGGGTCACCGACCGCCTCGGCGCGCAGGGCACGGTCTGCGGCGGCGGCCGCTACGACGGCCTCTTCGAGCAGCTCGGCGGCAAGCGCACTCCCGCGGTCGGCTGGGGGATGGGGATCGAGCGGATGCTGCTCCTGCTCGAGGCCGCCGGCGTCGCGATGGCGGCCGCCGCCGCCGATGCCTACGCGATCGTTCCGAGCGACGACGCGCTGCCCGTCGCGATGACGACGTGCGACGCGCTGCGTGCGCTCGGTGTCGCAGTGACGATGTATTCGCCGGGAAGCGAAGGCCGCGCCAGCATGAAGGCGCAGTTCAAGCGCGCCAACGCGAGCGGCGCGCGCTTCGCGCTCGTCTTCGGCGCCGACGAACTGGCGCGCGGCGCCGTCGGGCTGAAGGACCTGCAGAGCGAGGCGACGCCGCAGACGACGCTGCCGCTGCAGCCGGTCGAGCAGCTCGCGGAGCGACTGAAGAGCGCATCGCCGCGCCCTTCATAATCGCGGGCTTCTCTCGCACACCCCATGGCCAGCCATCTCGACCTCGAAGAGCAGGAACAGCTCGATCAGCTGAAGGCGTTCTGGAAGCAGTACGGCAACCTCGTCTCGTGGGTGCTGATCGCCGTGCTCGGCGCCTACGCGGCATGGAACGGCTGGAACCTCTACCAGCGCGACCAGGGCGCCAAGGCCGGTGCGCTCTACGACGAGATCGAGAAGGCGGCGCAGGAGGTCGACGCCGACCGCGCGACGCGGATCTTCGCCGACATGCAGTCGCGCTATCCGCGTGCCACCTTCACCGATCAGGCCGGGCTCCTCGCCGCGCGCGTCGAGTCCGAGAAGGGCCAGTACGACGCCGCGAAGGCGAGCCTCGCCTGGGTCGCCGACCACAGCGGCGACGATGGCCTGCAGAGCATCGCGCGGCTGCGACTCGCCGGGCTGCTGCTCGACGCCGCGAAGTACGACGATGCGCTCAAGCAACTCGACGCGATCAAGGCGCCGGAATTCACGGCGCTCGCCGCCGATCGCCGCGGCGACGTGCTCCTCGCGCAGGGCAAGAGCACCGAGGCGCAGGCCGCGTACCTGAAGGCCTGGACGGCGATGGATCCGAAGGTCGACTACCGTCGCCTGATCGAGGCCAAGCTCAACGTGCTCGGCGTTCAGCCCTCGGCGACTGCAGCGAGCGGCGCCGAGGCCGCCAAGTGACGGAGGCGCGCGCGATGCGCGCCGCGCTGCGTCTGCGCGCTCCGCTCGTCGCGCTGCTGTTCGCGACGCTCGCGGTCGGCTGCTCGAGCCTTGCCTCGTTGAACCCGTTCGGGCCCGACCGGCCGAAGCCCAAGGATCTGGAACCGATCGTCGCGCCGATCACCGTGCGCGAAGCGTGGCGGCAGAGCGTCGGCAAGGTCGAGTTCCCGCTCACGATCGCCGTCAACGGCACGACGCTCACGATGGCGGCGAGCGACGGCACCGTGCTCGCGCTCGAGGCCGCGACCGGCCGCACGCTCTGGCGCACGAGCGTCGGAGCGGCGATCTCGGCAGGCGTCGGCAGCGACGGCAACGTCTCGGCCGTCGTCACGCGCGACGGCAACCTGGTCGCGCTCGAAGGCGCCAAGGTCCGCTGGTCGAAGGCGCTCGGCGTTCGCGTCGCGACCGCGCCGCTGGTCGCCGGCGGCCGCATCTTCGTTCTCGGCGTCGACCGCTCGGTGCACGCGTTCGACGCGACCGATGGCCTCAAGCTGTGGCAGGTCGCACGCCCCGGCGACGCGCTGACGCTGCAGCAGTCCGGAGTCATCACGGCCTTCAAGGACACCCTCGTCGTCGGTCAGGGCCCGCGCATGGCCGGGATCGATCCGAACACCTCGACGCTGCGCTGGGAAGTTCCGCTCGGCTCGCCGCGCGGCGCCAACGAGGTCGAGCGGCTTGCCGACCTCGTCGGGCCGGTCGTTCGCGTCGGCGACCTCGTCTGCGCGCGCTCGTTTCAGGCGGCGGTCGGCTGCGTCGACGCGCAGGCCGGCAGCGTCGCGTGGACGAAGACGGTCGGCGGCACCGACGCGATCGCCGGCGACGCCGAGCAGCTGTTCGGCGCCGACGCGTCCGACCGCATGACGTCGTGGAAGACGCCGACCGGCGACATCGTCTGGACCAACGAGTCGCTGATGTTCCGCCGCCTCGGCGCGCCGGCGGCGATCGCGCAGTCGGTCGTCTACGGCGACTACGACGGCACGCTGCACTGGTTCTCGCGCAGCAAGGGCGAATCGCAGGCGCGGCTCGCGACCGACGGCAGCCCGATCACGGTGCCGCCGGTGTCGGTTGGCGGGGTCGTCGTCGTCGTCACCCGCGGCGGCGGCGTCTTCGCGTTCCGTCCCGCGTGAGCGGCCCGCTGCGGCGCTGGCGATGAGGCCTGTCATCGCGCTCGTCGGCAGGGCGAACGTCGGCAAGTCGACGCTCTTCAACCGGCTGACGAAGACGCGCGACGCGATCGTCGCCGACTTCGCCGGCCTGACGCGCGACCGCCACTACGGCGACGCGAGCGTCGGCGGCCACGACTTCATCGTCGTCGACACCGGCGGCTTCGTCCCCGAGCATCCGACCGGGATCGTCCGCCTGATGGCGCGCCAGGCCGAGCAGGCGGTCGCCGAGGCCGACGCGGTCGTCTTCGTCGTCGACCTGCGCGCCGGCGTCTCGGCGCACGACCACGACATCGCGCGCTACCTGCGCAGCGCCGGCAAGCGCGTCGTCGTCGCCGTCAACAAGGCCGAAGGGATTGCCGACTCGCCGCTCGTCAGCGAGTTCTACGAGCTCGGGCTCGGCGATCCACATCCGATCTCGGCAGCGCACGGGCAAGGCGTCGTCGCGCTCGCCGAAGCGGCGCTCGCCGCCGCCGGCGCGCGAGCAGACGCTGGCGCCGACGACGCGGCGGACGATGCCGCCGACGCGCCGATCCGGCTCGCAGTCGCGGGCCGGCCGAACGTCGGCAAGTCGACGCTGATCAACGCGTGGCTCGGCGAGGAGCGCCTCGTCGCGTTCGACCAGCCCGGCACGACGCGCGATGCGATCGTCGTTCCCTTCACGCGCGGCGGCCAGCGCTTCGACCTGATCGACACCGCGGGGTTGCGGCGGCGCGGCAAGGTGTTCGAGGCGGTCGAGAAGTTCTCGGTCGTGAAGACCTTGCAGGCGATCGCCGAGGCGGACGTCGTCTTGCTGCTGCTCGACGCGACGCAGGGCGTCACCGACCAGGACGCGCACATCGCCGGCTACGTCGTCGAGAGCGGCCGCGCCGTCGTCGTCGCCGTCAACAAGTGGGACGCGGTTTCGGCGTACGAGCGCGAGATCGCGCAGCGCTCGATCGAGCAGCGGCTGCCGTTCCTGCGCTTCGCCAGCGTGCTGACGATCTCGGCGGCGCGCCGGCAGGGCTTCGCGGCGGTCTGGAAGGCGATCGCCGAGGCGCACGCGTCGGCGACGCGCAAGATGCCGACGCCGGTGCTGACGCGGCTGCTTCACGAGGCGGTGCTCCACCAGGCGCCCAAGCGCGCCGGCACGTTCCGCCCGAAGCTGCGCTACGCGCACCAGGGCGGCAGCAAGCCGCCGCTGATCGTCATTCATGGCAACTCGCTCGAGCACGTGACCGACGCTTACAAGCGCTTCCTGGAAGGGCGCTTCCGCGCCCATTTCAAGCTCGTCGGAACGCCGCTGAAGATCGAGATGCGCTCCGGGCGCAATCCGTTCGTGGAGAAGGGCCGGTGAAGCATGGCCTTACGCCGCATTGCCGGGATATCCCTGTGATAAGGTCAGCCGCTCCAGAACCACATCACGGAGCCAAACGTGAGCAACAAAGGGCAGCTACTACAAGACCCCTTCCTGAACCTGCTGCGCAAGGAGCACGTTCCGGTTTCCATCTACCTCGTCAACGGGATCAAGCTGCAGGGACACATCGAGTCGTTCGACCAGTACGTCGTTCTCCTGCGCAACACCGTCACGCAGATGGTCTACAAGCACGCGATCTCGACCGTCGTGCCCGGCCGTGCGGTGAACTTCCAGACCCAGCCCGAAGCTCCCGACCACCCTTGACGCGCGGCTTCACACCCGCACGGTGCCGTTGAACGCGACCCGCCAGAGCGACGGCGACACGCCGGCGCGCGCGATCCTCGTCGGCGTCGATCTCGGCGGCCGGGCGTCTTTCGACGAATCGCTCGACGAGCTCGCGCTGCTCGCCGAATCCGCCGGCGACGTCGTCGTCGAACGCGTCGTCGCGCGCCGCAAGGCGCCCGATGCGACGTTCTTCGTCGGCTCCGGCAAGGCCGACGAGCTGAAGGAGCTCGTCCAGCTGCACCAGGCCGAGGTCGTCGTCTTCGACCAGGCGCTCTCGCCCGCGCAGCAGCGCAACCTCGAGCGCCACCTCGGCGTCGCGGTCGCAGACCGCACGATGCTGATCCTCGAGATCTTCGGTGAGCGGGCGCGCAGCCACGAGGGCAAGCTCCAAGTCGACCTGGCGCGGCTGCAATACCTCTCGACGAGGCTGGTGCGCCGCTGGAGCCACCTCGAGCGGCAGCGCGGCGGCATCGGCACGCGCGGCGGCCCGGGCGAAGCGCAGATCGAGCTCGACCGTCGAATGATCGGCGAGCGGATCAAGAGCATTCGCAAGCAGCTCGAGCGCGTGAAGCGCCAGCGCAGCACGCAGCGACGTGCGCGCGAGAAGAACGAGACGTTCCGCGTCTCGCTGGTCGGCTACACCAACGCCGGCAAGTCGACGCTCTTCAACACGCTCGTCCACGGCGACGCGTACGCTGCCGACCAGCTGTTCGCGACCCTCGACACGACGACGCGCAGGCTCCATCTGCCGGGCGCGGGCCGCACGGTCGCGCTCTCGGACACCGTCGGCTTCATCCGCGACCTGCCGCACACGCTGATCGAGGCGTTCCAGGCGACGTTGCAGGAGGCCGCCGACGCCGACCTGCTGCTCCACGTCGTCGACGGCGCCAATCCCGAGTTCGCTGCGCAGATGGCCGAGGTCGAGCGCGTCCTCGCCCAGATCGGCGCCGCCCACGTGCCGCAGATCGTCGTCTTCAACAAGCTCGATCGCATGGCCGAGACCGAGCGTCCGCGCGTTCTCGCCGACATGATCGAGGTCGGTGCCGGCCGCGTTCCGCGCGTGTTCGTCAGCGCGCTGAGCGGCGAAGGGCTCGAGCCGCTGCGCGAGCGCATCGCCGGTTTCGCTGCAGGCGAGGACTTGAACGCCGAGGCCGCGCCCGCATCTGGCGACGTCCCTGCGGCCGTGCCCGAGAGCGGCGGCGACGACGAAGCGCAATCGCACCGCACCGGCACCTATCATTCGCACGCGTGAGCCCTCGGCTCCGCGTCCCTTCTTTGCGTCGAACCTGCCGATGACCCTGCCAGCCGAGTCCCAACGATCGTCCTTCGCGCGCCGGCTCGCCGCCGTGGCGGCAGCAGGGCGCGCCTGGATCGGTGCGGCGGCGGCGCGCGCGATCGGCCGCAGCGCCGCGTCGCAGCCCGCCGGCGTGACCCTGCTCGACAACAACCGCAACGACGGACCGCCCGATCTCGACGAGCTGTGGCGCGACTTCAACCGCAAGCTCAGCGGCCTCTTCAGCGGCCGCGGCTCGCGACGCGGCAACGGCGGCGGCGACTCCGGCGGCGGCCCGAACTTCCAGCCCAACCTGAAGAGCGCGGGAGTCGGCGCGGCGCTGATCGGCGGCGTCATCGTCCTGATCTGGCTCGGCAGCGGCGTCTTCATCGTCCAGGAAGGCCAGCAGGCGGTCGTCACCTCGTTCGGCCGCTACAGCCACACCGTCGACGCCGGCTTCCAGTGGCGCTTCCCGTATCCGTTCCAAGCGCACGAGACCGTCAACGTGACGCAGCTGCGCTCGACCGAGGTCGGCCGCAACTCGGTGTCGCAGGCGACCGGCCTGCGCGACTCGTCGATGCTGACGCAGGACGAGAACATCGTCGACATCCGCTTCACCGTCCAGTACCGGCTGAAGGACGCGCGCGCGTTCCTGTTCGAGAACCGCGATCCCGAGACCGCGGTCACGCTCGCCGCCGAATCGGCGGTGCGCGAGATCGTCGGCCGCAGCAAGATCGACGCCGTCCTCTACGAGCAGCGCGACGCGCTCGCCAACGATCTCGTCCGCTCGATCCAGGCGCAGCTCGATCGGCTCCGCACCGGGATCCTCGTCGTCAACGTCAACGTGCAGAGCGTGCAGCCTCCCGAGCAGGTGCAGGCCGCGTTCGAGGACACGCTGAAGGCGACCCAGGACGCCGATCGCCTCAAGAAGGAAGCGCAGGCGTACGCCAGCTCGGAGATTCCGAAGGCGCAGGGCACCGCGGCGCGGCTGCGCCAGGAGTCCGAGGGCTATCGCTCGCGCGTCGTCGCGCAGGCCGAGGGCGACGCCGACCGCTTCGCGCGCCAGCTCGCCGAGTATCAAAAGGCGCCGCAGGTCACCCGCGAGCGCCTCTACATCGACACGATGCGCGAGATCTACTCGAACATCACCAAGGTCATGATCGACGCCCACAACAGCACCAACCTGCTGCAGCTTCCGCTCGACAGGCTGCTCCAGCAGGCGGCCGCGGCGGCGCCGGCGGGCGGCGCGGCGACTGCGCCGTCGGCAACTGGCACCGTCGACGCGGCGCCAGCGAGCGCGACCGACGATGCCCGCTCGCGCGACAACCAGCGCAGCCGCGAGCGCGAGAAGCGGTGAGGAGGGCGCGATGAATCGTCTCGGCCTCGTCGTCGGCGGCTTGCTGCTGCTGCTCC
>Ga0068854_100001419_pt1 | contig 14478 bp, 13 predicted proteins | sample KBSCornC42_FD_66590 | JGI IMG/M metagenome (GOLD analysis project Ga0068854, IMG submission 66590) | Corn rhizosphere microbial communities from Kellogg Biological Station, Michigan, USA - KBS Corn C4-2 | ecosystem: Host-associated > Plants > Roots > Rhizosphere > Soil ... | reverse complement strand
TCGAACCCGCGACCCCCTGATTACAAATCAGGTGCTCTACCAACTGAGCTAAGCCGGCGCGCACGCGCTTTGCGTGAAGCCGCGCCGGCCGTCCAGTCCTAGCTGCGCGCCACCGAGCGTGCGACCAGCAAGTCCGGCGCCAGGAAGCCGGCGACGGTTGCCAGCGAGGCGAGCGCAAGCCCACGCTTGCCGCCGGTCGCCTTGCACGCGGCACAGCCCGCGGCTCCGGCATCGAGCACGTCCAGGCGCGCCTGCCCGCGGATCAAACCGCGCCGAAGGTCCAGCCCTCGGTATGACGCACGGAGCCGAGCCCGCGCGGATTCCACAGCGCCGGGTCATGCGCGACGGTCCGCAGCCAGGCCGATGCGAGAAGGGCGTCGCTGGCGTGATCGTCGATCGCCCCTTCGCCATGGACCGGCTCGCTACCCAGCGCCGCGAGCGCGGCGTTGAGGTCCGCAAAAGTCCTCATCTTCGACCTTCCCGGCCGCCGTCCGGCGGCGAGCGCGGCGATCGTGGTGTAAATCTCCACCACGACCGAACCGCGATCGGGCAGCGAATCGAACGGCCAGATCGGCAGCTTGCCGGACAAGCGATGCAGCACCCGCATGCCGGCTAGACTGGCCTTGCCGACTTGCGCCGCGCCCACGAGGTTGAAGTTCGAATAAGGCTTGCAGCCCATCGCCTCCTGCGCGCGTTCGGTGACGCGGAAGCGCCCGCGCCCGCCGCCGAATCGATCGCCCTCGCGTCCGCCGTGACGGCGGAAGTGCCGCGCGACCTCGGGATGATCGACGAAGGCGCCGACCGCGAGATGCGGTTCGTCGGCGCAAGTCCGCTCAATGAGGTCCCACAGCGAACGCGCGGTGGCTGGGCTCTCGCTCCAACCAGGGAAAAACGAACCGGCATCGGCGAAGGCGAGCGAGACGCCCATGTCGAAACCGACCAGCGAGCCGTCGGGGAGATCACCCAGCAGCCAAGTCAGCACTTCGGCGCGCGACCAGCGATGGCCGGGCCGGACCAGCGCCGGGGCCTCACTTCCGGTCGCGCAGATCGCGAGCGCGATTCCCTTGTGCCTCTCACCGCTCGCGCCAGACCAGTCGATCGCGACGAAGTGGCGAAACTTCGGCGGTCGCTCGGTCACGCGTTGTCGCGGGCTTCGCGCAGCTTGTTCCAGTAGGCGATGCGTTCGGAGATCTGGCGCTCGAAGCCTCGCTCGACCGGGTGATAGTACTCCTGCGGCTCCATCTCTTCGGGCCAGTAATTCGCGCCCGAAAAGCCGTCGTCGGCATCATGGTCGTAGGCGTAGCCTTTGCCGTAGCCGATCTGCTTCATCAGCTTGGTCGGGGCGTTGAGGATGTTGGCCGGCGGCATCAGGCTGCCCGTCTCCTTGGCGCTGCGCCAAGCGGCCTTCTGCGCGACATAGGCCGCGTTCGATTTCGGGGCCGTGGCGAGGTAGAGACAGGCCTGGACGATCGCCAGCTCGCCTTCGGGGCTGCCGAGGAACTCGTAGGTGTCCTTGGCCGCGAGGCACTGGTGCAGCGCCTCGGGATCCGCCAAGCCGACATCCTCGATCGCCGCGCGGGTCAGGCGGCGAAGCAGGTAGAGCGGTTCCTCGCCTGCGACGAGCATCCGCGCGAGGTAGTAGAGCGCGGCCTGGGGGTCGGATCCGCGCAAGCTTTTGTGCAGCGCCGAGATCAGGTTGTAGTGGCCTTCGCGATCCTTGTCGTAGACCGCGACGCGCCGTTGGAGGAACTTCGACAACCCGGCCGGATCGAGCGGCTGTCCGCCCGGTCCGGCGGCGTCGGTGTCGAACAGCGTCTCCGCCTGGTTGAGCAGGAAGCGCCCGTCGCCGTCGGCCGATGCGACCAGGGCGTCGCGCGCCTCGGAGGTCAGGGGGAGGGCCCTGCCGACCAGAGCTTCGGCGCGTTCGAGCAGCTTGCACAGCGCCTGATGATCGAGCCGCCGCAGGATCAGCACTTGAGTCCGGCTGAGCAGCGCGGCGTTCAACTCGAAGCTCGGGTTCTCGGTCGTGGCGCCGACCAACGTCACCGTGCCGTTCTCGACGAAGGGGAGGAAGCCGTCCTGCTGCGCGCGATTGAAGCGGTGGATTTCGTCGACGAACAGCAGGGTCTTCTTGCCCGCCTTGGCCATGGCGTCGGCTTCGGCAAAGGCCTTCTTGAGGTCGGCGACGCCCGAGAACACCGCGCTGAGGCTGACGAAGCGCATGCCCACCGCGTCGGCGAGCAAACGGGCGATGCTGGTCTTGCCGGTCCCCGGCGGACCCCAAAGGATCATCGACGAGAGCTTGCCCGCCGCGACCATGCGCCCGATCGCGCCGTCGGGGCCGGTCAAGTGTTCTTGGCCGACCACTTCGTCGAGCGCGGCCGGGCGAAGCCGATCGGCAAGCGGCGCGTCGGCCTGCTGCGCCGGCGCAGACGGATTTTCAGTCAACTCGTCGGCGAAGAGGTCGGCCATGCCGGTCAACATAGTGCGTGCAGGGCGTTTTTCACCTGCGGAGCATCCCGCGCACACTTTTCAAGAACGCCCACTTGCCAGCAGGCATTAAAGATATATCTTAGTGTTATCTAAGATGCATTGAGGAGTTTCGCATGCAAATGCACGGATGCGGTCGGCGCGGTGGTGGCGGTTGGCCGATGGCGGCGATGATGTTCGCCGGTCGCCGCGGGTCGTGGGGCCCGTTCTCGTGGGATTGGGACGACGACGGGCCGCCGCGTCCGCCGAACCCGCCAGGTGGCCCTCGTGGCCCACGAGGCCCTCGCGGGCGGATGTTCGCCGGCGGCGAGCTGCGGCTGGTGCTGCTCAAGCTGATCGCCGACGAGACCCGCCACGGCTACGAACTGATCAAGGCGATCGAGGAGATGACTGGCGGAAGCTACGCGCCAAGTCCGGGGGTTGTGTACCCGACGCTGAGCCTGCTGCTCGACGAGGGCGCGATCGAGGAAGTCGCAGACGATTCGCCGCGCAAGGCGTTCGCTGCGACCGCGCAAGGCCGCGACGAGCTCGCGGACAAGGCCGACGAAGTGGAAGCCTTGCTGGGCCGTCTGGAAGCGCGTGGCGAGAGCGGGCGGGGACACCGCGCCCCGCCGATCGGCCGCGCGGTTGGCAACCTCTTCGCCGCGCTCAAGGGCCGCGCCCAGTCGGGCTTCGACGACGAGACGATCCACCAGGTCGCCGAGATCCTCGACGAAGCGGCGCGCAAGATCGAACGTCTCTAGGCAATTCGGCCGACCGTTAGCGGCGCGGGTTAACGCGATTGGCGTTGCCCGCGCCGCGGTGGTATTCTCCGCCCGTTGATCGCCGCATGGGAGGGGACAATGGCGGAAACTTTGGATGAAGGAATCGCGCTGGACGACGAGCGCGCGCCCGGCGTGGCGCCGTGGCATTTCTGGGCGATCGCCGCTGTGGGCATGGTGTGGAACAGCTTCGGCGCGCTCGACTACACGATGACCCAACTGCGCAACCCGGCCTGGATCGGGCAGATCGATCCAGCGATGCTGGCCACAATCGAGGCCGCGCCGATCTGGGCGACCGCCTGCTGGGCGCTCGGCGTCTGGGGCTCGTTCATTGGCTCGCTGCTGATGCTTATGCGCAATCGCCACGCGGTCAGCGCCTTTGCGATATCGTTCGTCAGCGCGGTGATCAGTTTCGCCTGGCAGTATTCGGCGGGATTGATCTCGACCCCGGTGCTGCCGCTGGTGATCTTGGCCGCCGTCGCGTTCTTGTGGTGGTACTCCGCGCGTATGCGTGGCGAGGGCGTGCTCCGCTGAGCTAGAACGAGCTCGGGGCGTCGCTGGGGGCCGGGGTCGGCACGACCGCTTCGCGCGGTTCGAGGATCGCGGCGGTCTCGATCAGATCGAGCGCCTGGCGCGCGCGGACATAGCGGCGGGCGAGGGCGACCCACTCGCGCGCGGCGTCGTGGCCGGGCATTCGCTCGACCTCGCCGATCGCGGCGTCGACCCGGCCGGTGTCGAGGTAGAGTCGCGCGCGCTCGAGCCGACGCTCGGGCGCGGGGGAGGGAGCGCTAACCCGGCGGATCACGAACAAGTGCGACAGCTCCTCACCAAGCCGCGCCAGCGCATCGGCGTTGCGCGGGGCGGAGACGAGCGTCGTCTGCAGGCCGCTCAAGCCCTGGACCAGCGCGTCGAGCGTGACCGGATTGGCCGAGACTTCGAGCAAGGTCTGGACTGCGTTGGGCTGGGCATCGCCGAAGCGCAGCTTGAGCTGGTCGGCGAGGTAGCCGAGCGGTTGGCCCCGCTCGATCGCGCGCCGCGAGGCCGCGGCGATCAGCAGGGCCTCGGCCCGCGCCGCGTCGCCCGAGGCGGCCTCGGCCTGGAGGTTGAGCTTGGTCATCCGCTGCTCGAGCTCGGCCATGCGCACGTTGAGCGCCGTCTGCGCGGATTCGATCCCGACCGCGGTTGCGGTCGCGGAGGGCGCGACCAGCGGAGCGGCGGCCGGCTTTGCGACCTTTGCAGAGCGGGTGAACTCGACCCAGCCCATGCGGTTGGCCGCCCACAACGCGGTCGCGCCGCCCAGCGCCAGCGCCAGGATCAGCGCCGCCGCGATCAAGCCTCCATTCGCTCGCCGGCGCGCAGCGACGCGCGGCGTATCGGAAATGTAGTCGTCCTGCATTCAACCAGTCGTGTTCGTGCTGACCCCGCAGCCCGCAGTCTGGCACATCTCCCCCGCCAAGGCTAGCAAGGCGGCGTCGGTCGGCTGGTCAGCGAATGCCACCGCACGCCAGCCCGCTCCGGCGGCCGCGGCAATGCGCGGGCCGAGGCAGGCGATCGGGACAGTGTCACGGGCTATGCCGAGCCGCGCGCATTCGTCCAGCAGCCTGGCGGCCGAAGCCGCGGAATGGAGAAGCACCACCGCACCATGGCGAAGCGCCGTCGCGCCCGCTTCGCTTAGCGGACGCGGTTCGGCCGCATATACCTCGACCGTGTCGATCGTCAGGCCTTCGGGGGCGGTCAGCGCGACCCGCTCAATCCCCGCCGGTCTGAGCGCCCGGGTGCAGCGGTCTCCTGCGAGGCGCGGCAGAAGATCCTGCAACTCGCCTTCGCCAACCGCTGCCACGGAAAATCCTGCGTCTTTAGCTACTTGAGCAGTCGCTTCACCGACACAATAGGCTGGAAGGGTCTTGAGCCTGCCCAAACCCGGCCCGCCGCAACGCACGGCGTTGGCGCTGCCGAGCAGAACCGCGTCGAAGCGCGCCGGATCGGGCGCGGCCCACTCGAGCGGCACGATTTCAGTGAGCGGTGACCTGACGGCGTCAAGCCCCCGCCTTTTCACCACTGCTGCCGTCGCCGCGTTTCCTGGCTCCGGCCTCACGATGAGGACCGGCCTCACCCGGCCGGGCCATCGAACAGCGCGCGTATGTCCGCCGAGCTCTCTCGCAATAGCTCGGCGGCAAGCTCGGCCGGAGGGCGGGCGTCGTCGGCGTCGAAGCGCGCCGAACGCTCTATCCGCGATGCGCCGTCGCTGCTGAACAGCGCCACGCGCATTGTGATCATTCCTTCGGCGAACGTGCTTAGCACGGCAATCGGGCTGTGGCAGGTGCCACCGAGCGCGGCGAGCAGCGCGCGTTCCGCAATCACTTCAGCGCGGCTCGGCGGGTGGCCGATCGGAGCCAGGAGCGCGGTAACCGCTTCGTCATCGGCTCGGCATTCGACCCCTATCGCCCCTTGCGCCGGCGCTGGAAGCCAATCGTCGAGCGCCAGCGGCGTGCCGACCCCGCTCTCCCCGAGCCGGGCCAGGCCCGCTGCGGCCAACAGGGTGACCTCGGCCTCACCCGCGGCGAGCTTGGCGATCCTTGTCGCGACGTTGCCCCGGAAAGTGACGACGGTCAGATCCGGGCGGGCGTGGAGCATCTGCGCGGCGCGGCGCGGAGCGCTGGTGCCGACGCGTGCGCCCGGCGGTATCGCCGCGACCGACGATGCGCCGACCAACACGTCGCGCACGTCCTCGCGGGGCAGGATCGCGCCGATCGCGATCTGCGCCGGACGAACCGTCTCGACGTCCTTCATCGAGTGCACCGCGGCATCGATCCTGCCTTCGATGAGCCAAGCGTCGAGCTCCTTCGTCCACAGCGCTTTGCCGCCGATCTCGGCGAGCGGCCGGTCCTGAATCTTGTCTCCGCTGGCGGTCACCGGGACCAGCTCGACGGCGTCTTCCTCCCACCCATGCGCGGCGCAGAGGCGGGCGCGGGTCTCCTCCGCCTGAACCATGGCCAGCGGCGATTTGCGCGTGCCGAGGCGCAGCGGGCGGTCGGGGAAGGCGGGCATGCGCGGCTTGTGCTAGTGGGCATTGTCGTTCAGGAAAAGCCCGCAATGGCGCTGGTCCTGGGAATTGAATCGAGCTGCGACGAGAGCGCCGCGGCGATCGTCGACAGCGCCGCGGTCGACCTCGCGAGCCGCATCGTCGCCCAGCACATCGCGTCGCAGGACGAAGCGCACCGGCCCTACGGCGGCGTCGTGCCCGAGATCGCCGCCCGCGCGCATGCCGAGAAGCTTGCGCCGCTGATCGACGCAACCCTGGCCGACGCCGGTCTTGGGCTGGGGGACATGGACGCGATCGCCGCGACGGCGGGGCCGGGGCTGATCGGCGGAGTAATGGTTGGGTTGGTCACCGCCAAGGCGCTGGCGATGGCCGGCGACAAGCCGCTGCTGGCGGTCAACCATCTCGAGGGCCACGCGCTGTCACCACGGCTTGCCGATCCGTCGCTGCGCTATCCCTATTGCCTGCTGCTGGTATCGGGCGGACACTGCCAGCTCCTCGAGGTTCGGGGGGTGGGCGACTACCGCCGTCTCGCCACGACGATCGACGATGCGCTGGGCGAGGCGTTCGACAAGACCGCCAAACTGCTGGGCCTCGGGTATCCGGGAGGCCCGGCGGTCGAGCGGCTGGCGGCGCACGGGCGCGCGCAAGCTGTTGCCTTGCCGCGCCCCTTGGCCGGTTCGAATGACCCGAGCTTCTCCTTCGCCGGGCTCAAGAGCGCGGTCGCTCGGGCAAAAGCCACAGGGACACACACGGACGCGGACATCGCGGCGTCGTTCCAGCGCGCGGCGATCGATTGCGTGCTTGACCGGACGCGGCGGGCATTGTCCGGCTTGTCAGGGATGACTGCGCTGGTGGTAGCCGGCGGAGTAGCGGCCAATCAGGCAATGCGTGCGGAATTGACCGAGCTGGCCGCGGAGCAGCGACTCCCGTTCGTAGCCCCGCCCGCCGCACTGTGCACCGACAACGCCGCAATGATCGCCTGGGCCGGCGCCGAGCGTCTCGCCGCGGGCTTCACTGATCCACTCGACATCGCCGCCCGGCCGCGCTGGCCGCTCGACGAGAGCGCCGCACCGGTGCGGGGGGCGGGCGTGAAAGCATGAGTGGCGCGACCGTGGGCGTAGTCGGCGCGGGCGCTTGGGGAACCGCGCTGGCGCAAGTGCTCGCCAGCGACGGACGCGAAGTTCTGTTGTGGGCGCGCGAGCCCGAAGTCCGCGCGTCAATAGCCGGCCAGAGGCGCAACGCACTGTTCCTTCCGGGGCAGGAACTCGGACCCTCTATCCGTCCAACCGGCGAACTTGCGGACATGGCCCGGTTGCCGGTCCTGCTCATGGTCACCCCGGCCCAGCACCTGGCCACCATCCTCGAAGCATTGCATCCCGACCCCGATTGCGACCTCGTGCTGTGCTCGAAGGGGATCGAAGCGGGGAGCCGCCGGCTGATGGCCGATGTGGTGCGCGATTCAGCGCCAGGCCGCTCGCTCGCCGTTCTTTCCGGCCCGACGTTTGCCCACGAAGTTGCCGCAGGCCTACCCACGGCGGTGACGCTGGCCTGTTCAGGCGGAGACGCGCAATGGCAGCGGATCGCTCCCGCTGTCGCTCGACCGGGTTTCCGGCCCTATTTCTCGGACGATGTGACCGGCGCGGAGATCGGCGGCGCGGTGAAGAACGTGCTGGCGATCGCCTGCGGCGTGGTCGACGGGCTCCGGCTCGGCCAGAACGCGCGCGCGGCGCTGATCGCTCGCGGTTACGCCGAGATGCTGCGCTTCGGTGAGGCGATGGGCGCGCGGCCCGAGACACTGGCCGGGCTGTCGGGGCTGGGCGATCTCGTGCTGACCTGTTCGTCGACCGCTAGCCGCAACTTCTCGCTGGGGAAGGCGCTGGGTGAAGGGATGTCGGCGGCGGAGGCGCTGTCCGGGCGATTGAGCGTTGCCGAGGGCGCACACACCGCGCCGGTGCTGGGCGCCATGGCTCGCGACATGGCGCTCGATCTGCCGATCGTTCAGGCGGTCTGCGCGCTGCTCGACGGATCCGCGCCGGCGCGAGAAGTCGTCGCGCGGCTGCTGGCGCGCCCCTTGCGCGCCGAGCAGGGCGCTTGACCCAACCCTCGCAAAGCTCGGAGCGCGCGGCCGCCGCCGGTTCGACCGAAGGCGGCACCGTCGCCACCGGACTGGCCGCGCCGGCCGACATCGCCGCGCTGGCCAAGGGCGGGCGCACCAACGTCTTCGGCTTTTTCCTGCGACTGGCCGCGCGGCTACCGTTCCTGTTTATTGCGGGGCGGCTTTACGGTAAAGAGAACCTCGGCCGCTTCGCCTCGGCGGTCGTCGCCGTCGAGATCGCTGCGCAGCTCGCCACGCTCGGCCAGAAGCGCGGGCTGGCGCAGCTGCTCCAGAAGGAGGAGCGGCCTGCGGCCTGCATCGTCGCCGACGGACTGTTCGTATGCCTTGGCCTGTCGTTGATCCTGGCCGCGATCCTCTGGACGTTCCCCGTAATCATCTACCCCAGCGGCGATGCCGACTGGATCGAGCGGCTTCTCCCGCTTGTAATCTTCCCGATCGCCGCCGGCGACATCGCGCTTGCCGCGCTGGCCTTTCGCTACGACATCGCCACGACCGTCCGCGCGCGCTCGCTGGTCGAGCCATGGGTGCTGTCGATCGCCGCCGGCGCGCTGTGGTTCGTGCTCCCCAGGACCGGGATGACGGTCGCCTACTTCCTGTCGATGACCGCGGCGATGCTGACCGCCTTCGTCGCGCTCCTGCGCAGCTATGGTGTGCCGCGCGGGTGGTCGCCGCATCCCCTGACGCTCGGCCAGCAGGCGCTGGCCAATCTGCCGATCGCGGGCGCCGACCTCGTCGAGTCCGCGACGCGCAAGATCGACATCCTTCTGCTGGGCATGCTCACGACGCCGGCAATCGTCGGGGTCTATTGGGCGGCGCAGCAAGTCGCGAGCCTGCCACAGAAGCTCAAGACCAGTTTCGAGCCGATTCTCGGCCCGGTGATCACCAGCAGCGTCAAGGACAAGGACTACGCTGCGATCGCGCGGCAGGTCTGCCAGGTCGGGTTCTGGATTACCGCGGCGCAGGCGGGTATCGCGCTGGCGCTCGGCATACCCGGCGAAGGGGTGATGGGTTTGGTCGGCCGCGATTTCGTCGGCGGGACCGGGGCGCTGGCCTTGCTCCTCGCGGCCGAAGTCGCGGCGGCGACCGCGGTGGTCAGCGAGGCTGCTCTGATTTACGTCGCGCCGCTCCGCAACCTGGCCATTTCGATCGTAGCCATCCTCCTCCAGGCAGGCCTCACAATACTCCTGATAGACACCGCTGAGCTCTGGCACCTGCCGCCGCTGTTCAAGGCGGCTGCGGCGGCGGGCGCGCTTTTCCTGGCGCTTTGCTTCTCCTCGCTGGCCAAAGCGCTGTTGCTCGGCCGGATCGTCAAAGAACCCATAAACAACTGGCGCTGGGCGCTGATCTGGGCAGCGGCTGCTGCGGCCGTCGTCGGCGCGGTCGTGGTCCGCTTGCCCGAATGGCTCGAGCTGCTGCTCGGCATCCCCCTGATCCTGACAGCCTACGGCGCGGTGATCTGGCGCCGCGGCTTCGGGCCCGAGGACCGCGTGCTGTTCCGCCGCCATAAGGCCTGACCGACCCAGAGCAGGACGGTTCGTCGCGCGCCCAGAACATTCAGTCGCCGTTCAGCGCTTCGGACGTGTTTTCGCTGGCGTCGCGCCAAGGGAAGGGACTCAACCGATGCGCACCACCGCTCTCAGCGCCGCCTCGCTCGCCATGCTCCTCTCGGCGTGCGCCACCGCCAATCGGAGCGCCAGCGACGAGATCGTCCTGACCGGGACCCGCGCGGGGGCGGCAACGGCGGACGCTTCGATGGAAGCACCGCCCGCGCCACCGCCCCCGCCTCCGCCGGTCGTGGCTGCGCCAGCAACGCAGGGCATGGCAGTCAGCCCAAACCGCGGCTTCAAGATCAGCCGCGCGGAGAACCGCGCCTATATCCCCTCGGTCATCGTCCCCGCCGATCCCGGCACCGAGCGTTACGACGGTAAGGATGTCTCGCCGGTTCACTTGGCGTCGAGCGACCCCGTGTCCACGTTCTCGGTGGATGTCGACACCGGCGCTTATGCCAACAGCCGCCGGTTCTTGAGCCAAGGCATGCTTCCGCCCAAGGACGCGGTCCGCAGCGAGGAGTTCGTCAACTACTTCCGCTACGACTACCCGCTGCCGGCGACGCGCGAGGCGCCGTTCAGCGTCACGACCGACGTCACCACGACACCGTGGAACCCGGCGACGCGGCTGCTGCGGATCGGGCTGCGCGGTTACGACATCGGGCGGTCGCAACGGCCGCCGGCTAACCTCGTATTTCTGGTCGACGTCTCGGGTTCGATGAGTAGCCAGGACAAGCTGCCGCTGGTGAAGACCGCGCTCTCGCGGCTGGCCGGCGAACTGCGGCCGCAGGACAAGGTCTCGATCGTGGTATACGCCGGCGCGGCAGGGCTGGTCCTGCCCGCTACGAACGACAAGCGCGCGGTCGACACCGCGCTCGAACGCCTCCAGGCCGGCGGTTCGACCGCGGGCGGGGCCGGGCTCCAGCTCGCTTACCAAGTCGCCCGCGACAATTTTGTCCAAGGCGGGGTCAATCGCATCCTGCTCGCCACGGACGGCGACTTCAACGTCGGCGTCAGCGACACCAAGGCGCTGATCGCGATGGTCGAGAAGGAGCGCGACGAGGGCATCACCCTGACCACGCTCGGCTTCGGCCAGGGCAACTACAACGAAGCCATGATGGAGCAGGTCGCCGATCACGGCAACGGCAACTACGCCTACATCGACAGTGCTCTGGAAGCGCAGAAGGTGCTCGCCGAGCAGATGAGCTCGACGCTGTTCACGATCGCCAAGGACGTGAAGATCCAGGTCGAATTCAACCCGGCGAAGGTCAGCCAGTATCGCCTGCTCGGTTATGAGAACCGAGCGCTGCGCGAGGAAGATTTCAACAACGACCGGGTAGACGCCGGCGACATTGGAGCCGGCCACCAGGTCACCGCGATCTATGAGATCGTGCCCGCGGGCGCCAAGGGGTGGGTCGAACCGCGCCGTTATGGCGATGATAGCGCTTCGGCCGGAGCGAAGGGCGCTGAGCTTGCTTACGTCAAGTTGCGCTACAAGTTGCCGGACGGGGCGACCTCGAAGCTGATCGAGCGCGCGGTGCCGGCGAGCCTGCTGGCTTCCGCGGCTCCTCCGCGTGGCGACATGGCATTCGCCACCGCGGTCGCCGCGTTCGGTCAGAAGCTGCGCGGCGATCCGCTGCTCGGCGAGCTTAGCTACGGCCGCATCGCCGCGCTCGCCAATGGCCAGCGCGACTTCTACCGCCAGGAGTTCGCCAAGCTTGTGGCGATGGCCGGCTCGCTCGACCAGCGCGGCGGCGAGGAGACCGCCGCGCGGTGAGTGCTTGACACCAAGCGGGCGAGCCCGTCTTTCCGCGCGAAAGCCTGAGGGAGCACGAGCGAAATGGGCGGATTGAACGGTAACGAAAGGCTGATCATCGGCATCGTGGTGCTGCTCGCACTGCTTGTCGCGTGGTGGATCCTTCGCCGTCGGCCCCAGCGCGTGCGCGCCGACACGCCCGATGTCCTGACCCCGGGCGCCGCTCCGGCCGAGCGCAACACGTTACTGGTCGACGCGGCGCCCGCGGTGGCTCCGCCGGCTGAGGGGATCGCTGGTGGCGTCGGTGAAGTAATCTCTGCCGGGGCCGCACGGCAGGTCGACGAGATAGCTCCGCCGCTGGCGGTTGCACCTGCGGTCGGCGCGCCGGACGATCTCACCCGGATCAAAGGTTTGGGTCCGAAACTTCAGACGATCCTGCGAGATTTGGGCGTAACCCGCTTCGATCAGATTGCCGCCTGGACTCCCGAGGAAATCGCCGAGGTCGATTCCCGTCTCGGCGCTTTCCAGGGTCGCATCGTTCGCGACGGCTGGACCGAGCAGGCGCGTTACCTCGCCGCGGGCGATACCGCCGGGTTCGAGGAAAGATTCGGCAAGCTCTGAGCGGGTGCCGCGCTCGTCGCGCAGGCGGTCACCAGTTCGCCCGCCGGCCCCATCGGCGCCATCGTCAGCATCCCGCCGCCGGGGACGGTGGCTTTCAGTCCGTTACCAAGCAGCACTTCGGCGCGCGGATCGGCGGCGTCGAGCTCGCCCCGCCACGCATAGTCCTTGCCGACCTTAACCGCGCTTACCGGCAAGCGCAGAATACCTTTCGAACCCTGGATGGCGAGGATCGCCTCTGCTCCCCTCTCGGCGGGAACGTAGCGGACGATTGCCAGACGACCGGCGTGCCGCTCCCACCCCTCACACACGATCGCGAGTTGGGCCGGCGCATCGGACGGACCGAACCACGCCGACCGCAGCGATTGTGCATGCGTCCAGACCATCGGCACGGAGGGCACGATCGGCGTCACCGCGGCGGGAGTCGCGGCCGAAGCGGCATCCAGGGGCAGGCGGAGCGGAACGGCGCGGTCGCCATCAGGCGACGGCTTGCTGCAACCGGCGAGAAGCGCGGCTGCCAGCAGCAGGAGCAACTGAGCCTTCAACGCCCCCACTTCCGCTGGGTCTTGCCGAAGCGCGTCTTGCGAGTGCCGGGCTTGCCTTCGTTGCTGCGGCCGACCTTTGGCGCCTTCGATTGTTCGTGGGCGGCCGGGAGGCCGAGGTCGTCGGCCTCGAGCCGCCTGATCTCGTCGCGCAGGCGGCCGGCCTCCTCGAACTCCAGATCGGCGGCGGCGTCGCGCATGCGTTTCTCCAAATCCTCGATGTAAGCGCGCAAGTTATGGCCGACGAGGTTGTTGCGCTCGTCGTCCGCGATCTCAACCAGCACCCCGTCGCGGCTCGCGGTATCGGCGACGATGTCGGCGATGCGGCGCTTGATCGTCTGCGGGGTGATGCCGTTGGCCTGGTTGAATTCGTGCTGCTTCTCGCGCCGCCGGTTGGTCTCGGCGATCGCGCGCTCCATGCTTCCGGTCATTCGGTCGGCGTAGAGGATCACGCGCCCGTCGACATTGCGCGCGGCGCGGCCGATGGTCTGGATCAGTGAAGTTTCCGAGCGGAGGAAGCCTTCCTTGTCGGCGTCGAGGATGCAGACCAGGCCGCACTCCGGGATGTCGAGGCCCTCGCGCAGGAGGTTGATCCCGACGAGCACGTCGTACACGCCCAGCCGCAAGTCGCGGATCAACTCGATGCGTTCGAGAGTCTCGACGTCGGAGTGCATGTAGCGGACCCGCAAACCGGCCTCGTGCATGAACTCGGTGAGATCCTCGGCCATGCGCTTGGTCAGCGTGGTGACCAGCGTACGGTAGCCCATCTGCGCGGTCTTGCGGCACTCGTCGATGCAGTCTTGGACCTGGTCCTCGACAGGACGGATGATCACCGGCGGGTCGATCAGCCCGGTCGGGCGGATCACCTGCTCGGCGAAGACGCCGCCCGACTGCTCGAGCTCCCATCCGCCGGGCGTGGCAGAGACCGCGATCGTTTGCGGCCGCATCGCGTCCCATTCGTTGAAGCGCAGTGGGCGGTTGTCGATGCAGCTGGGGAGGCGGAAGCCGAACTCGGCGAGCGTGATCTTTCGCCGGTGGTCGCCGCGCGCCATCCCGCCCACTTGCGGCACGGTCTGGTGGCTCTCGTCGACGAACAGAAGGGCGTTGTCGGGCAAGTATTCGAAGAGCGTCGGCGGCGGCTCGCCGGGCAGGCGTCCGGTGAGAAAGCGGCTGTAGTTCTCGATTCCTGCGCAGCTGCCAGTGGCGTGGATCATCTCGAGGTCGAAGTTGGTACGCTGCTCGAGCCGTTGGGCTTCGAGCAGCCGGCCCTCGGCGTGGAGCTCCTTCAACCGCTCCTCGAGCTCGAACTTGATCGCTTGGGCCGCCTGCTTGAGCGTCGGCCCGGGCGTGACGTAGTGCGAATTGGCGTAGACCCGCACGTGGTTGAGGCTCGCGCCTTTCTTGCCGGTCAGCGGATCGAACTCGGCGATCTCCTCGATCTCGTCGCCGAAAAACGAGACCCGCCAGGCCATGTCCTCGTAGTGCGAGGGAAAAATCTCGAGGCTGTCGCCGCGCACGCGGAAGTTGCCCCGGCTAAAGGCGGCGTCGTTCCGCTTGTACTGCAGTGCGACCAGCTTGCGGACGATCTCGCGCTGGTCGACCGTG
>Ga0068854_100001405_pt1 | contig 14525 bp, 12 predicted proteins | sample KBSCornC42_FD_66590 | JGI IMG/M metagenome (GOLD analysis project Ga0068854, IMG submission 66590) | Corn rhizosphere microbial communities from Kellogg Biological Station, Michigan, USA - KBS Corn C4-2 | ecosystem: Host-associated > Plants > Roots > Rhizosphere > Soil ... | reverse complement strand
CAACTGACCAAGCTGATGCATCGTTTTCCCGAGAGCGATGCGTTCGATCGCCGGATGCAGTTGGCCGACCTGCACTATATCGCCATGTCGCGTGCGGCGCAGACGACGATCGCCGAAAACTATGTAGGATTGCCGCTCTGACCATGACCAGCCTGCCCACCCGTACGATCGGCCCCTTCACCGTCTCGGCGATCGGCCTCGGCTGCATGAACCTCAGCCACGCCTATCTGCCGCGCCCCGACGCGGCCGATGCCGAGCGGCTGCTGCTCCATGCGCTGGATGCCGGCGTGACCTTCCTCGACACCGCCGCGCTCTACGGCTTCGGCGCGAACGAGGAACTGCTCGGCCGCACGGTGATGCACCGCCGGGCCGACTTCACGCTGGCGAGCAAATGCGTGCTCGGCGGGTCGGACGGCAAGCGCGGGATCGACGGCAGCCCGGAAGCGATCACCCGCACGCTGGAGGACTCGCTCCGCCGGCTGAACACCGACCATATCGACCTCTATTACATGCACCGCCTCGACCCGAGCGTGCCGGTGGAGGAATCGGTCGGCGCCCTCGCCCGCGCGGTGGAGGCGGGCAAAATCGGCGCGATCGGCCTTTCGGAGATGTCGGCGGCGACGCTGCGGCGCGCGCACGCAGTGCATCCGATCGCGGCGATGCAGACCGAATATTCGCCCTGGACGCGCAACCCCGAGATCGCGGTGCTCGATGCCTGTGCCGAGCTCGGCACCGGCTTCGTCGCCTTCTCGCCGGTCGCGCGCGGGCTGCTCGCCGGCGGGATCGGCATCGAAGGCGTGCCCGAAGGCGATCTGCGCCGCGGCATGCCGCGCTTTCAGGGCGACAATCTCGCGCGCAACCTCGCGATGGCCGCACGCTTTCGCGCGATTGCCGAGGCGGCGGGCTGCTCGATGGCGCAGCTCTGCATGGCGTGGCTGCTGTCGCGGCGCGACTTCATCGTGCCGATCCCCGGCACCACCCGGATCGACCATCTCGACGACCTGCTCGGCACCTTCGCCCATCCCGTGGCGCCCGAGCTGCTCGCCCAGGTCGACGCGCTGTTCCCGCCCGATGCCGCTGCCGGCCCGCGCTATGCCCGGGAAGCGCAGGCGCAGGTCGACACCGAGACCTGGCCGGACGAGCAGCTGGCCTGAAAAGTTTGCCGAGGGCGCTGGCGTGCTACCGCGCTCTACGAACCCCTCGTCATCCCCGCGAAGGCGGGGATCCATTGGGGTCGCCATCGCGGTGCTTTCCGCGAATGTCCTGGCAAATGGATTCCCGCCTTCGCGGGAATGACGTCGGGTTTTTCAATGCCGCACGACTCCGTTCTGAGGCTGCCCTACCCCGCCAGCATGCGGAACGCGCGGCGGTTGGCGACCGCCACCGCGGCGTGCCCGCGCATCAGCCGCTCGGCGCGGTCGGCGTCGCCGCTGCGGAGCGCCTCGAACACCGCGCGATGCTCGTCATGCGCAGCCAGCAGATGGCGGTACTCGCCCTCGAGATCGTCCCAGTCGAGCGCCAGCGCCGCGGCCGAAGCGAAGGGCAGATGGTTGTTGCGGCCCAGCGCCAGCGCGATCGAGGGGTTGCCGCTCGCCGCGATCAGCAGGTCGTGAAAGGCGAGATTATAGCGGTAGAAGCCGTCGAGATCGCCGTCGGCCAGATAGCCCTTGGCGAACAGCGCGTCGCCCTCCGCCAGGATCGCTTCCAGCTGCGCCACTTCCGCCTCGCCCAGCCCGCGCTCCGCGACCCGGCGTGCCGCCAGCCCTTCGAGCACGCCGCGGACCTCGATCGCCCCGGTGATCGCGGCAGCGTCGACCGCGCGCGGGGTATAGCCGCGCGCGCCGAGCTTCTCGACCAGCCCCTCATGCTCCAGCGCCCGCAACGCGGTGCGCACCGGCATGCGCGAGACCCCCAGCGCGGCCGCGGTGGGGATCTCGGCGATCCGTGCGCCGGGCTTGATCGTGCCGTCAGCGATCATGCGGCGGAGCGCGACCAGCACCTGCTGGCCCGGCTTGGCAGGCTTGTCCATCGCCGGCGCTTAAAGCATCGGCGCGGCGCTCCGCCAAGGCCTTAGGCGGCGGCGTCGACCGGTGCGGTCTGCTCCGCCGCGATCGCGCGCTCGATCATCAGCCGCGAGCGCACCCCGCCCGCATCGATGTTGAGCTTCATCAGCCGCCGCTCGGGATAGCGCAGCAGATTGGCTTGCTGGCGTTCGAGCATCTCGAGATCCTCGCCGAAGATCTTGCCCTGGCCGGCGCGGATCGTGTCGGTCAGCCCACTGTCTGCCACCGCGAAGCGCCGCGCCATGCCCCAGAAATAATGATGCGAGGTCTCGGTCTCGGGGGTGATGAAGTCGACGACGATGCTCGCCGCCTTCCAGCGCTCCTCGGCATGGTAGCCGCCCTTGCCGGCAAGCGCGACGCCCACCTCGATCAGCACATGGCTCGGCAGGGTGAAGCGGCAGATCTGCCAGCGATCGACCGGCTGGCCGTCGGGCAGCCCGGCGCCGCGCAGCGCCATCTTCCAGAAGGGCGGCGCCTCGATGCCGTCCATGAAGCGGCGGGTGACCACCTGCTCGCCCTCGATCAGCGTCTCGACCGGCGCCTCGTCGATCTCCTTCTGGCCGATGCTGGTGCTGTGGACATAGGTTTCGTGGGTGAGGTCCATCAGATTGTCGACCATCAGCCGGTAATCGCAGGCGATATGGTAATAGCCGCCGCCATAGGCCCAGTCGGGGCTCTCGGCCCAGGCGAGGTGGTGGAGCTTGGCCGGGTCGGCGGTCTCCGCGTCGCCGGGCCACACCCAGAGAAAGCCGTAGCGCTCGATCACCGCGAAGTGGCGGATGCCGGCGAATTTCTCGACCCGCTGGCCTGGCATCGCCGTAGCGCGCCCGGCGCAGCCCATCACCAGCCCGTGATAGCCGCAGACCAGCTCGCCGTCGCGGACGAACCCGAGCGAGAGCGGCGCGCCGCGATGCGGGCAGAAATCCTCGAGCGCGACCACCTGCCCTTCGGCCCCGCGAAAGAACACCATAGGCTGGCCGCAGATCGTGCGCCCCAGCGGACGATCGGCGAGTTCGTTTGATGCGGCTGCGACATACCAGGCGTGCAGCGGCCAGGAGGCTGCGTGCGCAAGTGCCATGAACCCTCTCCTTTTTCGCGCCGTCGCGCTATTGGATCCAATACGGCCACGACGGACGGGAAGAGTCAAGCCGCCATCGCGTTTCAGGCCGGTCCCCCTGCACCTGCGGACGATTGCCGCGGCGCGCGACAAGCCATTAGTCCGACAAAGATTCCAGTTGTGAGCGTTGGGGCATTCGTCTAACGGCCCGTGCAGGTACGCCGCCTGCTTCAATTGTCGGCGATAGAAATGTTGCAATTGTCATTCCAGCCGGTGCGGTGTGCCAGATTCCAGAAGTCTAACGTCAGGGCGGCACGCAAAAAGCAACGCGGTATCCGACTGGAGACGGCCACATTGGTGGGCGTTGCTCGCTGTCGTGCTTGGGCTGGCACTACGCATCTATCACGTCGATTTCGGTCTGCCGGCCCTGTTGGACCCCGACGAACCGATGTTCGTGATGGGCAGCATCCGCCTGTTTCGCGACCACACGCTCAACCCCGGCTGGTTCGGACATCCCGGCACGACGACGATCTATGTCGTCGCGCTTATCGAAGTGATCGCGTTCGGCTTTGGCTGGGTGCTCGGCTGGTACCCGGATGCCGCGGCGTTCTCCCACGCCGTCTATGCCAATCCTGCCATTCTGTTTCTCCCCGCGCGGCTGTTTTTCGTCGCCTGCTCCGTATTCTCGATCTGGCTGACCTATAGGCTGGGCAGCCGGCTGTTTCGGCCCGAAGTGGGTGTCGTCGCAGCACTGATCCTTGCCGCGAATCCGGTAAACGTTTTGTGGTCGCAGGTAATTCGCACCGACATCCAGGCGACGATGTTCATGCTGCTCTCGATTCTGGCGGCGATCGACTGCCTGGAGCGCGGCCAGTTGCGCAGCTATTTGTGGGCAGGCGCCTGGGCCGGGCTGGCATGCGTGACCAAATGGCCGATGGTGCTGGTGGCGTCCACCTTCGTCTGCGTCGGCCTTGCGCGGATCGCCTCGCGCGAAACCGACGTTCGACGGGAACTCGCCTATATCGTCGCGGGGGTGGCATGTACCGCGATCGTCGCGCTCGCCACCTCGCCGTATCTGCTGCTCGATTATCACCGTGCGATCAGCGATGTGCTGGGGGAGGCGCAGACCAAGCACGTCGGCGCGACCAGCGGCGGCGTAATTGCCAACATCCGCTGGTATTTCGGCACCGTCCTGACGGACAGCGTCACTTGGCTGGGCATGTTGTTCGCCGCGCTCGGCCTTGCCCGCGCGATCTATCTTCGGCGCGGCGCGCTGGTGCTGTTGCCGTTCGTCCTCATCTATCTAACGATCATGCTCACCCAGACACTGATCTGGGTACGGTGGGTGCTGCCGGTGTTGCCGGTGCTCGCGATCCTGGTTGGCGTCGGCATCCTCTTCGTCGCCGAGCGTATCGCTGCGCGCCTGGCCGGACGCTGGGCACAGGCCATAGCGCCTGTGCTAACGCTGGCATTGCTGGCGCCGTTGCTCTGGGCCGATGCTGGCCAAGCACGCGAGCGCGCGAACGACACGCGCCTTCAGGCATCGGCATGGGCACGTAACCATATCCCGGACGGCAGCAGCATCGTATTGGAGCATCTTGCCTTCGATCTGATCGACAGGAACTGGCAGTTTCTGATTCCCGCCGGACGACCGGGCTGCGTCAATGCGATGAAGTACCTGAATCGGCAGATACGCTACACCACGATCGAAAAATGGCGTGGCGCGAATGCGGTGGTGGACATCGGGACGACCGATCCGGCCCGCCTGGAAACCTGCCGAGCAGATTTCGCTATTCTGTCACATTATGCTCGCTATAGGGACGAAGCGGAGTCCTTTTCCGGCGAATTGCAGAATTACAGGGCGCTGCTCGCAGGGGCCACCCTGGTAGCGCGTTTCGATCCGGCGCCTGCAAGGATCGGTGGACCGGTGGTTGAGGTGTACCGCCTCGCCCCCGAAGAACGATTAACGGGTCGGTAAAGTTGAGAGGGATAGGAGGTGGCGCTGCTTCGCCAGCGCCACTGGGGCAAGCAACTGAGATTTCGGGTTTTCCGTTCGGATCTGGCGCGTGGGTGAGACTGGGGAGTACATGGTTAAGGCAGTGATTTTGGCAGGCGGCCTCGGGAGCCGCCTCGGGGAAGAAACCTCGGTTCGCCCCAAGCCCATGGTCGAAGTGGGCGGCATGCCCATCATCTGGCACATCATGAAAATCTACGCCGCGCATGGCGTGAACGACTTCGTGATCTGCCTCGGCTACAAGGGCTATATGATCAAGGAGTGGTTCGCCAACTACTTCCTGCACACCGCCGACGTCACGATCGACTTGCGCAAGAATGCGATGGAGGTCCATCACCAGCGCAGCGAGCCGTGGCGCGTCACGCTGGTGGAGACCGGCCCGGAGACGATGACCGGCGGCCGCCTGAAGGCGATCCGGCCCTATCTCACCGAGGGCGAGCCCTTCTGCTTCACCTATGGCGACGGCGTTGCCACGGTGGACATCTCGGCGCTGCTGGCATTCCACCGCAACCATGGCAAGCGTGCCACCATCACCGCGGTGACGCCCCCGGGCCGCTTCGGCGCGCTCGAATTCGACGGCGACCTCGTCACCAGCTTCCGCGAGAAGCCCGCGGGCGACGGCGGCCTGATCAACGGCGGTTTCTTCGTCGCGGATCCGTCGGTGCTTGACCTGGTCGACGGCCCGGACACGATCTGGGAACGCGAACCGCTGGAGAAGCTCGCCGCCGATCACGACCTCGTCGCCTTCCGGCATGACGGATTCTGGCAGGCGATGGACACGCTGCGCGACAAGCTGCACCTCGAAGATCTCTGGAAAGAAGGCGCGCCGTGGAAGATCTGGTAAGCGCGGACTGGCGCGGCCGCCGGGTCTTCATCACCGGCCATACCGGCTTCAAGGGAAGCTGGCTCGCGCTCTGGCTGGCGGGCCTGGGTGCAGAAGTGACCGGCTATGCGCTGCCGGCGCCGACCGACCCCAGCCTGTTCGAAACGGCGCGGGTCGCGGAGCTGATCCACCATGTCGAAGGCGACGTGCGCGACGCCGCGGCGGTGGAAGCGGCGCTCACCGCGGCGCAGCCGGAGGTGGTGTTCCACCTCGCGGCCCAGCCGCTGGTGCGCTATTCCTATGCCGAGCCGATCGAGACCTACGCCACCAACGTGATGGGCACGGTGCACCTGCTCGATGCGGTGCGGCGTGTGGAAAGCGTGAAGGCGGTGGTCTGCATCACCAGCGACAAATGCTACGAGAACCGCGAATGGGTGTGGCCCTATCGCGAGAATGATCCGATGGGCGGCTACGACCCCTACAGCAGCAGCAAGGGCGCGGCCGAACTCGTTATTTCCGCCTATCGGCGCTCCTTCTTCGAATCCGGCGCGCTGATCGCCTCGGTGCGGGCGGGCAACGTGATCGGCGGCGGCGACTGGGCGCTCGATCGGCTGGTGCCGGATCTGGTGCGTGCGCTCGAAACCGGCAAGCAGCCCGAGATCCGCTCGCCCAACGCGGTGCGGCCCTGGCAGCATGTGCTCGAGGCGCTGGGCGGCTATCTGCTGATCGCCGAGCGGCTGCTCGCCGGCGATCGCAGCGCCGCGACCGGCTGGAACTTCGGCCCGGCCGACGACGACACCCAGCCGGTGCGCTGGATCGTCGAGCGGATGCTCGATCTGTGGGGCGCGACCGGCTGGATCAAGCCCGAGGGCGCGACGCTGCACGAGGCGAAGACGCTCAAGCTCGATTGCTCCAAGGCGCGGAACGAATTGGGCTGGCGCCCGGCGCTGTCGCTCGGCGACGCGCTGGCGCTGGTCGTGGAATGGCATCGCACCGTCGGCAACGGCGGCGATGCGCGTGAAATATGCCAGTCGCAGCTTCGTGCCTATCAGACGAAGTTCCGCGCTGGCCTGGTGGAGATTGCGTGATGGACGTTGCGGTGAAGCCCGCCGATGTGGCGAGCGATGCGTTGACCGGTGGTAGCGAAGCGGAGATGCGCCAGCAGATCCTCGACATGGTCGGGGAATATGCACGGCGCTACCACGCGCCCAAGCCGTTCGTGCCGGGCGAGAGCGCGGTGCCGGTCTCTGGCAAGGTGTATGGCGAGGCGGACATGCGCTCGCTGGTCGATTCCGCGCTCGATTTCTGGCTGACCACCGGCCGCTTCAACGACGCGTTCGAAAAGAAGCTGGCCGATCGCCTGGGCGTGCGCCACGCGCTGACCACCAATTCGGGCTCGTCGGCCAACCTGCTGGCGCTGTCGTCGCTCACCTCGCACTATCTGCGCGGCGACGCGCTGAAGGCGGGCGACGAAGTGATCACGGTGGCGACCGGCTTCCCGACCACGGTCAACCCGTCGCTGCAATACGGCCTGGTGCCGGTGTTCGTCGACGTCGACATCCCCACCTACAACGTCAAGCCCGAGATGATCGAGGCGGCGGTGACCGACAAGACCCGCGCGATCATGATCGCCCACACGCTGGGCAATCCGTTCGACCTCGCCGAGGTGATGCGTGTCGCCGAGAAGTACAATCTCTGGGTCGTCGAGGATTGCTGCGACGCGCTGGGTGCCACCTATAACGGCCAGGGCGTCGGCACCTTCGGCCATATCGGTACGCTGAGCTTCTACCCGGCGCACCACATCACCATGGGCGAAGGCGGCGCGGTGTTCACCCAGAAGCCGATGCTCAAGCGCGTCATCGAGTCGATGCGCGACTGGGGCCGCGACTGCTGGTGCGCGCCGGGCCAGGACAATACCTGCGGCAAGCGCTTTGCCCGCAAGCTCGGCCAGCTGCCCGCCGGCTACGACCACAAATATACCTACAGCCATGTCGGCTATAATCTGAAGATCACCGACATGCAGGCGGCGATCGGCCTCACCCAGCTCGACCGGGTCGACGAGTTCATCGCTGCCCGCCAGCGCAACTTCGACCTGCTGAGCCAGGTGTTCGGCGAGTGGGAAGACGTGTTCATCCTGCCGAAGCCGACCCCGAACAGCCAGCCGTCCTGGTTCGGCTTCCCGCTCACCGTTCGCCCGGAAAGCGGCATCGATCGCGACGCGCTGGTCCAGTATCTCAACGACCAGAAGATCGCCACGCGCCTGCTGTTCGGCGGCAACCTGCTGCGCCAGCCCTATATGAAGGGCCGCAACTATCGCGTCGTCGGCGACCTGACCAACGCCGATCTGGTGACCGAGAACACCTTCTGGATCGGCCTGTTCCCGGGTCTCGGCCCGTCGCACATCGACTATGTCCGCGATCGCGTCGCGGCGTATCTGAAGCGCTAAGCCGGGAACGTTCGTGGTGTCCGCTGGAGCTTTGACGGCGCCTGTCGTGATAACCGGTCCCACCGGTTGGATCGGCTCCGCGTTCCTGGCGCTGCTGGCCGCCCGGCTCGGGCCGGGCTGGCAGCGCCGGGTGAAGCTGTTCGCGTCAAGCGCCCGCGAGCACCTGGCGCCCGACGGGTCCATGGTATCGCTGCGCGGGCTGGACACGCTCTGCCCGGCCGATGTCGAGGGCGCGATCGTCGTCCATCTCGCCTATCTCACCAAGGAGAAGGCCGAGCTGCTCGGCGAGCGGCGGTTCACCGACACCAACCTCGCGATCGACGACCATCTGCTTGCCGCGCTCGCGGGCGCTACGCCGAAGGCGGTGTTCGTCGCTTCCTCCGGCGCGGCGGCGCTCGCCGAGCGGGGCGTCGATCGTCACCCCTATGGCATGTGCAAGCTGCGCCAGGAGGACCGCTTCCTGACCTGGGGCGCACGCGCCGGCGTGCCGGTGCTCGCGGGGCGCATCTTCAACATCGCCGGTCCGTACATCAACAAGGTCGACAGCTACGCAATCGGCTCGTTCATCTCGCAGGCGCTCACCCGGGGCCGGATCCAAATCGACGCCCCCCTGCCAGTTTTTCGTTCCTTCCTGCACGTGCATGATCTATGCACGCTGGTATTAAACGCATTGGATCAAAAGGTTGGGCGACCTTCGGCGTTCGACCTCTGCGGTGCGGAGGTGCTGGAAATGTCCGATGTGGCGCAGGTCGTAGCGACGCAGATCGGTGGAGCGATCGAGGTGGTGCGCGCGCCCGTCGACCTTGGCCGCGCAAGTGCATATCTCGGTGACTTCACCCAGACCAAGATTCTTGGGATGGCGCTGGAGCATCGCTTCGCCCCGTTCAGTGCACAAATTGGTGATACATTGGGATGGCTGCAGGCGTCTCATGCTACGATACAAAAGACGGTGCGGGATGAGACGAATTACGCCTCGGCGTAAACCGCTGGTGATGGGGGTTGTTCCCGTTGTTGCGATCGATTATTGCGTCCCAATCCGGGGAGGGTACTGGAATTCCGTATCTTCAAAGCGATGACGCCGCGGGCGCTTGATGTAGATTTTACGATTTTTTTCAGGTTCATGGAGGGTTTGCGTGTCCGATTCGATTTTTGAAGATCTGTTCGTCCTGGAGTTGGCGAACAACCACTGGGGGAAGCTGGATCGCGGCCTGAAGATCATTCGTGATTTCGCACGCGTCGTCCGCATGAACGAGGTCCGCGCGGCCATCAAGCTGCAGTTCCGCGACGTTGACTCGTTCATCCACCGCGATTTCCGCGACCGCGACGACTCGCGCTACATCAAGAAGACGCTCGACACGCAGATGCCGTGGGGAAACCTGCGCGCGATGGTGGAAGCGGTCCGCGAGTGCGGCATGGTTACGATGGTAACGCCGTTCGACGAAGTCTCGGTCGACAAGTGCGTCGAATTCGGCGTCGAGATCCTCAAGATCGCCAGCTCGGACATTCGCGACAAGACCCTGCTGCGCAAGATGGCCTCGACCGGTCTGCCGGTCGTCGCCTCCTCGGGCGGCGCCGACCTGCACCACATCGATGCGCTGGTGGAATTCTTCACCTCGCGCAACGTGCCGTTCGCGCTCAACCACTGCGTCTCGCTCTATCCGTCGGAAGACAGCGAGCTCGAGCTCAACCAGATCGACCTGCTGCGCCAGCGCTATCCGGGTCTGGTGATCGGCCTGTCGACGCACGAGCATCGCGATTGGCATGACTCGATCATGATCGCGTACGGCAAGGGTGCGCGCACCTTCGAGCGCCACATCGACATCGATCACGAAGGCGTGCCGGTCAGCCCCTATTGCACCAAGCCGGAGCAGGCAGACGTGTGGTTCAAGGCCTTCAAGAAGGCCAAGGAAATGTGCGGCGGCGATCCCCATGCCAAGCGCGTGGTGCCGGAGAAGGAGCGTCGTTACCTCGACGCGCTGGTCCGCGGCGTCTATGCCAAGCGCGACCTGCCCGCCGGTCATGTGCTGACCGACGAGGACGTGTACCACGCGGTGCCGCTGCTCAAGGGCCAGATCTCAACCCGCGAGTTCATGTCGGGCGAAGTCCTGAAGGAAGCCGTCGCCGTCGACATGCCGGTGCAGCTGCAGGCGGTCGAGGCCGACTATGCCAAGGACGCGGCACTCGCCGAAATGATCGCCGATCGCGGGATGGAGCCGATCCGTCCGGAAGTGCGCATCGCGGTCAATTCCTGATCACGCCGATCCTCGACTGATTCATCGTCGAGCCCAAGCGGCCGCCGTCCTCGCGCGGCGGCCGCTTCTGTATGTAGCCAAGGAAATTCGATGCCCACCGTCCGTCTTGCCGATTACCTCGTCTCCAAGCTCGTCGAAGCTGGCGTCGAGCATGTGTTCATGCTCACCGGCGGCGGTGCGATGCATCTGAACGACGCGTTCGGGCGCGCAGAGGGGCTGCGCTATGTCTGCTGCCATCACGAGCAGGCGCTGTCGATGGCGGCCGAGAGCTACACCCGCCTGTCCGGCAAGCTTGCGGCGGTGAACGTCACCACGGGCCCCGGCGGGATCAACGCGTTCAACGGCGTGCACGGCGCCTATACCGATTCGATCGGGATGATCGTGGTGTCGGGCCAGGCGAAGCGCGAGACGCTGCGCGCCAATGCGCCCGTCCGCCTGCGCCAGCTCGGCGACCAGGAGGCGGACATCATCGACATGGTCACGCCGATCACCAAGTTCGCCGCGCTGGTCGAGGATCCGCAGGACATTCGCTACCTCGTCGAAAAGGCGCTGTGGCTTGCCCGCACCGGCCGGCCCGGCCCCGTGTGGCTCGACGTGCCGATCGACGTGCAGGCCGCGCCGATCGATCCGGACACGCTGCACGGCTTCGATCCGCGCCGCGAAGGCTATGGGCGCGACTTTGCGCTTCCGGCCGAATATGGCTGGCTGCAGGGCGAAGCGCTCGACGCCGCCGCCCGCAAGGTCGTCGAGGCGGTGAAGGCGGCGGAACGCCCGGTGCTGATGCCCGGCACCGGCGTGCGCATCAGCGGCGCCTATGATGCCTTCCTCGCCGTCGCGGACAAGCTCGGCATCCCGGTCGCGCCGGGCTGGAACGCGCAGGACGTCGTGGCGGACGACCATCCTTTCTATGTCGGCCGCCCGGGCACCGTCGGCGATCGCGCCGGCAATTTCGCCGTGCAGAACTCGGATTGCCTTCTGGTGCTCGGCTGCCGTCTCAACATCCGGCAGATCAGCTATAATTTCGCGTCGTTCGCGCGTGCGGCCAAGAAGATCATGGTCGATGTCGATGCGGCCGAACTCGCCAAGCCCACGCTCTCGATCGACATGCCGATCCATGCCGACCTCAAGGACTTCCTGCCTGCGCTGGATCGCGCGCTCGAGGGCTATCAGCGCGCCGAGGCGCATGCCGCCTATCTCGATTGGGCGATGGAACGTCGCCACAAATATGATCCGGTGCTGCCGGAATATTGGGACACGAAGGGCGTCGTGAACCCCTATTGCTTCACCCGCGCGCTGTTCGACCAGCTCGTCGAGGATGAAGTGATCGTGATGGCCGACGCGACTGCGGCGGTGGTGACGGTGCAGGCGGCAAAGCTGAAGCAGGGCCAGCGGCTGTTCTCCAATTCCGGTGCCGCCTCGATGGGCTATGACCTGCCGGCGACGATCGGCGCGTGGCATGCCATGCCGCAAGGCTCGAACCGCATCATCTGCATGGCCGGCGACGGATCGATCATGCAGAACCTGCAGGAGCTGCAGACGATCTCCGGCCAGGGCATCCCGGCCAAGATCTTCCTGTACAACAATTCGGGCTACCACTCGATCCGCCAGTCGCAACAGGCGCATTTCAACGGTTTCTCGGTCGGCTGCGGGCCGGATTCCGGCGTTACCTTCCCCGATTTCGAGAAGATCGCCGTCGCGTTCGGTTTCGCCTTCCGCCGCACCAGCGACCATTCGGACATCGCCGCGGCGATCGCAGACACGCTGAACGCCGACGGCCCCGCGATTTGCGAGATCATGGTCGACAAGGAGCAGAATTTCGCGCCCAAGCTGTCGTCCAAGAAGCTCGATAACGGAACGATGGTCACCGCCCCGCTCGAGGACCTCGCGCCGTTCCTGCCGCGCGACGAGTTCGAGGCGAACATGCTGATCCCGATCCTGGGCTGACGCAGATTTCCATGGCGTTCGTCCGGTACCGCAACCGGACGAACGCCTTTCATCTATTCCGGAGGCAGCCGTGCCTGCGCCCTTGTTGTTCGATCTCGACGGAACCTTGGTGGACAGTGCGCTCGGCATCGCGCAGGCGCTGTCCGTCGTGATGACGCGGCGCGGCGGCCCGCCGATCGATGCCGCGACGGTGCGGCCCTTGGTGAGCCTGGGTGCCAGCAGCCTCGTTGCGCAGTGTCTCGGGCAGCATGCGGAAGACGCCGCCGCCGATCTGCTCGAGTTCCGAACCGTCCTTCAGGGGATCACCGTCGATCCGGCGATCCTCTATCCCGGCGCCCCGGCGGCGCTGCAAGCGTGCGAAGCGCGAGGCCATCCGATGGCGGTGGTGACGAACAAGCCGGAAAGCCTCGCGCGGCAACTCCTCGCCGACCTGGCGCTCACGCGATTCTTTCCGGTTGTGGTCGGCGGTGACACCCTGCCCGTTGCCAAGCCCCACGCGGATCCGCTGCGCTTCGCGCTGAAGGGTCTTCGCGACAGCGGGGAGCAGGCCATCATGATCGGCGACAGCATCGTCGACGCCGCCGCGGCAGCGGCTGCGGCGATGCCGTTCCTGCTGTTCGAAGGGGGCTATGGGGTGCAGGATCTCGCAAGCGCCGCCGCGCCGCCCGTAGCCGCACGGTTCGCAAGCTTCGCCCAATTGCCGGACGTCGTGGCTGCGCTGGCGAGCGGTGCTCTTCCGTCAGCCGCCGGCGTCGCGGTGGCAGCCGGCTGAACGGAGCAATGCGGCAAGCGACGTGATCGGATGCAAACAACGTACGGCGGCCGCCCCTGCGGCGAGCACGCCCACGCAATTCTTGTTTTAATCAAGCGAGGCATGCACAGGACCGCCGGCCGATCTGGCCGGTACGGTCGCAGCCTCTGGGGGATAAGGTCGAAGTCATGGATCAGCTTGCGCATGGGATCGGACCCGCCGCCGAGGTGCCCGACATCTCGGTAGTGATACCGTGCTACAATGAAGAGGAGAATGCCGCCGCCATCATCGCGGCGGCGGTCGACCAGTTGGAGCCGCTCGGGCTCAGTTTCGAGATTGTGGTCATCGACAACCACTCGCAGGACCGTACGGTGGAGATCGTCAAGGCGATCTGCGCCAGCGACCGGCGCGTGCGACTGATCGTCAACTCGCGCAACTTCGGGCAGATGCGCTCGCCCGCTTATGCCATCTACCAGACGCGCGGCCGCGCGGTGATCGGCCTGGCAGCCGATTTCCAGGATCCGCCGGAACTGATCCCGGCGATGGTGGCGTTCTGGCAGCAAGGCGTGGACATCGTTCTGGGCGTGCGCCGCACCGAGGAGCGGGTAAGCCCGGCCCTGCGCATGTTCCGGCGGCTTTCCTACTGGCTCGCCAGCAATTTCGGCGACTATCCGGTCGTGCCCAATGCAACGGGCTTCGGCCTGTATACGCGCCGGGTCGTCGAGGCCACGCGGCAGATCTCCGAGCCCGAGCCCTTCTTCCGCGGCATGCTGGTGGAGACCGGCTATCGCCTGGAGCTGATCCCCTATCCGCGCCCGCCGCGCGCCGCAGGCTCGTCGAAGAACAATTTCTTTTCATTGCTCGATTTCGCGATGTCGGCCTTGGCGGGCTCGTCGAAGCGACTGCTGCGCATCCCGATGTATATCGGCGCGTTCGGAATCATGCTTGCCGCGGTGCTGCTGCTGATCGGCGCCGTCGATCTCCTTATCGGCCGCGCCAGTGCGGGCTGGTTCATCGCTGCAGCCATCGAGGCGCATTTCGCGGTCCTGTTCGGCTTTGTCGGGCTGCTGGGGGACAATGTCCGCATCATCTCCGAACGGACCCGCAACACGCCGATGGTGCTCGAACAGGAACGCGTCAATTTCGACGAGGCAGCGTGATCGCCGCGAAGTGCG
>Ga0068854_100001399_pt1 | contig 14551 bp, 18 predicted proteins | sample KBSCornC42_FD_66590 | JGI IMG/M metagenome (GOLD analysis project Ga0068854, IMG submission 66590) | Corn rhizosphere microbial communities from Kellogg Biological Station, Michigan, USA - KBS Corn C4-2 | ecosystem: Host-associated > Plants > Roots > Rhizosphere > Soil ... | reverse complement strand
ACGCTGGGCGGCAAGACCTACGAGGTCGTCGGCCCCGAAGTCCTGACCATGCTGGAACTCAACCAGCGCATCGCCGCGGCCCAGTGCCGCGAACGGATGTTCGTGCCGCTGCCAGAGATCGCCTCCACGGTGATCGCCGCCCTCCCGCTGACCCCGATCAGCACCGACCAGCTCACCCTGCTGCGCGCCGGCAACGTCTCGACCGGCCTGCCCGGCCTCAAGGCGCTGGGCGTCACCGCCCGCCCGCTCGGCCTGTTCCTCGACCGCTGGATGGTCCGCTTCCGCAAGCACGGCCGCTTCGGTACCCGCAAGCCGGCCCGATAAGCAGGAAAAGCCCTCTCCCGGCCGGGAAGAGGGACAAGGTTCAGCAGAGGGGGCAACAGAGGGGTTCCCCCGCCATCGCAGCGGCCCCGCGCGAACCTACCAGTTCACATCGGCATAGGTGCTCGGCGGCTGGATCACCTCCATCCGCTCGGCCAGCAGGGGCCGGAAGCTCGGCCGGCTCTTGAACACCGAATACCAGCCCTTGGCCTGCTCGTGGCCCGACCAGTCGAGCCCGCCAAGGTAATCCGCCACCGAAATCTGCGCCGCCGCCGCAAGATCGGCGAGGCTCATCGTCGCCCCGGCCAGCCAGGGCCGCGTGTCGATCAGGTAGTCGATGTACTCCAGGTGCTCGTGCGCCAGCTTCATTGCCTCGCGCAGCACCCGGCTGTCCGGAGACTGGCGGTAGACCAGCCGCTTCTTCATCCGCTCGTGCAGCAGCGGCCCGGTCACGTCGCCGAAGAAGTTCTCGTCGAACAGGGCCACCAGCCGGCGGATTTCCGCGCGGTTGGCCGCCGTGCCGTTGATCATCGGGTTCTTGTCGACCGTTTCCTCGAAGTATTCGCAGATCGCCCGGCTGTCGACGAGCGTGATCTGCCGCTCTTCGTTCTTCGCCACCGGCGTGCGCGCCGCCGGGTTCATCGCCACGAACTCGTCGCGCATGTCCCACGGGTTTTCGCGCCACAACTCGAAACCGATCCCCTTCTCGGCAAGCAGCAGGCGCACCTTGCGGCTGAACGGACAAAGCGGGAATTGGTAGAGCTGCCACATGGCTGAAGGCCATGCCGCAGGCCGATGCCCAAGATCAACCGCCAAGGCGCCGAAATTCCGGTGCATAAAGCCGAACCGCAGCCCGGCGGCCCGTTACCACCCCCTCGTCATTGCGAGGAGGGAAGCGACGCGGCAATCCAGAGCCGCCCCCACACCCGTTCGTCCTGGGGAGGCCACGAGGACGAAGTCCGAGCGGCCGTCTCGAAGGGCCGATCAGCCCCCCAGCCCCGGCTGCGCGTTCAGGATCCGCAGGCACAGCGGCATGATCGGGTCCACCCCGCCGCTGCGCGCAAGGTCGCGCGCCTCGCCTTCGACGGCGGCCCTGATCCCGGCCTCGTCCAGCCCGGCATCGTCCATCAGCTGCGCCGAAAGCCGCACGAAGAATTCGCGCCCGCGGGGCACCATCGGCGGATAGCGCAGCGCCGCGGCATCGCCCTTGGCCTGCCGCGCCGCCAGCTGGGCGAAGGCCGCGGCGCAGCGCATCCCGGTCCGCTCCTCCCCGGTCAGCGGGCGCGGCGCGGCGGCCCCGGCGGGGCCGGCAAGGGCAGCAAGAGAGATCAGGGCGGAAGCGGTCAGGCGCGATAGCATCCGGTTCTCATAGCCGCGGGAAAATGAACCGCACGCACAAAGTTTCGCCCGCACGCGTTGACGCGCCCGGGGCGGCGGCTAGAACCCCCCGATCAGCTCAATCGGGAGAAATCGATGTTCAGTCACATCGTCATTGGCAGCAACGATCTGGAAGCATCCAGGAAGTTCTACGATGCGCTGTTCACCGCCGTCGGTGGCCAGCCCGGGATGCACGATCCCAGCTCCGGCCGCCTCTTCTACATGCACAACAACAACGCGCTCATCGTGACCACGCCGATCAATGGCGAGCCGGCCACTCACGCCAACGGCGGCACGATCGGCTTCACCATGGACAGCCCGGAACAGGCCGATGCCTGGCACGCGGCCGGCGTCGCCAACGGCGGCACCACCTGCGAAGATCCGCCGGGCCCGCGCGCCATGGGCGAAATGAAGCTGTACCTGGCCTACCTGCGCGATCCGACGGGCAACAAGCTCTGCGCTTCGTACCGCGGCTGAGCCGGGGCTGAGCCGGACATGAGCGGGGTGGCGACGCCGTTTGCCGTAGCGCCGGATGGCCAGAGCCGCCCCGTCGCGCGCCAGTGGGTACCCGAGGCGCCCGTTGCGCTCGAATTCAATGGTCTCGCCTATGCGGTGATGATGGCCACGCCCGAGCACCTGGCCGATTTCGCCACCGGCTTCGCGCTGAGCGAGGGCCTCGCCGCCACGGCGCAGGACCTGCGCGATTTCGCCGCGGCCGAGGTTGAGCAGGGCTGGATCGTCCGCGCCACCCTCGCCGGCCTCGGGATCGAGCGGCTGACCCAACGGGTCCGCGCCCGCGTCGCCGAATCGAGCTGCGGCCTGTGCGGCATCGAAAACCTCGCCGAAGTCGCCCGCCCGCTCCCGCCCGTGGCCCCGCACGCCGCGGTCGATCCGGCCGCCATCTTCGCCGCGCTCGAAAACCTGCCCGCGCTCCAGGTCCTCAACCGCCGCACCGGCGCAGCCCATGCCGCCGCCTGGGCCACCGCCGCCGGCCGCATTGCCGAACTGCGCGAGGATGTCGGCCGGCACAACGCGATGGACAAGCTGATCGGCGCCATGGCCCGCTGCGGCTGGCCGCTCGGCGAAGGCGGCTTCGTCCTCTCCACCGCCCGGTGCAGCTACGAAATCGTCGAAAAGACCGTGCGCGGCGGGGCCACCACGCTGGTCACCGTCTCGCTGCCCACCAGCCTTGCGGTAGAACGCGCCCGCGCCGCCGGGCTCTCGCTCTGGGTCCTTGCCCGGCCCGACAGCGTCACCTGCGTCAACGACGGGTCCGGCTAGCCCTCGCGCGAGAGCAGGAACACCGCGTGCTCGGCCCTCAGGTTCGCGGCCGCGGCCCCGGTCAGCGCATCGCCCTTCAGGAACCAGGCCTGCTCCACCGTGATCCCCCGCTCGCGCACGTGGGCACGGAAATCGGCGATGGTCAGGTGGTGGATGTTCGGCGTCTCGTACCAGGCCACCGGCAGCAGCCGCGTCACCGGCATCCGCCCGCCCCACAATAGCGAGAGCCGCACCCGCCAGTGGGCAAAATTTGGAAACGAAACAAAGGCTTTCCGGCCAATCCTCAGAAGCTCGTCAAGCACCTTGTCGGGCCGCATCGTGGTCTGCAGCGTCTGGCTCAGGATCGCATAGTCGATCGACTTGGCCGGATAGAACGCCAGGTCCGAATCGGCATCGCCCTGGATTACCGAAAGCCCGCGCGCCACGCATTCGGCCACGTTGTGAGGATCAATCTCCATCCCCCTGGCATCGCAGCCTTTTTCGCGCAGGGCGGCAAGCAGCTCGCCGTCTCCGCAGCCCACGTCCAGCACCCGCGCGCCGGCGGCGACATGGTCGGCGATCAGCGCCAGGTCGGGCCTCAGCGCGGTCATTGCGAGAGGAACCCCTCCACCACCCGGTCCAGCGCGGGCACGTCGAGCAGGAAGGAATCGTGCCCGAACGGCGCTGCCAGCTCCATGAAACTCACCGGGCAGCCCGCCGCGTTCAGCGAATGGGCGATCTTGCGCGATTCCGGCGTGGGGTAGAGCCAGTCGCTGTCGAACGAGATCACGCAAAAACGCGATTTCGATCCCGCGAACACGTCGGCCAGAAGCCCCCCCTGCCCCGCACCGAACCGCTCCTCGACAAGGTCGAAATAGGACATCGCCCGCGTGATGTAGAGGTAGGAATTGGCATCGAACCGCCCGGTGAAAGTCACCCCCTGGTGGCGCAGATAGCTTTCCACCTGGAACTCCGCGTCGAACCCGAAGGCCTTCTCGCCCCGGTCCTGGAAGCGGCGCCCGAACTTCTCGTGCATCGAGGCTTCCGACAGATAGGTGATGTGCGCCGCCATCCGCGCCACCGAAAGCCCGGCGTCCGGCGCCTGCCCGGTGCCGTAATAGGCACCCTGCTGCCAGGCCGGATCGGCCATGATCGCCTGCCGGCCCACCTCCTGGAAGGCGATGTTCTGCGCCGGCATCGCCGCCGTGCAGGCGATCGCCAGCACCTTGTCGATCCGCTCCGGCCAGTTCGCCGCCAGGCTCAGCGCCTGCATCCCCCCCATCGACCCGCCGACCACCGCCGCCAGCCGCTCGATCCCCAGCGCGTCGAGCAGGGCCACGTGGGCGCGCACCATGTCGCGGATCGTGATGACCGGAAAGCGCATCGCGAAAGGCGCGCCGTCCGGCGCCAGGCTGCCCGGCCCGGTCGTCCCCAGGCACCCGCCCAGCACGTTGGCGCAGATCACGAAGTAACGGCTCGTGTCGATCGGCTTGCCCGGTCCCACCATCCGCGCCCACCAGCCGGGCTTGCCGGTGCGCGGGTTGGTGCTGGCCACGTGCTGGTCGCCGGTCGTCGCGTGGCAGACCAGCACCGCATTGCCGCGATCCGCCGCCAGCGCGCCATAGGTTTCATAGGCCAGCCGCACTCCGTCGAGCCGCTGCCCGCAGTCGAGCGGAAGCGGCGCGGCCAGGTCCAGCACGTCGCTGGCGATGGGAACGGAAGCACTTGCCATGGAAACCGCGAATTGGGGGAGCGCAACGAGGCTGTCAATCGCCCGCAACACTGCTAAAGGGCACCCGCCATGACCAAGGTTCCCGTCCCCAAGCCGTGGATCGGCGCGATCCACGCCTATGTTCCCGGCAAGTCCGCCGGGGCTGACGGGCGCCCGCTGATCAAGCTCTCCGCGAACGAGAACCCGCTCGGCACCAGCCCGGCCGCCCTTGCCGCGCGCGCCGCCGCTGCCGAACCCTGCCGCTATCCCGATCCGGACAGCAAGGCCCTGCGTGCCGCGATCGGCGCGGTCCACGGGATCGATCCGGCGCGGATCGTCATGGGCACCGGCTCTGACGAGCTGCTCCACCTCGCCGCGCAGGGCTATGCCGGCCCGGGGGACGAGGTGATCTACGTCCGCTACGGCTTCTCGGTCTACGATATCGCCGCCCGCCGCTGCGGCGCCACCCCCGTCGTCGCGCCTGATGCGGACTATGGCACCGATGTCGATGCCCTGCTCGCGCTGGTGACAGAGCGGACCCGCGTCGTCTTCCTCGCCAACCCCAACAACCCGACCGGCTCGTTCCTGCCCCGCGGGGACATCGCACGCCTCCACGCTGCCCTGCCGCCCTCGGTCCTGCTGGTGGTCGATCAGGCCTATGGCGAATATGTCGCGCCCGATGACGAAGACGGCGCCCTCGCCCTTGCCGCCGCGCACGACAACGTGCTGGTCACCCGGACCTTCTCCAAGATTTACGGGCTTGCCGGCGAACGGATCGGCTGGGCCACCGGCGCTGCCCCGCTGGTCGATACGCTGAACCGCATCCGCGGCCCGTTCAACGTGTCGAACTCCGGCCAGGCCATGGCGCTGGCCGCCGTGGGAGACCAGTCCTTCGTCGAACACGCCCGCCGCCACAATGCGGCCGAACGCGCCCGCTTCGTCGCCGCGCTCGAGGCGCTCGGCAACCACGGCCTGCGCCCCCTGCCGAGCGAGGCGAACTTCGTCCTGATCCTGTTCGAAGGCGCGCTCACCGCAGAGGCCGCCTACAACGGGCTGATGGACTCCGGCTACATCGTCCGCTGGCTGCCCGGGCAGGGCCTGCCTCAGGCGCTGCGCATCACCATCGGCACGGCCGACCAGATGGACGCCATCGCCGCCACCCTGCGCCGTCTGGCAGAGGGCGCGCGATGATCGAAAGGGTCGCCATCATCGGCCTCGGCCTGCTCGGCGGCTCGATCGGGCTCGCCACGCAGGAATACCTGCCGCAGCTGCGGACCGCCGGCTACGATGCCGATCCCGCCACCCGCACCCGCGCCCGCGAACGCGGCCTTGCCCACGACGTCACCGAAACCGCGGCCGAAGCGGTGGCCGGCGCCGATCTCGTCATCTTCTGCGTCCCCGTCGGCGCGATGGAGCAGGCCGCGCGCGAGATCGCCGGCGCGCTCAAGCCCGGCGCCCTCGTCAGCGACGTCGGCTCCTCCAAGCAGACCGTCGCCCGTGCCCTGGCCGATGCCCTGCCGGGCGTCGCGATCATCCCCGCCCACCCGGTCGCCGGCACCGAAAACTCCGGCCCTGACGCCGGCTTTGCCAGCCTGTTCCGCAACCGCTGGTGCATCGTCACCCCGCCGGAAGACGCGAACCCGCTGCAACTGACCGACCTTGTCCAGTTCTGGGAAGCGCTCGGCGCCAATGTCGAACTGATGAGCGCGCAGCACCACGATCTGGTGCTGGCCGTCACCAGCCACCTGCCCCACCTGATTGCCTACACCATCGTCGGCACCGCGTCGGACCTCGAAGAGGTGACCCAGAGCGAGGTCATCAAGTACTCGGCCGGCGGCTTCCGCGACTTTACCCGCATCGCCGCCTCCGATCCGACGATGTGGCGCGACGTGTTCCTGTCGAACCGGGACGCCGTGCTGGAAATGCTCCAGCGCTTCACCGAGGACCTGACCGGCCTCCAGCGCGCGATCCGCGTCGGCGACGGCCAGGCCCTGTTCGACCACTTCACCCGCACCCGCGCCATCCGCCGCTCGATCATCGAACAGGGCCAGGACGACGCGCGGCCCGATTTCGGGCGGGCGGATCACAACGGAGATTGAGGCGCCGGCCTAGCCGGGCAGCCGGAACGCTTCCAGTCTGGTGTTGAGCAAGGCTGCGATCGGGCCCGACATTTCCGACGCCAGCTTGCCGAAAGTGCCTGCGCTTCGGGCGAACCCGCTCAGCATCAGCTCGGCATTGCGGCGGGCCTGCTTCTGCTGGAGCGCCAGCACGGCCGCCGGCGTCGTCGCCGTCGCCGTCGCCAGCTCGTCAAGATCGCTGGCGAGCAGGGCTAGTGCATCGCGGCCCTCTGCGAAAGCTTTCTCGCCAATTGCGTTCAGCTCCGCCTTGAGCACCTTTCCGGTCTCGAACAGGGCCACGGCGTTGGCCCGGGCCGCTTCGGCAATCTGCTCGGCCACCACAAGCGCCGGCAGGACAACGTCGCCCGCGTTCTGGCCCCGGGCCGATGTGATGCGCTCGTCGCCCTTGATGTCTTCACCAATCATGGAATGTGCCTTTCTTCAGAAATTGGTCGTGTGAATTGTCGCGGCGCCATCTGCCTGTGCGTTCTCTCTGGCACGGCGCAGGGTGGTCAGCTGCGCGCGATAGAGCATGGCCAGCTGCTCATGGACGAGGCCGGCCTCCCAGGATCCGGCTTGTCGGGCCAGGGCCTCCTCTTCGGCCACGCGCCGCTCGCAATAGAGGCAGTCGTCTTCGGACGGCCAGCGCTCACCGGCGCGCGGCGCGGCCGGGACAGAAGCGCCAGGTCCCACGCCGGCTCGGCCATTTCTTTGCCACCACATTTGTTCCGTCCCACAGTTCCTGCCGAGCCAGCCCCCCCGTATGCGGAGGTGAAGAGACTGGGCACGGGATGATTGCGGAACAACAGTGTCAGGTCGCCGTTTGGTTAAAAACCCCTAAGAATACATCCAAAATTAGAAGCGATCTGCCCCTTGCCCGATCGCCTGACCCGCGCTTAGGTCCCGACAGATCGCCGTGACGAGGTAGAACGGAGCAGTGGGGCGCAGGTTAGTCCAGGCGTTGAGTCAGCTCTCCCAGGACATCGGGATAGACATTGTAACGCCTGAATTCGAAATTCTCCTGGTCCTCCTCGGAGCCGGAAATCTCTCCACCGAAAATCTGTGTGACTCTTCTTCTCTCTCGCGGTCAGGCTTCTTCAATGCACTCGACCGGCTGAAGCACTGGGGCCTCGTCGTCTGCGAGGTTAGCGCAAATGACCGGCGGCGGAAGACGTGCCGGCTGCGTCCTCGCGCCGAGGCGATGGTCGCTGCGAATTTCGAGCAGTTCCGCAAATCAAAGCAGATGGCGGAACTCTTGTTCGAACGTGGCGAAAATGGCTCGCCTGCCCCCCCGATGCGGCGCCTGACGCACCTGACCTGCGAATTCCGGATCCTGCTTCACCTGCGGCTCAACCCCGGCTCCTCCAACGGCCAGATCGTCGCGGCAATCGGCGCCTCGCCCAGCACCTTCCATCGGGCCATCGGCCTGCTGCTGGAAATGCGCCTCCTGCATCGTGAGAGTTGCGACGCGGACCGGCGCCGGACACGCTACTTTCTTCCTGAGGGGGTGATCCAGGCGATCGACCGCGCCACCGAACAGCTCTTCTCCTGGCTCGATGATACTGCCCCGGCTCCCGCCCTCCGGGCGCCCGAACCACCGAGCCCGCAGCCCGGGCATGGCCACACGGCGGCAGTGCCCGCGCCGCGGCGCTAGCCGCGCTCATTCAGCGAACAGTGCCTCGGCGATGCGCCGCCCCGGGCGCACGCTCGCCCTCACACCACGGTGAACAGCACCGCCACCCCGGCCATCACGGCCGTGCTGAGCCAGCCCCAGAACGCCAGCCAGCGCCCGATCACCAGTCCTCCCATCACCCTGCGGTTCCGGGCAATCAGCATGGTGACGATCATCAGCGGCGGCGCCAGCAGGCCATTGACCACGGCAGCCCAGTAGAGCGCCTTCATCGGGTTCACCTCGAAGAAGTTCATCCCCACTCCGGCCAGGGTCGCCAGCGCGATCACCGCGTAGAACGCCTTGGCCTCCCGCGGGCGCTGGTTCAGCCCTTCGCGCCAGCCGAACATCTCGGCCACGGCATAGGCGGCGGACCCGGCCAGCACCGGCACGGCCAGCAGCCCGGTGCTGATGATGCCGATGGCGAACAGCGCGAAGGCAAGGTCGCCGGCCAGCGGCCTCAGGGCCGTGGCCGCCTCGACCGCGCTGTCGATCTCGGTGATCCCGGCCCTGTGCAGCGTCGCGGCCGTCGCAATGACGATGACGATGGCGGTGAGGTTGGAGAAGGCCATACCGATCAGCGTGTCGACCCGGATGCGGCGCAGCTCCGACCCGGCCCGGCGCGGGCTGACCATCAGCGGCTTGACGTGGCGGCGGTGCTGCTCCTCCACCTCCTGTCCCGATTGCCAGAAGAACAGGTAGGGGCTGATCGTCGTTCCCAGCACGGCGACAAGCGCGGTCACGTGCTCCTTGCTGAAGACGAAGTTGGGGACCACCGTTCCCCAAAGCGCCGCGCGCCAGTCCACCTCCGCCAGCAGGACCACGGCAAAGTACGAAAACAGCGAAAGCGTCGCCCACTTGAGGAACACGGCATAGCGGGCATAGGACACGAACACCTCGAGCAGGATGCTCGCCACCCCGAACACGATCGTCGCCGGCAGGGCCGGGCCGGGCACGACAAGGGTGAGCGCCGCCCCCATGGCGCCAAGGTCGGCGCCAAGGTTGATGACATTGGCGACCAGCAGCAGCAGGACGACCATGCGGAGCAGCGGGAGCGGATAGTGCTCCTTGAGGTTCTGGGCGATGCCGCGGCCGGTGCCGGCGCCGATCCGCGCGCAGATCTCCTGGATCGAGGCCATCAGCGGCAGGCTGAACAGCAGGGCCCAGGGCTGGGTATAGCCGAACTGGGCGCCGACCTGGCTGTAGGTGCCGATCCCGCTCGGATCGTCATCCGCCGCTCCGGTGACCAGGCCGGGGCCCAGTACCGAGTACCAGCGGCGGCGGCGGGTTTCGGTCATGCGCTCTCCCGGTTCAGCGCGTTGATCCCGGCCAGCACCCGCGGCTCGATCTCGGGCCGGGGCAGGCCGGCGGGGATCGCCTCGCCGAAGCGAACGGTTATCGTCCCCGGCCGTTTCCAGCGCCCCTGGTAGAGCGGCCCACTGTTGACCGCCACCGGCACGACGGGGAGGCCTAACACCTTGTAAATACCTGCAAATCCGGCCTGCAACGGGGCGCGTTCGCCATGGCGGATGCGGGTGCCCTCGGGGAAGATCGCCATCGGCCGGCCCTCCTTCGCCAGCCGCCGGGCCTCGCCCAGCATGGCCCGCAGCGCCTTGGCGCCCTGGTCGCGCTCCACCCCGATCAGCCCGTAGTGCCGCCCCGCCCGTCCCCACAGCGGCAGGCGCAGCAGCTCGATCTTGGCGAAGACCACCGGGTAGTCCAGCAGCACCGGCAGGTCGATCGCCTCGTAGAAGCTCTCATGCCTGAGCGCGACCAGCACCGCCCCCCGGGGCACCTCCCCTTCCACCCGAACCCGTATCCCCAGTATGACTTTCATCAACAAACGGTGATACCGGGTCCACAGGAAGATGGTCCGCACAAAGGTCCGCCCGGGCAGCACGAGCTGCACCGAGACCACGAAGGCCAGCAGCACCGTCACCCCGTAGAACAGGGCGTAGAACACCAGGCTACGGGCAACGTCGGCAGGGGTTGCGCGGCTCATCCGCCCCACAGCCTCTGCGCAAGCCGGGCCAGCAGCTTGTGGTACTCAAGGAACAGCACGGAGAAGCTCGGCCGCGTCGCCACCGCATCCTCCACCACCCGCAGCCCCGGCGGCGCAACCTGGGCCAGGTCAAGCGCGCCGCGGCGCATGTGCCAGTCGCTCGTCACCAGCCGGACCGAGGTGAACCGGCTGCGCGCGATCCACCGCGCCGCCTCCCGCGCGTTCGAACGGGTGTCGACCGACTCGTACCCCAGGGTGATGCAGCAGCTCATCGTCCTGGCTGATATTCCGTACTCGCGGGCAAACTCACGCGGCTTCACCTCGCGGTCGACGCCCGACACCAGCAGCCGCGGGGCGAGGCCGAGCCTCAGCACCTCAAGGCCGCGATCGATCCGTCCGCCCGAGCCGGTCAGCACGACGGCCGCATCCGTGCGATCGGCCGGCGCCGGCCGGGGCAGCAGGATCGCGAACCACAGGAAGCCGAGGGCCCACAGCAGCAGCAGGGAGGAGGCGATGCGGCGGAACATGTGCCGGCTATAGCATGCGCCGCAGGACGCGCATCACGGTCCAGCGGGTTGCCCCCACGGCCAGGAGCACGGCAGCCACCGGGATCAGCGCCACGGCCAGCCAGTCCGCCCAGCCGAGCGCCGCGCCGGTCACGATCCCGCCCTGCAGTGCGGCAAAGCTCTTGCCGAGCAGGGCAATGACCACCCCGCCCGCCGCCGCCCCGGCAATACTGCCGCCCAGCGCGTCGAGCCCGATCGAACGCTGGAAGATGCGGGCGATCTGGCCATCGCTGCCGCCGAGGAGGTGGACCACCTCGATCGTCTCGCGGTTGTTGCCGAGCGCGGTCCGCGCCGCCAGCATGACCGCGGCGCCCGTCGCGCAGGAGAGCAGCAGAATCAGCGCCAGCGCCAGCCACTGCAGCGCGTCAACCGCTCCGAACACCGGCTTCAGCCAGGCCGCCTGCGCATCGACCCGCGCGGCCGGGGCGACGCGGCGCACCTGCGCCTGCAGGTCGGCAAGCCGCGCCGAAGTCAGCTGGCCCGAAGCCCGGGCATCGATCAGGGTGGGTACGGGTATGCCGGCATCGCCGGCGTCGGTGCCCGCTTCACCTCCGGCCGCATCGTCATGCTCCAGCCACGGCTCGAGCAGGGCGTCCAGTTCAGCCTGCGGCACCAGCCGAACCTCCGAGATCCCTTGCATCCCGTCCAGCGCCGCCACCGCCGCTGCGGCCTGGCGAGAGCGCTCGGCCGGTCGCGCTTCCACGATCTGGACCGTGATCCCGCCGGAAAGATCCGCTGCTGCCGCCCTGCCGGTGTTGAGCAGCGCCAACCCGCCGGCGGCGGCAATGACCATCAGCGCCACCATGATCGCGATCACCCAGGGGATCGGCCCGGACAGGCGCGCAGGCGGAACCACCGCGGCCGAGCGGCCCGACCGCTTTGACAGTGTGGCGGCGGGTTCGGTAGCGGGCGCTGCCGTCATGCGCTGCCCTTGGGCCGGCGGGGCGGATAGCGCAATGCACCGGTGGGGTCGGACAGGCGGCCCTTGTCGAGCCGCATGATCATGCTGTCCGCAACGTTGCGCATCAGGTGCACGTCGTGCGTGGCCACGACCACAGTCGTGCCCAACCGGTTTAAAGCCTCGAACAGGCGCAGCAACTTGAGCGCCATGTCAGGATCGACGTTGCCGGTCGGTTCATCCGCCACCAGCAACTGCGGCCGGCCGATTACGGCACGTGCGATGGCCACGCGCTGCTGTTCGCCGCCGGAGAGCGTCGCGGGCCGCGCGCTCATCCGGTCGGCCAGGCCCACCCATTCGAGCATATCGGCCACCGGCTGCTCCACCTCCCGCTCCGCCACGCCGGCAACACGCAGCGGGAGGGCGACGTTGTCATAGGCGGACATGTGGGGAATCAGGCGGAAGTCCTGGAACACGACGCCAAGCCTGCGCCGCAGGCCCGGCAAGCGCTCGCGCGGCATGGTGATGGCATCGGCCCCGAACATGTGGATCGCCCCGCGCGAGGGGCGCTGGGCGAGGTAGAGCAGCTTGAGCAGGCTCGTCTTGCCCGCACCGCTCGCGCCGGTGAGAAAATAGAAGCTCCCGGGGTAGAGCGTGAACGACACGTCGCTCAGCACTTCGCGACCCGTGCCGTAGCGCAGGCCAACGTTGTCGAACCGGACGATTTCCCCCTCGCCGCTCTGGTTCATTGTGAAGGCATCACGACGAAATCACGGCTCCCGCCCCGGGCATCGGCGCCCGGGCGGGCTATAGCCGTCTATCGGTGTGGAAAAAAGGGGCGCAAGCAAGTCCATGAACCGCCGCGGCCTTGTGCGGCGCGTGGCGGGCATGCTTTATCGCGGCGATGATCATCGCCTGCCCCGCCTGCTCCACCCGCTATGTCGTGCCGGACAGCGCCATCGGGGTGGACGGCAGAACCGTACGCTGCGCCAAGTGCCGCCACAGCTGGTTCCAGGCCGGGCCGGAACTGCCCGAGCGGCCCACGGTCGGACCACCCGCTCCCACCGTCGCCACGGAACCGACCGCTCCGGCCATGGCGGAGCAGCCCGCCACGCCAGCCGCTGAAAGCCCTGCCGAGGACGTCCCGTCCCCGCCCCCGGCGGGACACGAACGGGTCTATTCGGACGAGACGACCGCGGCCGAGTTCGCCGCCGCGCCGTCCTCCTTCGCGCACGAGCCGCCCTTCCGGCCGCGCCGCAATCCGCTGAAGATCTACACTATTGCCGCCGCAGTGTTCGCCGTGGCGGTCTTCGGGGCCATCGGGGCCATCTCCGTCTACGGCTTCCCGGACTGGGCGCCCATCTCGCGCCAGACGTTCGGCGAGGCACAGCCGGATCTCCTGCTCGAATTCCCGCCCAACCGGCAGGACCGGCGGACCTTGCCCAACGGTGCCGAGTTCTTCGGTGCCAGCGGCAAGGTGACCAACGTCGGCAAGGAGCGCCGCAGCGTGCCGCCGATCCTCATCGTCCTGCGTGATTCGCGCAACCGCATCGTCTACTCGTGGGAAGTCCTGCCGCCCAAGCGCCAGCTCGCGCCCGGCGAAAGCGTGACGATCAACGAAGCCGTGACCGACGTTCCACCCTCGGCCAAGGTCGCCGAGATCGGCTGGAAGCCGGACTGACCGGCCTTTGCGTGGTTCTGTCCCGGTAAAACCGCGATCCGCGCTTGCGGCCCCCGAATCTGTTTGCTAGGGGCGCGCTCCTACCCCGCGGGCCCGGCCTTCTCCAAGGCTTGGCCTGTTCGATTATGCGGTCGTGGCGGAATTGGTAGACGCGCAACGTTGAGGTCGTTGTGGGCGAAAGCCCGTGGAAGTTCGAGTCTTCTCGACCGCACCAAATGGCTCTGTCAGAGCGGTGTGGCAGGGGTGACCTGGCGCGGCCAGGTTGCCTGGATGCCGCGCAAATCCCGCGCAAAGCCTCCCAGTCCGTTCAAGGGGTTTAACTCGTCACTGGAGGTTATCCGGTTGGTGGTTTTCATGTCCGTAGGCTTCCCGCTCAGCCTGCGGAACGTCGAAGATCTCCTGTTCGAGCGCGGCATCGATCTTTGCCATGAGACGGTGCGGTACTGGTGGAACAGGTTCGCCCCTCTGTTCGCCGCCGACATTCGCCGTCAGCGGATCAGCCGCGAGGACTCGCGACAAGGCCGCAGCTCTGGGGCTCATGAAGAAGGCGCTGAAGCGGCACGGCTCGCCCGTGGCGATCACCACCGATGGTCTCCGCTCCTATCGGGCGGCGATGACCGAACTCGGTAACACAGAGAAGCAGGAAATTGGCCGCTACGCCAACAATCGGGCGGAGAACAGCCTTCTGCCGTTGCGACGACGAGAGCGGGCGATGCTGCGGTTCCGGCAGATGAGGTCACTGCAGAAGTTCGCATCCGTCCATGCTTCGCTCCACAACCACTTCGCCCAGGAAAGCCATCTCGTCGCCCGCATCACATTCAAGGAACGCCGCTCCGCTGCACTGGCGGAGTGGCAGATGCTTGCTGCCTGAAGCCGTCAGTTCAAAAATCGAGCTCCGCCAGGTGGAGACTGGTTCGCACAGGACTGATGAGGTGGATGGCCCCTGTGC
>Ga0068854_100001396_pt1 | contig 14562 bp, 15 predicted proteins | sample KBSCornC42_FD_66590 | JGI IMG/M metagenome (GOLD analysis project Ga0068854, IMG submission 66590) | Corn rhizosphere microbial communities from Kellogg Biological Station, Michigan, USA - KBS Corn C4-2 | ecosystem: Host-associated > Plants > Roots > Rhizosphere > Soil ... | reverse complement strand
TCCGCGGTGCGCTGGGGCATCGCCGGCAACATCGTCTGGGCGTGGGTCCTCACCATCCCCTGCTCCGCCTTCATAGCCGGGGTGGCGTGGTGGGTCGGACGCCACCTGTTCTAGGGTCAGTGCTGGTGCTGGCCTGAGGCGGGTGCCGAGAGCGGCCGCACCTCGAAGTCGACCTTCACCTCGCCGGACTTTTCGAATTTCAGCGCCACCGGGACCTTGTCGCCTTCCTTGAGCGGCTTCTTGAGGTCGACCAGCATGAGGTGCGAGCCGTTCGGCTTGAGCTCGAACGTGCCCTTGGCCGGGATGTCATAGCCCTTGACCTCGCGCATGCGGACGATCTCGCCGTCCTTGGTGCTGACATGGGTTCCGACCTTCGCCGCCGCCTCCGACGAGGCTCCGACGAGGCGTTCCGGCTGCGGCGACTTGTTGAGGATGGTCATGTAACCCGCGGCCGTTTTCTGTCCCGGCGCCGTCGCGCGGATCCAGGCGTCGCGCACTTCCACCTGCCCGAATGCTGGAAGAGAAACGACAAAGGAAAGAACAAATAGGATGCACCTCATTTCCGATACTCCTCTTCCTGGAGCTTGCGCCAGAGGATCTTGCCGGTCGCGGTGCGCGGCAGCTCGTCGACGAACTCGACGATGCGCGGCACCTTGAACGCCGCCATCTTGCCGCGCGCCCACTCGATGATCGCCTGCGAATCCACCTTCCCCCGGTATTCCTTTTTGGGAACAACCACGGCTTTGACCGTCTCACCCCGGTAAGGATCCCGCGCGCCGATGACGCAGGCCTCCTGGATTGCGGGGTGCGCATACAGCATGGCCTCGACCTCGGCCGGCCAGACCTTGAAGCCGGCGCAGTTCAGCATGCGCTTGAGCCGGTCGGTGATAAAGAAATAGCCTTCCTCGTCGTAGTAGCCGAGGTCGCCGGTGCGGAAGAAGCGCTTCCCGTCGTGGACCAGGAACGCTTCGGCCGTGGCCTCGGGCTGGTTCCAGTAGCCGCGGAACACCTGGGGGCCATGGACGATGATCTCGCCTACCTGGTTGGACGTCAGCTCCACGAAGGTCTCCGGATCGATCACCCGCGCATCGGTATTGAAGAACGGAATCCCCGCGCACTGCCGCTTCGGCCGCTGCGGCGGATTGATGTGCGAGGGCGCCATGGTCTCGGACAGGCCGTAGCCCTCGACGAACGGCAGCCCGATCACCTCCTCGAGCTTGCGCGCGAGCGCTTCGGGCATGGCGGCGCCGCCGCCGCCCAGCACGCGCAGCGACGACAGGTCGTAGCTCGAAAGCCTGGGGTTGGATAGGAAGTCGACCATCATCGTGGTGATCGCCGACCAGTTCGTGACTCGCGCGCGCTCGATCTGCAGCGCGGCGCAGTCGCGGTCCCAGCGCGACAGGATCACGATCGTGGCCCCGAGATGCACCGGTGAATTCATTCCGGCCTGCATGCCGGTGACGTGGAACATCGGCAGTGCGCACAGCACCACGGCCGCGTCCTGCACGCCGCGCCAGTTGAGATAAGGCACCGTGGTCGCCTGGACGCTCGAGTGCGTGTGCATGCAGCCTTTCGGCTTTCCGGTCGTGCCGGACGTATAGGGCATCACCGCGAGGTCGTCCGGGCCCGCGGCATGCGGCGCCGGCGCGAGGCCGGCCTTGATCGCGTCCATCCAGGCCGAAGAATGTTGAGAACCTTTTAAGAAGCCCGGCAGCGGCAAATCGGTCTCTTCCGGAAGGTAATCGGCGTAGCTAGCGACGAGGATGTGCGCGACACCAAGCGGCCGGATCCGCGGAAGCACGTCCTGGCCGGCGATGGCGACGCGCGCCTGCGAATCGTCGACGTAATGGCTGAGCTCGTCGGCGAGATTCATCGGGTTCACCGGCACCACCACCGCGTCGGCGCGCAGGACCGCGTAATAAGCGATCACGAACTGGGGACTGTTCTGCAGGTATAGCAGCACCCGGTCGCCGCGCTTCACGCCGCAGCGCTGCTGCAGGAACCCGGCGAGCGCGTCGACTTCGCGCTTCAGGTCGCGGTAGGCGATGCGCCGCCCGTAGTAGTCGATCGCCGCGCGCTCGGGATGCCGCGCCGCGGTAGCCGCGAGGTTGGCGTACACGGTTTCGCGCGGCAGCTCGAGGGTCCTCGGCTGGCCCGGCGGCCAATGCGCGAAATGCCGGTCGAACATCAGATCTGGTAGCGGCGGACGGCTTCCTCGTTCCAGGTCATGCCGATGCCAGGCTTTGCGGGAGTGACGATGTTGCCCTCCTGAAGCGAGAAGGGCGTTTCGAGGATCGGGTTTGCCCAGTCCACATACTCGAGCCAGTGCGCGGTCGGCGTGACCGCTAGGAGATGGGCGCTGACCTCGGGAAAGAGATGGCTCGACATCTCGAGGCCGGCCGCCTGCGCGAGCGCGGCGGCGCGCATCCAGCCGGTGACGCCGCCGATGCGCTCGGCGTCGGGCATGACATAGTCGCAGGCGCCGGCGGCGAGCGCCTGCGCCATCTGCTCGGGACCCATGAAATTCTCACCGATCTGAATGGGCGTTTTCACTTCATCCCTCACCCGGGCGGTGCCTGCAAAATCGTCTGCCCTGACCGGCTCCTCGATCCAGTGCACGCCGCCTTCGTCGTCGATCATGCGGCCGCGCTCGAGCGCCTGCGCGACGGTGAGCCCCTGGTTGAAGTCGACCATCAGCGTGACGCCGGGACCGATCGCGCTCTTCACCGCCCTCAGCGCTTCACGATCTTCCTTCGCCGTCGAGCGGCCGACGCGCAGCTTCACGGCGCGAAAGCCTTCATCGACGAGCTCGGCAGCCTCCTGCGGCAGATCCTTCAGGGGAAGAAGCCCCAGGCCATTCGAGTTGTACGCGGGGATCGGGCGTGGCGCGCCGCCGAGAAGCTGCACCAGCGGCTGGCCGAGCGACTGGCCGAGCGCGTCCCACGCCGCCATGTCGATGCCTGCGATCGCGAAGAGCACGATGTTGTGCACTCCGAGCAACGCGTACTTGGCGCGGAGCTTGCGTTCGACCTCGTAGGGCGCGACGGCATCGCCTTTCACCATCTCGGCCATCGCCTCGACCAGGCTCGCGAGCGGCGCGAGATTGTGCCTGCCGACCGCGAAGAGATACGAGCGCCCGACGATGCCGCCGTCGGTCTCGAGGTCGAGTAGAAGCAGCGACGCCACGTTGACGAGCGCGATGCTGGTCTGCAGCGGGCGCTTCATCGGGACCGCCACCGCGCGGACGCGGAGATCGCGGATCCGAAGGCTCTTCATTGCCCTATTTCCCCTTGAACGCGGGCTTGCGCTTTTCCATGAATGCGCGCCGCCCCTCCTGGTAGTCGCCGCTCTTCGCACAGCGCTCGATCGCGGCCTTCATGTTCGCCTCGTCCGGAGCGCCCGACGCCTTCACGTACTCCTCGATGATGGTCTTGGAGTTGGCGATCGAAAGCGGCGCGTTTTCGCACAGCTGGTCGATGATCCGCGCCGCTTCGCTCTCCAGCTCCGCGTCGTGGAAGACCTGGTTGACGAGGCCCATCGCCAAGCCCTCCTCGGCGTTGTAGCGCCGGCCGAGGAACATGATCTCGCGCGCGCGGGCGTGCCCCACGGTCTCGATCAGGCGCTTGTGCCCTTCCACGTTGTAGGCGAGGCCGAGCTTCGCCGCCGGAATGCCGAACTGCGCCGAGCGGCCGCAGTAGCGCAGGTCGCAGGCAAGCGCGACCTCGAGGCCGCCACCCATGCAGAAGCCGTAGATCATCGCCACCGACGGCTTGCGCGAGTCCTGGATCGAATGCAGCACCTGGTCGAGCAGGCCGTCGTATTCGGCGACGGAGGACTTCTGCGCGCGGATCTCGTCGAACTCGGAGATGTCGGCGCCCGAGGCGAACGCCTCGCTGCCCGCGCCGCGGAACGCGACGCAGCGCACCTCGGAGTCGGCGTCGTACTGCGCCATCGCCCGCGGGATGCCGCGCCACATGGCGCCGTTGATGGCATTGCGCTTCGCCGGCTGGTTGAACACGATCCAGCCGACCGCGCCGCGCTTTTCGACGATCAGGCTCATGGCTTCCCGGAGGGTCCGTAGATCGAAGGCACGGTGGAGCGCGGGTCGCGCGGCCCCCAGCGCCCTGCCTCGGCCTGGTGGAAGAAGCCCTCGACAAGCTGGTTGAAGAGCGCCGGCTCCTCGAGGTTGATGGCATGCCCGCTGCGCGGAAGGATCGCGAGCGCCGCAGTCGGGATGGCACGCTTCATGAGGAGGTTCACCTCGAGACAGGGCTCCTCTTCGTCGCCCGACATGATGAGCGTCGGCACCGTCATGCGCGCCATCTCGGCGGTCAGGTCGTAGAACGACGGCCGCCGGTTCTGCACCCCGAGCAGCGTATTCGCGGCGCCAAGCGCCGAGTGCTCCTCGAACTGGCGCAGGTACTCGGCAAAACCGCGCGGGTCCTTCACCTCGAGCTGCACGCGCTGCGGACCATGGCCGTACGTGGCCACGAAGTGCTTCATTCCCTGGCTGTGGATGACGTCGGCATTCTTCTTCGAGTCCGCCTGGAACTGGCGGTATTGCGCGGGGTGCGAGCCGTAGCCGCCGCCGGCGACCGTGATCGAGAGCGCACGCTTTCCGTAAGCCATGCCGAAATGCAGCGTGGCGAACGCTCCCATCGAAAGGCCGACCACGTGAGCCTGGTCGATCCTGAGCGCATCGAGCACGGCACGGATATCGTCGCGCGCGCGCGCCTGCGAATATCGCTCGAAGTCCTCCGGCACGTCGGAAGGCGGATAGCCGCGCGCGTTGTAGGCGATGCAGCGGTAGCGTCGCGAGAAGTGACGCACCTGGGGCTCCCAGCTGCGGTAGTCGCCGCCGAACTCATGAACGAACACGACCGGCGTGCCGGCGCCGGCCTCCTCGTAGTAAAGCTGGACGCCGTCGTCGGTAGTGAGCTTGGGCATGTGGCATTCTATGGCGATGAAAGCCGTTCTCTGCAAGCAGTACGGGCCGCCGGATACGCTCACGTTCGAAGAGTTGCCTTCGCCCAGGGCTGGAGCGGGCGAGGTGGTCGTGTCGGTCAAGGCCGCCAGCGTCAATTTCCCGGACGTCCTCATCATCCAGAACAAGTACCAGTTCAAGCCGCCCCTGCCTTTCTCGCCGGGCAGCGAGCTGGCCGGGGTGGTGAAGGAGGTGGGCGCGGGGGTCACGAACGTGAAAGCAGGGGACAAGGTCATTGCGTTCACGACCTACGGAGCGTTTGCGGAAGAGGTGAAAACCGAGGCCGGCCGGCTGCTGCCGCTGCCCGAAGGCATGGATTTCGCGAGCGGCGCGGCCTTCCTCCTGACCTACGGAACCTCGGACCACGCGCTGCGCGACCGCGGCGCGCTCAAGGCCGGCGAAACCCTGCTCGTGCTCGGCGCGGCGGGCGGCGTGGGGCTCGCCGCGATCGAGATCGGCAAAGCGCTCGGTGCGCGCGTCATCGCCTGCGCGTCGAGCGAAGAGAAGCTCGCCGTGTGCAGGAGCCACGGCGCCGACGCAGGCATCGACTATGCGAACGAGGACTTGCGCGAGCGCATCAAGGCGCTCACCGACGGCCGCGGCGTCGACGTGGTCTACGACCCGGTCGGCGGCCCCTACACCGAGCCCGCGTTCCGCTCGCTCGCCTGGCGCGGGCGCCTGCTCGTCGTCGGCTTCGCCGCCGGCGAAATCCCGAAGCTGCCGCTCAACCTCGCGCTGCTCAAGGGCGCCTCGGTGGTCGGCGTGTTCTGGGGCGACTTCGCACGGCGCGAGCCGCGCGAGTTCGCCACGAGCGTGCGCCAGCTCGGCGCCTGGTTCCGCGAAGGCAAGCTCCGCCCTCACGTTTCGCAGACCTTGCCGCTGCACAAGGCGGCCGAAGCGCTGAAGCTGATGGCCGCGCGGCAGGTGAAGGGCAAGCTCGTGCTGACGCCCGAGTAATGATCGAGCTTTCCTCCACACGCCAGGATGGGGCGCACCTGATCGCGTCCGAGGAGCTACTGCAAGACTGGCGCGGCCGCGCCTTGCGCATGGAAGAGGAAGTCGCCAAGGCGGTCATCGGCCAGCAAGGCACGCTGCGCCTCATCAGTGTGGCGCTGTTCGCGCGCGGGCACGTACTGCTCGAAGGCGACGTCGGGATCGGCAAGACCACGATCCTGCGCGCCTTCTCGCGTGCCGTCGGCGGCAGCTTCGAGCGCGTCGAAGGCACGGTCGACTTGATGCCGGCCGACCTCGTCTATCACACCTACGTCGATGCGGACGGCAAGCCGCGCATCGAGCCCGGTCCGCTGCTGCGACACGGGGAGCAGCTCGCCACGTTCTTCTTCAACGAGATCAATCGCGCACGCCCGCAGGTGCAGTCGCTGCTCTTGCGCGCGATGGCCGAACGCACCGTCTCGGCCTTCAACCGCGAATACCGCTTCCCGCACATGCTGGTCTTCGCCGACCGCAACCGCGTCGAGAGGGAGGAGACCTTCGAGCTGCCGTCTGCCGCGCGCGACCGCTTCATGTTCGAGCTGCGCATGCCCACACCGGCCGAAGTCGAGGTCCGGCGCTCGCTGGTCTTCAACCCGGATTTCCACGACGTCGACGAGCTGCTGCAGCGAGTGGCGCCCGGCGTGCTGCCGTGGCAGGAGCTCAACCGGATCGGCGCCGCGATTCAGCGGAGCGTCAAGGCAAGCGAGGCGCTCGAGCGCTACGTGCTCGACCTCTGGGACGCGAGCCAATCGCCGCAGCGCTTCGGTGTGCGCATCGATGGCGTGGACATGGACAAGCTGATTCTCGCCGGCGCCAGTCCGCGCGGCATGATGACGCTGGCGCGCGCCGCGCGCGTCGTCGCCTGGCTCGCGGGCCGTACCTATCTCGTGCCGGAGGACGTGCAGAGCATCGTGCCCTCGGTCCTGGGGCATCGCGTTTTCTTCACGCCGGTCTATGAGCTGCGGCGCTCGCAGATCGCCGACGCGCTGGTGGCGCAGATCCTGGAACGCGTTCCGACACCCCGCTAGCCATGGACGCGCCGCAGGAGTTCCACTACCGGCTTCCCTACCGCGTCGGCGGCTGGCGGCCCGGCGCGCACCCTGGAACGCGCCTCGGCGCGGGACAGGAATTCGTCTCGCATATGAGCCTGTACGCTCGCCCGGACCCGCGTCGGCTGGATTTGCGCGCAAGTCTGCGCGACTTGAGCAACGACTGGCTGGTCCGAGTGCATCGGCAGCGCGCCAGCGTGCCGGTGCACGCGATCGTCGATGTCTCGGCATCCATGGCGTTCGGGGCGCGCAAAACCAAGCTACAAGTCGCAGCGGACTTCGTCGAAGCGCTTGGCCAGAGCGCCGCTCGGGTGGGCGATGCGCTCGGGATGGTCGCCTTTGACGCCACGGAGCGCGCCGATTTGTTCGTGCCCGCGGTAGTGAGCCGCGGCGTCGGCGCGCTCATGGCGTCCATGCTGCGGCAAGCCGAAACCGGTGCACGCGGCTTCGAGGGACTCGAAACCGCCGCGCAGCGCATCGCCGGGCGGCGGGGCCTGGTCTTCCTCGTCTCCGATTTTCACTGGCCGCTCGAACGCCTGACCCCGTTCCTCCATTTCCTCGCGCACGCCCATGTCGTGCCGATCATCGTCTGGGATCCGGCTGAAATCGAGCCGCCGGCGCAGGATGCGCTCGCTACGCTGGGCGACGCGGAGTCCGGCGCGCGTCGCACGCTGTGGCTGCGTCCCAAGCTGCGCAGCCGGTGGCGCGACGCGGTCGCGCGCCGGCGGACGGAGCTCGACGGACTGTTCGCGGTGCGCGCGATCCGTCCGTTCTATGTCGTCGGCGCGTTCGACGCCGATGCGATGTCGCAGTATTTCCTGGAGGCGTCCGCGTGACGACAGCGCCGCGGCTCGCGTGCGCCATGGCCGCGATCATCGTCGCGACCAGCGCCTACCCGGCGGCGACAGCGGTCGTCGAGCAGCCGCGCCCCTTCGGCTACGTCGTCGGCGATGTGGTGACGCAGCGCGTCCTCCTGGAGATCGGCGGGCACGGGTTTGCGCCCGCCGCGCTGCCGAAGGCGGAGCGCGTGAACGTCTGGTTGGAACGCCGCCCGGCCAGGATCGAGTCGCTGCCCGACGGCCATCGCTGGCTCGCCCTCGACTATCAGCTCATCAATGCGCCGCAATCCCTGACGACGGTGAATCTGCCGGCCTTCGAGCTGCAGAGCGCGCCAGACGGCGGGACCCTCAGGATCGCCGCATGGCCGATCAGCGTGAACGCGCTCACGTCCGGCGGCCCGGTCGAGCTGCGGCCCGACCGCCCTGCGCCAGCGATCGCCACCGCGCCGATCCGCCGGCAGATCGCCATCTGGTCGGGCGCGTTTCTGGTGGTGGTCGCCGCCTGGCTCGGCTGGCTCGCCTGGCGCAACTGGCGCGCCGCGGCGGCGCGGCCGTTTGCGCACGCGCTGCACGAAATGCGGCACTTCGACGGCACCGCACCGGAAGCGTGGCGAGCGTTGCATCGCGCCTTCGATCAGACCGCCGGCCGTGCGGTGCAGACCGCGACCCTCCCCGCCCTGTTCGAACGCGTGCCGCAGCTGCAATCGCTGCGCCCGGAGATCGAGCAGTTCTTCGCCCAGTCGAGGAAGTTGTTTTTCGGTGGCGGCTTGCCGGCCGATCGGATCTCGGCGCGCGCCCTGTGCGCGCAGTTGCGGCGTATCGAAAAGCGGATCGAGCCATGACCCTCGGCGTTGAGCTCGCGCAACCCTGGGCGCTGCTGCTGCTCACGCTGGCGGTTCTGCCGCTCTTGCGCCAGAGACGCGACACGTTGACCTTCTCGCATCTCGCATGGTTGCCGCGCGACCGCCTGGGCCAGCTCGCCGGATTCCTCTGGCGCGCCCTGGCGGTGACGGCCATCGCAAGCGTGGCGATCGCGCTGGCCGGCCCGGGGCGGCCCGAGACGCAGGTCACGCGGACCGGGTACGGCGCCGAGATCGTCGTGCTGATGGACCGCAGCCGCAGCATGGACCAGCGGATGCTGCCGAGCGACTGGCGGACGATCGATGCGCTCGACCTGCCCTACCAGGCCCGCTCCCGCGGGCCGGTCAAATCCCAGGTCGCGCGCGATCTGCTGGCGGACTTCGTCCGTCAGCGCCTCACGGATCGATTCGCGGTGATGTTCTTCAGCACCAACCCGTTGAATGTCGTCTCGTTCACCCAGCACGACGAAGTCGTGCTGGCGGCGATCGAGGCGGGCGGCGTCGGCCGCGGATTGGGCGACACCGACGTCGGTCGGGCGATGCTCGCGGCGATCGGCGAGTTCGAGCAGCGCCCGTACTCCGGCAGCCGGATCATCCTGCTCGTCTCCGACGGCGGCGCTCATCTCGACGACGCGACGCAACGTCGCATCCGCGCCGGCATGCTGCGCGATCGCATCGCGCTCTACTGGATCTACCTCCGATCGTTCAACAGTCCGACCCTCGATGCCGATGATCGCGGCAGCGAGGCGGTGCCGGAAATCGCGCTGCACCGCTTCTTCCAGACACTGGCGACGCCGTATCAGGCTTATCAGGCCGAGATCCCCGAGGACCTGGCGAAAGCCGTCGCCGATGTCGGCAAGCAGCAGAACCTGCCGCTCGATTTCGTCGAGCGCATTCCGCGGAAAGACTACAGCCGCTACTTCGTGGCGGCGGCGGCGCTAGCTTGTCTGCTGCTGCTCGCCTATCGGTCGGTGCTGCTCCGGAGCTGGGTGTGAAGCGCCGCACGATCCATGTCGCATTCGCTCTCGCGAGCGTCGCGCTCGGACTGGTTGCGGCATACCAGGGCTTGCGCTTGCACCGGGCCCAGCGGATCAACGACGCCATCGCAAGCGCGGCCACCATCGATGCGAACGTAGCAGAGGCGCGGTTCGCGCGCGCGCTGGCGCTCGCCGAGTCGGGCGACGCGGGAGCGGCGCTTGAAATCTACAAGGCGTTGATCCGGAGCGGCCGCGCCGACCTCGAGCGCGCGGCACGGTACAACGTGGGCAACCTGCATCTGCGCGAGGCCATGAAGAGCGGACCGGACGAGGCGGCGCGATCTTTGCCGCTCATCGAGCTCGCGAAGCAGAGCTATCGCGATCTGCTGCGGATCGACCCGGGCGATTGGGACGCGCGCTACAACCTGGAACGGGCGCTGCAGCTTGCCCCGGAGACCGAAGATAGGGCGGCGACCGAGCCGCCGCAACCGCCGCAACGCGCGTTCAGCACCGCGCCGGGAAGGACCGAGCTGCCATGAGGCCGAGCGCACTCGCCGCGCGTGCATTCGACAAGCACTCGCGCGCGATCACGCTGGCGCTCGCGTTGCTGCTCGCTGCCTGGGCGATGCCGACTTTCAATCGCTCGCGCGCGACCTACGACTACCTCGTGGTCTTCGACATCACGCAGAGCATGAACGTCGCCGACTACGAGCTCGAAGGAGCGCCCGCCAGCCGTCTCGCGTATGCGCGCGAGGCGACGCGACGCGCGCTGCGCGATCTGCCGTGCGGTTCCCGGGTCGGGTGGGGTGCCTTCGCCGAATACCGCACCCTGCTCCTGCTCGCGCCGATCGAGGTCTGCGCCCACTACAGCGACTTGCTCGCATCGCTCGACAGGATCGACGGCCGCATGCGCTGGGGCGAGGCGAGCGAGGTTTGGAAGGGCGTACTTTGGGCGATCCGCGCGGCGAAGGAAACGCGCGGCGTGCCGAACGTCATTTTCCTGAGCGACGGACACGAGGCGCCGCCACTCGCCACCGGCGCGCACCCGCAGTTCGACGACGTGAAGCCGGGCGAAGTGCGCGGATGGCTCATCGGCGTCGGCGGCTACACGCCGCTGCCGATTCCGCGGACGGACGACGAGGGCAGGGTCATCGGCTACTGGCGCGCCGAGGATGTCGTGCAGACCGATGCCGGCGACGGCGGCGGGGCGAGCCGCGAGCATCTGTCCGCGTTGCGCGAGCGCCATCTGCGTGCGCTCGCGAAGGAAGTCGGCTTCGAGTACGCCCGCCTCGAGGGGCCGGCGTCGCTGAGCGACGCGATGCGCGATCCGCGATTCGCCCGGCCGAGATCGGTGCCGATCGATCTCTATTGGCTGCCCGTGGTGGTGGCGCTGATGTTGCTCGCGCTGCGCTTTCGGCCGGAGCTGCGAATGCGCAAGAATGGAGGGGCCAGCTTGCATGCACGGAGGGAGGGCGGATGGGGGGCTCAAGGCATCGCGCAACGATAGCGGGAGCCGCGCTAGCGGTCATGACATCGGCCTTCGGCGCCGACGTGTTCGTCAACGGGGCTCGCCTCGAGGACTCGGCACGGCAGTCCCTCGAGCGCGGCTACGGCGTGCCGATCAAGCCCGGGCGGTACTGGTATGACTCGGTCTCGGGCGTGTGGGGTCTCGAAGGCGGGCCGGCCGAGGGGCAGATTCATCCAGGACTGCGTCTGGGCGGAACGCTCAAGCGCGACGCTTCGAAAGGCAGGACCGGCGTGATCGTCAATGGCCGTGAGCTGCACGCGCTCGATGTGGCCGCGCTGCAGCGCTGCGTCACGGTGATCCCTGGCCGCTACTGGGTGCTCGCCAACGGCGTCGGCGGCAAGGAAGGCGGCCCCGCGCAATTCAACCTCGCGGTGTTGTGCAAGAGCCGTACGTCGGGCAGCGGCTCGAGCACGAGCTGCGACAACTACGGGGGCGGCCAGTTCAACTGCAGCAATCCACGCACCGGCATCGGCATGATCGGCGAAGGCGGCGGCAGGGGCGCGGTGTTCGTCGACGGCAAGGTCATCATGACGCCGAACTAGGCGCTGCTCGAGGCGGGCCGGCTGCTGCGCAGATTCCCAAGGGAGATTCGATGCAAGACGCGATGGTTACGACGGCATTTTCGCTTCCGGGCTACAAGATCGTTCGCACCCTCGGGGTGGTGCGGGGCCTGACGGTCCGCTCGAGATCGATCATCGGAAATTTCTTCGGCGGCATCCAATCGATCTTCGGCGGCAACATCACGATCTACACCAACCTGTGCGAGCAGGCACGCGAAGAGACTTACAGGTTGATGTGCGAGCACGCCGAAAAGCACGGGGCGAACGCCATCATCGCCATGCGCTATGACGCGACCGAGCTCATGGCGGGACTTACGGAAGTGCTGTGCTATGGGACGGCTGTCGTCGTCGCGCGTGATTCCGGCTAGTCGACGTGCAAGGTAGCCGCAAGACAACCGCGCAGTCCTGATCGGCCCGTTAAGTGTCCCTTAAGAGAACGTTAAGCGTTCCTTAAGACGCGCTGTTGCAGGCTCCTCCGGCGTAGCAACCCGCATCGAGGAGGAGTTGCACTCATGGGCAAAGCGGTTTCGAAGGTCACCAAGCAGGTTTCTTCCAGTCGTCGCGCATCTCGTCGCAGGTTCCTCAAGTCGGCCGGAGTAGGCGCCGGGATCACCGCCCTCTCGTCGGTGGGCGCGGGGCCGTTGATCTTCGTCCGCGACGCCAAGGCGGCCGACAAGGAACTGAAGATCGTGCAGTGGAGCCACTTCGTGCCCGGGTACGACAAGTGGATCGACCAGTTCGTCCGGGACTGGGGCGCATCGAACGGCGTAAGCGCGACCATCGACCACATTCCGCACCTCGAGATCGCCGCGCGCATGGCGGCCGAGCTTTCTGCCCAGGCGGGTCACGATCTCGTCGGCATCAACGGATTCGGCCCGCACCTGTACCGCGATTCGGTGGTCGATCTGTCGCCGCTGATCGGGGAATTCGAGAAGAAATACGGCAAGGTCGGCGCCGTCGGCCGCAGCCTAGCCTACGACTCGCAGAACAAGCGCTGGCCGGCTTTTCCCGACTACTACATCAGCTTCCCGGGCCTGTATCGCAAGGATCTTTGGGACGAGATCGGGATGAAGCCCGATACCTGGGACGACCTGCGCAAGGGCGGCGCGAAGCTGAAGGCGAAGGGCCACCCGGTCGGCATCGGCATGGCGCACCACCAGGACGCGAACACGAGCTGGCGCAGCGTGCTCTGGTCCTTCGGCGGCGCGGTGCAGGACAAGTCCGGCACGAAGGTCACGCTCAACTCCAAGGAGACCCTCGAGGCGATCAAGTACAGCGTCGCCCTGTACAAGGAGGCGATGACGAGCGAGGTGCTGTCGTGGGACGACGCCTCCAACAACCGCTACATCCAGTCGGGGCGCGCCTGCTACATCCACAATCCGATCTCGGCCTACCGCACGACGCAAAAGACCAACCCGTCGGTTGCGGACAAGATCTACGTCTGGAAGACGCCCGCGGGTCCGGTGCGCCGCCTCGCGGCCGGGCAGCCCAATTCGTACGTGATCTGGAAGTTCTCCCGCAACCAGGAGGTGGCGAAGGAATTCCTGCGCTACTACGCCACGCACTGGGCCGACGCTTTCAAGGCGAGCGAGGGCTACAACAACCCGATGTTCGAGAACCTCGTGCCGAAGCCGATGCCGATCCTGTCGAACGACCCGACCTCGCATCCGGCCGACAAGCTGAAGATCCTGGAGACGGCGATCGAGTGGCACGACATCTACGGCTATCCGGGGCCCGACACGCCGGCGATCGACGAGATCGCCAACAACTTCATCATTCCCGACATGATGGCCAACGCCGCCACCGGGAAGATGACGCCCGAAGAAGCGATGAAGTGGGCCGAATCGGAAATCTCGGCCACCTTCAAGAAGTGGGCCAACCACAGCCACGCCTGACGCCCGCATGGGTCAGGTCATAGCGCGGCGATTGCGCAAGGAGTTCGGCGAGGTCGCCGCGGTCGACGGCGTCGACCTCGAGGTGCGCGACGGCGAGTTCATGGTGTTCCTCGGGCCGTCGGGGTGCGGCAAGACCACCATCCTGCGCATGATCGCCGGGCTCGAGCAGCCGAGCTCGGGCGACATCGTCATCGGCAACCGCGTGGTCAACGCGCTGCCGCCGCGCAGCCGCGGCATCGCCATGGTGTTCCAGGGCTACGGGCTGTACCCGCACCTGAAGGTGCGCGACAACATCGCCTTTCCGCTGCGCACCCAGGGCACGCCGCGCGAGGCGATCGAGAAGAAAGTGACCTGGGCCGCGAGCATCCTCGGCATCACGCGGCTGCTCGAGCGCAAGCCGCGCCAGCTCTCCGGCGGCGAGCAGCAGCGCGTCGCGCTGGCGCGCGCCCTGGTGCGCGAGCCCACGGTGTTCCTGCTCGACGAGCCGCTCTCCAATCTCGACGCCAAGCTGCGCACCAGCGCGCGCAACGAGATCAAGGAGTTCCAGCGCGGCGTGCGCACCACCACGATCTACGTCACGCACGACCAGGTCGAGGCGATGGGCCTGGGCGACCGCATCGCCGTGCTCGAGCACGGCAAGCTGAGGCAGGTGGGCACGCCGTCGCAGATCTACGAGGACCCGGCGGACACCTTCGTCGCCACCTTCCTCGGGGCGCCGCCGATGAATCTGCTCGAGCGCGGCGAGCTGATCGAGGGCTTCCGGCCGGAGAACTTCCTGCACCAGGACCTGCAGCAAAAGGGAATCGAGCCGGCGCGCTACTCGTTCAAGGTGCAGCGCATCGAGTACCTCGGCAACGAGCGCGTGCTGTACGGATTC
>Ga0068854_100001395_pt1 | contig 14564 bp, 22 predicted proteins | sample KBSCornC42_FD_66590 | JGI IMG/M metagenome (GOLD analysis project Ga0068854, IMG submission 66590) | Corn rhizosphere microbial communities from Kellogg Biological Station, Michigan, USA - KBS Corn C4-2 | ecosystem: Host-associated > Plants > Roots > Rhizosphere > Soil ... | reverse complement strand
GATGCGCCCTGCACGCCTCGTGAAGCCATCAATTTAACGGACTGCGGAACGGCCGGAATGGAGCGGCTCGCCGGTCACTGGGGTTCGGCGTTTCTTTCGATCTGAACGAGATCACCGGACGCCTTTTCCGGATCCAGTTCCTGCTCCAGCTGATATAGCGCAAGGTCGACCTGGGCGGCGATATGGGGTGGCGCTTCACCCTGGTCCAACAGTTGCAGCGCCGAGCGCAACTGGGCAGCCGCAAGACTGAGCGAAAGCTTGCGTTCCTGGATCGCTTGTACCCGCACTTCGTCCCCCGAGCAGCCTGGCGAGCGGTGACCGCAAACCAAGGCTCCTTTGGGGAAGCCCGGGATTCGGCCTTGTGAGCGCTACCACATCAGTCACCCGATGGAAACTGATCGAAAGTGAGGGACGCATCCGGGCCGAGAGGCCGAGCGCAGCCATCCGCAAATCGTTAAAAACATCCATTTCGGACCTATGGCAACGCATGCGCTGATCGGTCCGTTGTCATCCTGCCCCCTGAAGGCGGGAGGACGCGATGAAGGAATGGATCCAGTGCAGGGAATCGAGCGACCTATTCTGGCTCGAAAGCCTGAAGGAAGCGCATTCCAATCTCGTCCAGGCTATCAGCGTACTGGAGGAGCTGACGCGCGGACCCGTGCCTTCGAAGGAACGACTGGTGGCGGCGAGGTACGATCTCAGTAAGGCGAGTCTCGAACGGCGCCTGCTCTGGGGACGAATTCATGCTTATCTTGCACGCAGCGCAAGCCCTGAGGCGGAGAGCGCCCTTCGCACACTTCAGCAATCGGATATCGCCTTGCTTCGAGCTGCTGCAAGCCATGTGGGCAGATGGACGACCGACGTGATTCTCGAAGACTGGATCGGTTACTGCCGCGCCTCCGCTGCCATGCGCCTCAAGCTCACCGATGCGGTGGCGCCGGAGGAGCGCCTGCTCTATCCACTGCTCCAGCGGTCTGCTGGAGAGGCTCGCTTTATCGGCGGCTAAGCTCCGTGGGCCGCTCCCGTTTTCCGACACCCCCGGAGGCGCTATTCGAACCTCGCGGGACATACGGCTGTCCCGAAGCGGTCACACGCGCGGAACTAGTTCAACAGCGCCTGGTGAACGGCATCGAGAGGCTGCTGAAGCGCTTGCCGGACGGTCCCGAACGCAGCGAACGCGGCCGATGCTCCGAGGGCGGCGATGAAGGCGAATTCGAAAGTCCTCGCGATGACCCGGCTGCGCTCATGCGCGTCCGCGGATGGTCTGGAGACGCGTCTTCGCTCCTTTGGCTGTGACGAATCATTGCCCGGTAGCGGGACGGCCGCTGCATCGGGTTGGCGGATGAGACAAGCGACCGGAACGCAATCCTGAGTCCGCACTCCAAAGCGGACACCATTCACCCAAATCACGCGCGCAATGATGAGATAAGCGCCGCGCCGGATTTCCACGTAGGTACCGGGATCGGGGGGCGAGCCTGCGCTCAGGCCGGCTCCTCGCGAAGAAATATTGACGATCAGCGCGTCGCGCCATTGCACCCCGCAGCGCAACCTCGAGCTGATCATCACCCGCCGACGCTCTTCGCGAGGCCGCATTTACTGATATTCCGTAAGGCGCAGCCGGACGAGGTTGCCGGCCTCATCCTTGACGATCACCTCGTGTTGCTGCGACTGTTTCTGCCGCCCCCAGTCTTCCCGGCTCGCCCGAGCCGGATGTTCGATCCGAACGACGGCCTGCGCCTGCGCAATGGCCGGCTGCGCCCTCGCCGATGCAGCACTGATGGCAAGCAGCCACAACATCGCTTGCTGGTCGGCGACAACCTGCTGCTGCCGGCTTACCCGAAGCTCCGGATCGGATGCTTGTACCCGATTCCGGCTCGCTGCGACGTCGGCAAAGTGGTACCGGAATGGACCGATTAGGTAGCTTCGCCGCCTGGACGGGAACAGTTTCCTTTGGGCAGCATCCCTCGGGCTCGCGGGGCGTTAGGCGGGGATGTCGGCTGCGGCCGCATTTTGAGGTAGGTCGGGATGCCACAATGGCGAACAAAGCGCATGGCGGTTTCCGAATGGGCCCATTTCCAGCAATTGTTCGGCGAGTTTCAGCTGCTCTACTGCCATGGCGATCCGGACCTCGCCCTTTTCGTCAAGAGCGCCGCCGGGTCCGACTCCGACGACGTCTACATCACGGGGCCGCAGCTTGAGATTATTGAGCGATTCTCGCCCGGCGGGTGGACGGATTGCCGGGCGCCCTCGGGCGAAGGAATCGTGCTTCTGGTGGGCACGGGGGACAGCTGGACGCATCTCGCGGTGCGCAGGCAGTCGCCGGACGGATCGTGAACCACCGGCACAGGGGAATTCGTTCAGAACAGCTGGCGCGCCCTCCCCGCGGGCGAAATCACGGAATATTCGACCGGCCCGTCGGCCTTTAGCGGTTCGGTCCATTGCGCGCCCGAATAAAGACGCTTGCCCGGAAGCGGCGTGCACTCTTTGCCGGGCGACTGGCACTGGCGGCCGTCGGCGAGCTCAACGCTGACATTGCCGTCGTTGGAAAAGGTGATGCTGCGGCCCGAGCGGGTCGCCGACACGTGCGGGTGCGGCGCCGCCGGGCGGACAAGCACAAGCAGATCGTAGCCGACGAGGAGTTTGAGCCCGGATTTGTCGGACTGCAGGCGACCGGCTTCCGGCTTCACCGTCAACCGGTAGACGCGCTCGCGGTCGGACGCGGGGCCGATCGCGGCAATTCTGAGGAGCTTGTGCTGTCCGGGCTCGAGGATCATTCGCGCCGGAGCAACCAGAAGTCCGAGTTTCTCGGGATCCGGGTCCTTGCGGGCTCCTTGAGCTGGCGTTCCCGGACCCAGGATTTCGCGGGGTTCAGCCGCGACATACGCCCGGTCGGGAGAATCGTTCCACACGTCAACATCGGCCACCGCGGTTCGAGCGGGATTCAGCTCGACGATGAGTTGGCTCAGGACGAGGTCGGCCCTCGCCTGCTGCGGCAACAGGCAAAGCATCGCTCCAACTGCAACCGCCATTGCCTGAACTGGTCGTCGATTCAGTGGCATAACACCCTTCCCATCGGCACAAAGGAGGCGTGGGACTTAAGCTCCCCAACGTCGACCCTGCACGTCGTGCCGTCGGGCCGGGTGAAGCGCAGGCTGTCCCCGCTGGTTGAATCAATCTGGAAATAGCCGTTTTCGTCGGTTTCGCCGACACCGCGCCGCGACTGGACCGAAGCGGCGGCCACCGGCGCGCCATCTTCCCCGACCGCGCGACCGAATAGCGTGGCCAAAGGCTCGACCCGCCAGCTCAAGCGCTTGACCGTTCCGGGGTAGAGTGTGACCTCGCGCGTTGCTGTGTCATACCAGACCGATGGCGCGCCGACGGGCCGGAGACGAACCTTGTAGAGGCGATAGGGCTGGAGAAAGATCGGAAGCTGCCCACTCCCACTGATCTGCCCGAGCGGCTGTTCATCCACCAGGACATCATATTTGGTTGCCGGATCCCCGCCCTCGACATTTGCGACAAGAGCGCTCTCCTGCACTTCCCGGCCTCCGACCGCAAAATCGCGCGGGTCGACGGCCGCCCCGGTTTGCAGGCTGATCCCATATTGCAGCGGGCCTCCGAAGTCGTGCAGCAGATCGGCCTTCGCATTCCCGAGCTCGCTATAGACCGAGGTATCGGCGTGAACCGACGTGAGGTCGGTCGTGCGGTCGAAGCCGCCACTCACGGCCACCTGGGTCCGGTTTGAATCTTCATGATAATATTGGCCGGTGATGCTGGTTGCCAGTCGTCCGGCCGATGACCCGCCATCGCCAAGCGAACGCACGTCGCGGTACCCTGTCGTGCTAAATGTGGAAAATCCGCCGGCGGTGTGCAGCAGGCGAATTCCGAAGAAGGCGGAACGCGTCGAACGGGTCCGCTGGGCGTCCGCCTCGAGCGATAGCTGCAGTCCCGGCCGGTTGACGACCAGCCATTGGGCGCTCGGCCCGATGCTGAAGTCCGGCCTTGAGCCCTGATCCTTACGGTAAGAAGCGATGAGGCTGAAGAGCGCTGCGCCCACTTGGTAGGTCAAGCTTGCGGTCGCCTGTGTGTACGAACCGCTCCCAAGCTGCGCCTTGACGGGCTGACCAGTGCGAAAATCATCGATGATATCGGGCGCTGGAAGCAGCGAACCGCAATTTCCGCTCCAGACCCGCCGAAGGTCGAAGTTGAAACTCAGGTTGTGCAAGCTCGCCGACCCGATCTGGACAAGCACCGCGCGGTCTCCGGCAGTCGAGGCGAGCGCCGCGATACGGGCCCGCGCCAGCTTGCTGATCATCCAGGCCCCGCTCTCAACCATCGCCTTGCGATCCGTACCAACGACGGACAGGTCGAACGCGACCGATTTGCTTATCCTCCTGGCAGTACCCATCTGATAATAGAGGGATTTCGACAGACTCAGGAGCGAATGCGGACGGGTGTTGGCGAGCAGTCCCGCATAGGCAAAGTAGAGCGGCTTGCCGACCGGCGCGATCTGCGCATTCTTGACGAAGAAACGCTGCTCGTCATGCACTGCGCCGCTCGCCTCGCGGATCCTGAGCACGAGCGGATAAGCGCCATCGGGAAGAACGGTTGTGTCGAGCTGGTTGTTGCCGGCGGAATAGAGTCCGGAGGCGACGAGGCGGCCGTCGATCAGGAATTCGACCCGCGCCGGCTGGTTAAGGAAGAGAAGCAACGGCGTCCCCGTAAGCGAATCGCGGTCGATCCGCGTATCGAATTGGGTGGAGATCCCAATCCCGGCGATCCGCCGCTGACCTGTGAGGTCCAGCCCGGGAGCCCAGAACAGACCGGCCGAATACCGCAAATCCGGCCGGTCGAGCTCGGCGACCGCGTCGTCGGCGAGAAGGCCCAGGTGCGATGCATAGGATGTGTCGGCCCGGATTCGAAGGGCCCCAAAAGCAGCGATGGTCCGGTTCTGCACGTCATAGATCGGCGACGAGCCGGCCGAGCCGGAAACCGCAAGTCCGAGCGAGCTTGTAAGCGAAGGGAGCGCCGAGGGCACGGGCAGATAGGGACTGGCCGGGCCTGAGGGACGGAGATCGCCCGCCTTCAGGAATAGATCGACCCGGAACCTTTGCTCGTCGAATATGATCCCTCCGGTCCCGGCCGGCAGGCTCCCGCATGGGCCCGAGCTTGCGGCCGAGCAGACCAGGTTGCTGTGGGACTCAAGATCGCCGGTAAAGGCGGAGGCGAGCGCGGCCGGATCGGCCGCGTCCGGAATCAGGCCCGCGACCGCGGCGGGATCGCGGAACTGGACAAAGCCGGGCCGGACCACCGCAATTGCTTCACCCCGTTTCCTGCCGCCGAAAAAGACATCGACCACGATTTCGCGAGGACGCTCCAGTTCCTCAAATCCGGGCGGCGGCCCAACGGTCGCGAGATCGGCGCCGCTCGTCATGGCACTCCCCCAGGCACAGGTCGTGCTGATTGCGGCGCCCCAGAACATCGCTAGCCGCGCGCAAACCAGGAGAATGGAGCGCCTCATTCCACGTCATTCCGGTGCGACGACCAGCGTCAGCGTGCCCGAATAATTGCCGGCCGTGGCCGAGGAGAGCTGGGCAGCGCGAAGGACGATGATGAGACTCGCCGAGCTTGCCGGGCCCGAATTGCAAGTCTGCTGGGTCGCGGAGCTGACCTGGCCGGTGAGCGCGACATTGGGCGACAGCAAGGTTCCGGCTGACTGGCCGGAAGCCGAATTCCATTCGACGTCATAGCCAAGGAGGTTTGAGCCGGAGGCAAGTGTGAACGCCCCGCCCGATCCGGACCCAATTGCCTGAACATTATAGCCGCTAGTGCTGCTCGAGGAGAAAATGCAGATATTCTGGCTTTGCACGGAATCGCTTGAGAGATTGGCAAGCGTGCCGAAGCCAACGTCGGAAAGGCCCGTGACCCGGGTTTTGTCGGCCGCCAGAACGCCCGATGACGTCAAGGATGCGAGCGCCAGTCCGGCGCCAATTCTGGCCAGCGGCCAGCTGCGCCGGAATCCGGCGAACCTCCTCGGCGGTGGGGTCCTGGCGGTGGCTGACCGAAAGGGCGCCACCGCTCAGGCGTCCTATTCGGGTGCGACGACCAGCGTCAGGGTCCCGGTATAGCTCAGCGCAGCCTGCATCGACTGCAGGTTGGTTGTCGGGATCTTGACGATGAGGCTCGCCGTGGTCGCCGGTCCGGCGGTGCAACCCGCCGTTGTCGCGGTCGAGGTCAGGCCGGTGAGGGCGGTCCCCGACGTCAGGGCAGTGCCGGAGGACTGGCCTGTGCTGCCCGCCCATTCGACATTGTAGCCGACGGTCTGCGCGCCGTTGGCAAGCGTGAACGCATTGCCGGTGCCGCTCCCGGTCGCCGTCACATTATACCCCCGGGTCGAAGTATTGCTCCAGACGCAGACATTCTGCGCGTTGGAGGCCGCCGTCGACGGATCCTGGTTGGTGAAGCTCACGTCGCTGAGGCCGCTGAGCTGCACTCGTCCGGGAACAGAGGCGCTAATCGCCACCGATCCGGTCGACGTCGAACCCATCGTGCCTTGAGTCGCGGCTTGCGCAGGTCCGGCGACAAGGCCCAGAGCCGCGCAAGCCAGCAAGACGCCGCTGGTCAGTTTAATTGTCATGGTCCACCCCACTTTTAAGTCCGACTAAAGAATTGGTCCGAAATGGATATTAGCCGTTGGCGGTTAACAGAACGTCAAGAATGACGCGCGGTTGGGCTCAGCGGAGCCATCCGCCCTGAGCGAAGGCAGGCGATGCGGCGGCGGGAAAGGCTTGACCGGCATGAATGCCCGATTCATGATGCTTTAATCGGCGTCGGCTAAAGCGCCGGTAACAGAGGGTATTGATGAAGCCTCGCTGGCGGCGCGGCTAGGGGGAACCGCAATGTCAGAAGCGAAATGTGCCGAGGCCGCGAGCGGTCTGTCTCCAGACTCGCTCCACACCGCACTCTATCGTCTCGAAGAGGCTCTTTTGATCCTCGACGATCAGGCGGTCAGTCCTGAGCTCGGAGCCCACCTCGACCTTGTTGTGCACCGGCTTCGGGATGAAATCGCAAGGCTAGGCGTCTAGATCACCGCAACCCCGGCAGCGCTCGAAAACAACGCCGCCATCGCCGAATAAGCTGTGCGCGACAGGGACAGGAACGTGCGCCGCGCGTCGAGCGGATCCTCTTTGCGCTGGACCAGCCCCTGCGCCTCGAGCGTGCGGATCCAGCGAAGCGCGGTTGTTGGGGGAACCGCGGCTCCCGCGCAAAGCGCGGTCACCGACATGCGCTCGGTTCCAAGCTCCGACGCGAACAGCTCGAGGAGCATGTCCCAAGCCGGATCAGCGAACAATGTCGCCTCGAAGAATTGCGCCCTCGCCCGCCTCGCCCGGATGACCGCCCGAACCTGCTTATGCACCGCCGAATTGACGAAGCATCCCTCGCCTTCCGGAATGGTGATCCGATCGAGTTGGGAGCATACCTCGTCGATGATCTTGCGAAGGTGAAGCGCCTCTTTTTTTGGCGTCTCGATGGGATCGGCGGCACTTTGCACGGGAACAAGCGAATGTTTCATTCGAAACGGCTCCTGTTACTCAACTTCGGTCAAACACGTTATTGAACCGCGTTGCGTTAAGGAGCATTAACCATTGGGTCCGTTTCGGACTAAAACTCAGTCCAATTTGGCTGCAAGTCGTTGCACTCGACCGGAAGCCCCACCCGCCGGCGGCCGAAAGCTTTCATTCCGGAACGATGAGAAGAGTTTGGGGAAAGGATTGTCTCGCGCCCTGGCCCGTGGGCGGCGTCACGATCAGGGCGGCGTTGCTTTCTCCCGCGCAGCGGCGGGCCGCGGCTATGAACGTCGTCGCAGGTCCACCGGCGCGGATTTGACTCCTGTTCGAAGCATCGGGTCCACTGGCCCAATCGAGGAGCGGCGGCGCTTCCTCGGGGGAACTATCTCCTTCCGAGGCAGCGAGAGTGACGCCGTACAGTCTCGTCGGCGTGTTGGCCGAAACGCAAAAGCGATATGTCCGGGCTCCTCCACTGGCCGCCGGTCCAGCAGCCGCCATGATTTCGCGAACATCCACGTGCGGAGCGACAGTGAGGCTGATGGCCGCAGTCGCGCTCGAGGTCGGACCGATTTCGCCCGCGGACGCCGCCGCACCGAAACTGAAGACTGCCAAAGCCGACGCGATGCGCAGGACTTTCGCCGGACGATCCACCGGAACCTCCTCAACTCGTGAGGAACGACCGCTAGACGGACAAAGTTGCAGCGGACGCTAACAGTCTGTCCAGATCGGATGCGATGTGGCGCGGTTGCAGGAGGACAGGACGCCCCGTCTCGCCCCAGCAAAGGCCGATCGCGTCTTTCGGCTACTTTGCCACGAGCGGCTCCGCGAGCTCGCTGAACCAGCGATCGAGCCGGTCGCGCCCCTCCTTTAGCAAATGGATGAACACGGTCCGCCGGTCATTGGGATGCGGCACCTTCTCGATCAGGCGCTCCTTTTCAAGATAGCCGATCCATCGAAGCGCGGTCGTATGGGGTGCGCGGACGAGGTTCGCCAGGCGTCCGATCGTCTGGCGCTCGCCCTCGTCATCCGTGACGTAGAGCCAAAGCAGCATTTCCCAGCCGATCTCTCCGAAAATCACCGGAGGAAACAGCTCCGTCCGGCGCTCCCGCTCCGCCAGCACCGCCCTTGCCCTGGCGATGAGCGTTGCTCGCCCGGCCAGTTGCGGCTGCGCCTCTGTGCGATCAGTTGAGTGACCTGCACACTCGAGAAGAAGCGAGAGGAAATGCGCGATCTTGCGAGCATCGTCCGGGGACAGAGTCACCGCACCTTCAGGCTCCAAATCCTTTGGCGAAGACATGTCCACTCCTTCGGACTGGCGAACGGTCAGCGGCAGTTCGCGAAGCGGCGCGAACCTAGCGGACCTGCGACGGCTCGGCAACGCGAGCGTGACCGGGCGGATCGGTCCATTTTGGAAGCATCTCTCCTTGCTCCCTTGGCGCCGTGAGCGTCTTGGCAATGCCAGCTCCGAGGATTTTTAGGAATTCCATCATGCGGTTTCATCCTGACTCCATCGCTTTGGCGAGCCTGTGCGAGGCGCACGTCCGAATGCGCTCCGCGCTTGCATTGCTGGACCTAGTTGAAGGGACCGGCTTTTCGGCGGTCCATCTCCAGCACGCCATCTCCCTTCTGGAGGAGAAACTCGGCTGCGCACCCAAGACTTGCGAGCAAGAAGCGTTCGAAGACTGCTGATGCTCGCCTCTCCCAGAGGAAAAGCGGCCCCGATACGGAACAGCTTTCCGCATCGACTGGCAGCACATGCCTCTAATCGCGGTGATTTCTGCCGCGGCTTGGAACCAAAGCGGCGCATGCAAGTAGTCGCTCCAGGCCTCCAGGAGCGGAGCGGCATGTCCCAGGGTGAAACCCGATTTATGACCGGCCACAGCGGGCGCGCTGTCCGCGAGTGTTCTGACCGGGAAATCGAGCTGCTGATGGGGGAATGTGTCGACGAGCGCGCGCATTGGGCGTCGCTTTTCCCGCAGATCCGTTTCGGGAGCGTGGAGTTCGAACTCCTGCTCCGGCTCTATTTAAAGACAGTCCCCTCGCCGATAAACATCCTCGCCGACCGGACAGGCGCTCCGGTGCGAGCGGTCGAAGCGGCCGCGGAGAGGCTTCGGAAGGCTGAGCTCGTCACAATAAGCAACGGCAAGGTCAATCGATTCTACCGGCGTGTCGAGCTTACCCACCCGGGACGCGAGCGCCTTCGATCCTATCTTGCGCACGCTGTCCGCCAGCGGCGGGTCCACCAATGGGAAACCAAGGCAGACCGCCGCCGGTCGCTGGATCTCCCCGTCGGATCAGGTCTCGTCCTGCTCTTTGTCGGCCCGGTGGCGATATTGGGCTTTTTCTGGTACCGGAACTTCACCATGACTACGATCCTGGTTCTCGCCGGAATTGCGGCCGTCATTACCCTTCTGGTGCGAATGGGCCTGTGGGTCCTCGACAACACGCCTGACCTGAAATTGTAGGCACTTAGCCGGGCCTTGCCATCTCGTGTCACCAGAGGGCCCGCGACTCGAGCCATCGTTGGACATCGGCAAGCCGAAAGCGCGGGCAACGCCGATATTTGGATGCGCCGCTTCCAAGCTCATATTCTTTGGGAAAGCCGTCGCTCCTGCGCTTGCGCAAGCGGTCGATCTGGCGCCTCGAGAGACGCGCAAGCCGCGCGAATTCCTCGACCGTCACCATCCCCTCGTTGATCGGGTTCCCGCCGCTCATGACCTTGCCGGCCCCGCTTTGCGCATCTGGGCAAAGCCGCGGTCGCTCTCGAGGAAAGCAGCGAGGATGGCGGGAATGAGCTCTGCAACAGGCTCGCTCTTTCCATAGGCGGCTTCATAAGCCGCTGCATAATCGGCGAGCGCCCGGTTGAGCTCGGGCGAGAGGGAAATCGCAATCCTGACCGGCGAACGGTCGGGAAGGCGATGAAGCTTGATCGGCGCTCTCATCTTTGTTTCCAGGGCTGCAGCTCGAGATCACGGCTCAGCACCGCCCGCACCGGCCAGCCCGGCCGCACGGTGAGCGTCGGCCGGACATCGAGGTTGCGCGCGACGATCTGGTCGCCCGCCCTCGCCCCATTATCCTGCACGGACTCGCGAAGCGCCCTTGCGAGATCGGCGTTGCTGGTGCCCGCGCCCAATTCGCTGCCGATGCCGAGGAGGCTCGCGAGCGCGATTCCCTCGACGAGCTTTCCCTCATGGAAGTCGACCTTGTCGGCGACCCCGGAATAGCCTGCGGCATCGCTCGCGGGGACTGCCTCGAGATCGAGCGACGAGCCATCGGGAAAGACAATCCTGTGCCAGACCAGAAGCGCACGCTTCTGGCCGAAAGCAGGGGCGCTGTCACAGGAGCCGATGAGCCGCGCCCCCTGCGGGATAAGGATCGTGCGGCCGGTTGCGCTGTCGCGCACCGGCTCGGTCACCTGCGCGACGACCGGTCCTGGAATATCGGAATTGATCCCGGTGATGAGGCTTGCCGGAATGATGCTTCCGGCGCTCAGCATCCAGGGAGACGGGGCTTGACCTTCACCGTCAGGATCGCGGTCCAGTGGCTGGTCCCGGCAAGGCTTCCCCGCTCATAGGCGGTTTCGGTCCATTTGACTTCGAACGATGTATCCGACGCGCGCACCACATTCGTCACCTGGACCGAGACCGTGCGTTCGCCGATTTGGGCGAACGGGTTCGCATCGCGCGCATAACCGCTCAGGAACCGGGCGCCGCGCTCGGTCGCAAAATCATAAGCCGACAGCCACTTCTGGCGCATCAGCACCGGATCCATCGAGATGGAGCGCACAGAGGCGATGAAATGGGCCAGATACCAGGCGATTTGGGGGTCGGTAGGCTGGTAGTTCCTGTCCGCCGGTGCCACCGCCATCGCTTCACCAAGACGATCGACTTCGACGACGTAAGGAGTGACTCGGCTCTCGCTCGAAAGCCAGAGCAGGCCGCCTGAAAGTCCTGTCGAAAGAATCAGACCGCCGAGCGCCATCAGGCGCCAGTTGCTCGCCTGGACGCGGGCCGAGCCGATCCGTTCGTCCCAGACCTGCCCCGCCCTCTGGTACGGCGTTTGCGGCTCCGGAGTTCGCCCGTAGCGCTGGAGAGCGCGTCTGAACTTCATGATCTAACCCTCTCTTTCCTTTATGTCTGGATTGGCGGGCGCACCGCCCCGGTCGCCCTCCTTGATCGCCTGCAGGGCGACATGGCGGTGGTGACGGAGCGATTGTTCGGATCGGAGCCGCCGCGCCCATTCGGGCGCGTCTCCGCCCCCTTCGGCCTGCCCGGCCGGATCGGCGCCGGTCGAGCCCGCACCAGCGAAGAGCGCCGCCCGCCTCCCCCGCTCCGCTGCGGCTTTCAATCCGCCGGCTTCGGAGGCCCGGCTCCGGGCAGCGGCCCCTGCAGCGCTCCCGACCCCCTTCAGACCGGCGGCGACGCTCTCATCGCCCGACGTCTCCTGGCCGAGGCGGTAAGCGCTCGAGGCACCTGCCCCAATGGCCGTGCCGGCACGAACTGCGCCGAGCGCCGCGCCGCCTGCCGACCGGGCCCCTGCGGCCGCCATACCGCCGGCGAGCGCGACGGTGCCGATCGCGGCCGCCGACGTTCCGACGGCGGCGCCGGCTCCAAGCTGGGGCGCTCCGGCGACCAGGCCGGAGGCGATTGCCGGGCCGAAGATCCCGAGTCCGAGCAACGCGAGGCTGGCGAGCACCAAACTCATCGCCCCCATGAGATCCGGGTCCTGCCCGGCAGCAGCGGCGCGAAAGTCGTCGAAGAAGCCCGAGCCGATCCCGACGATCACGGCGAGAACCATGATCTTGATGCCCGAGGAGGCGGGTTGCAGTCACTTCGGGTTCTCCGGCGCGAGCCGGAGGACTCATCGCTTACACCCGCCAAACTGCCTGCCAGGGCCACAATTGGGCAGCGTCTGTCCGGCGCACGACGCTCCCTCCTGAACGAATCTTCGAATATCGAGCCCTCGGCCCCACCGGTCGAGCCCCGTGAGGCCGTGCAGGGTCTGCGCCCGGAAATCCTGCTGTCCGGCAGCAACTTACGGTTGATTGTGCAACGTCGGGGCCCGCTATTTGGCAGATTGTTCGGCGGTTCCCACTGATAATCGAGGCTGAGCAGGTTTTTTGCCGAAACGGGAGCGTTCGGATGATGCCATTGGGCGCGCGGCGGCAACATCACTCGATTTCACCGGTACCGTCCGACTGGAGCCGGGCCGATTGCATTGCGATAGGTTCGAAGGACGCCAGATGACCGGGCGCGGCGCGAGAATGACCGTCCCTCAAGACGATCATCGCGATCCCTCGCGTCGCGGAGCAGCCGACAGTGCCGCTTCGCAAGCGGACGTGGAGCTGGCCGTCCGCCGCTACGTTCATTTCATTCTCTCGGCTAGGCATAAGAGAAGAAAATATATGGGTAAGCGGCTGTTCGCCGAGCCGGCCTGGGACATTCTGCTTCATCTCTATGCGGCTGAACTCGAGGACGAGCAGAGCTTGTCGCTTGAATGGCTCACCGACGCAGCGCAGGTTCCGGCGAGCACGGTGCTGCGATGGGTGCACGCACTCGAGGCCGACGGATTCGTTGCCTCGAAAACGCTTCCCGCCGACCCGGCACAGACCTTCGTCAATCTCTCCGAAACGGGGCGTACAGCTCTCGGCAGCTATTTTCGCGACATCGCAACGGCGACGCCTCCGCCCTGATCGTTCGATTCGCGCAAGGGGTTGCTGCCATCCTCATGCGTCCCCCAATCCATCTCGATTGAGAGGTAGCGCGAAGGGGTCGAATTTCGCGTGGCCGTTTCAAGCTGCGCCTGCAGAAGAGCCGGCCATAGGGGCCGCCGCGAACGAACCGGCATTTGGGATTGTGCTTACAGCGATCTATATTTGCTTTGGGAAGCAGGTCTCATGGGCAATCATGGCGAAAGACGGCACGCACCGCGGCTTGATCTTCGCCGACGGGCGAAACTGATCAATTCGGACGGCGTCGAGTGCGACATCGTCCTTCTCGATCTTTCCGGAACCGGCGTTCGTCTAAGCATCGACGACAGCCTCCGAATTGGCGAATTGGTAACCTTGAAAATCGACGGTGCAGAAGAGCTTCGCGCCCGGATTTGCTGGCATCTGGGAAGCGAGGCTGGAGGCATCCTGGTCACGCCGCGGTAAGCGGCAAACAAGGAGAGGCCGCCGACCCGGCGCTGGCGGCGGTCTCGTCGTGAGCGACTGGAAGGGGCGCCGCTCCTCGCCCCTGCTATGGCATCGCTGACTTCTGCTGCGAATTGCATCGGACCGGTTCCAGTCGCTCGCCCGTCCCCGTCACGACGAGGTCGTTCCCGATTCTTTGCACCGCCTCACCGGTACAAAGTTTCAGCCGCCGAATCTTCCTGACGAAGCGGCGGTCGTGAAACTCGTAAATGGTAAGCTGGTCTCCGTTCCGATCCTTCACCGGAAACGAACGCACGAAAGCCACTGCTGAGTGCCCCCACTCGCGATTCGGCGGGCTCGAAATCACCCAAAACGAACGGAATCGCAAGCCAACGAGGTTAACGCTCCAACCAGTTGGCTCCGACTCTGTCCCGCTTCTCCCCATTTTGCTGAGCGGGTTTCAACCATCGGCATCACTGCGGTTCCACCCCTTTCATGATAAAACAGGCGCCGACTCGCTTGCTTTGGAGCAAACAGTCGTGTCGCGTCTTTGCTCGGGGCGGCCCGGCTCTCCCATTCCCCTCAGCCGGGCCGCATTTTTAGAGGAAAGCTGACGCCCCGTCGGGAGCGAGGGACGATTTTACCGGAATTAGCCGCTTAGCTGTGCGCACAGCGTGACTTAGGGGCGCGGGGCCGTTCGTCAGGTTAGTGCAGGGTAAGAATTCCGAAAGCCCTGCGCTCACGCCGCTTTGCGCGTCATCATCAACTCGTCCGCAAGACGCGCATCCCCCGGGCGGCCGAAGAAATAGCCTTGGGCCTGATCGCATCCCATGGATCGCAGCAGCCGTGCCTGCGGTTCGGTT
>Ga0068854_100001393_pt1 | contig 14568 bp, 15 predicted proteins | sample KBSCornC42_FD_66590 | JGI IMG/M metagenome (GOLD analysis project Ga0068854, IMG submission 66590) | Corn rhizosphere microbial communities from Kellogg Biological Station, Michigan, USA - KBS Corn C4-2 | ecosystem: Host-associated > Plants > Roots > Rhizosphere > Soil ... | reverse complement strand
CTTGGCGACGCTCTCGGTCTCGGCGGTATAGTGGCGCGGCAGCTCGCTGGTATCGAGCCAGGCCTCGTGAATGCTTTCCGCGCCGGCGTGGAGGATCGGCCGAAAGCCCGCAGGATCGTCGAAGCTGCCGACGGTGATGTCGAGGTTCTTGCCCGGATCGATGAAGTCGAACGCCAGCGGAGTACCGCAGCGCGAGCAGAAACCGCGCCGCGCAATCGGGGAGGACTCGTACCAGTCCGGCTCGCGCTCCCACGTTAGCGCCGCGTGGGGAAGCTGGACGAAGGCCGCGGCAGTCCCGCCGGTCGCCTTCTGGCACATCTTGCAATGGCACCAGTAGGCGTCGTCGTTCTCAAGTTCGGCCGAATAACGCACGCGGCCGCACTGGCAGCCGCCGGTCCTGGTGGTCATCGCCGCTGCAACCCTTTCTGCTGCATCCGCCACACCGCAAGGTCGATCCGGTCCTGGCCAAAGAACGGCTCGCCCTCGAATACGAGCGTCGGCACACCCCAATGTCCGGCATCTTCGAGCGCGGTCAGATTGGCGGCGATCTCGCTATCGAGCGCCTCGGCGTCACTCACAGCCTCAGCTTCCAGGTCGGCGAAGTCCAAGCCTGCACGAGCAGCTGCCCCAACGAGATGATCGCCCTCATTCCAAGCGGTTACTCCGCCCCAGATCAGCCGCGACGCCTCGTCGGCAAACGCCAGGCCCTTTCCCCGCCGTGCCGCCGCCTGCCCGAGCCGGGTCAGGCGAAAAATGTGCGGCTGATCGTCGGCAATTCGACGGGTGGCGATATCCTGCACGATCGGGTCAGGGCGCGGCGGCCCGAATGGAATTCCCAGATAGTGCGCCAGCCGCGCGACATCGATGAAGGTGTAGCGCAGCCAGTTGGGATGATTGCGCTCAAAGAAATCGGGCTGGCGGATCGCCAGCGGATAAACCGGCCGCAGATTGAGCGTGAGGTCGTATTCCTCCGCCAACGCCCGATATCGCCGCGTGGCGAGATAGCTGTACGGGCTGCGGAACGACCAGAAGATGTCGGCGGTGAGCGTCACCGCCTCATCCTGCCGTCCCGCAGCGCCCGAGTCACCCCTTCTTCAGGTGCCGCCGACCGAGCAACTCGGCGATCTGCACGGCATTGAGCGCCGCGCCCTTGCGCAAATTGTCGCTGACGCACCACAACGCGAGGCCGTTCTCCACTGTCGGGTCCTCGCGCACGCGGCTGACAAAGGTGGCGCCGTCGCCGACGCACTCTACGGGCGTGACGTATCCGCCGTCCTCGCGCTTGTCGACGAGCATGACGCCCGGCGCCTCGCGCAGTATGGACTGGGCCTTGGCCGCGCTGATCTCGTCCTGGAACTCCAGATGCACGGCCTCGGAGTGTCCGACGAACACCGGCACGCGCACGCAGGTGGCAATGACCTTGATCTTTGGATCAAGGATCTTCTTGGTCTCGACCACCATCTTCCACTCTTCCTTGGTCGAGCCGTCGTCGAGGAAGACGTCGATGTGCGGGATCACGTTGAAAGCGATCTGCTTGGTGAACTTCCTGGCCTCGACCGGATCGCCGACGAAAATGGCGCGGCTCTGTTCGAACAGCTCGTCCATCCCGGCCTTCCCGGCGCCGCTGGTGGATTGGTAGGTGGCGACCGAAACGCGGGTGATCGTCGCCGCGTCATGCAGCGGCTTCAATGCCACCACGAGCTGCGCGGTCGAGCAGTTGGGATTGGCGATGATGTTCTTGGCCTTGTAGCCATCGATCGCATCGGGGTTCACCTCGGGTACGACCAACGGCACGTCGGGGTCCATCCGCCAGTACGACGAGTTGTCGATGACCACGCAGCCCGCAGCCGCGGCCTTCGGTGCGTATTCCTTGGCCGGTCCGCCGCCGGCGGAGAACAGCGCGATGTCCCACCCCGACCAGTCGAAGTGCTCGATGTTCTGGCACTTGAGCATCCGCCCGGTGTCGCCGAACTCGATCTCCGTGCCGGTCGAGCGTGGCGACGCCACAGCGGCAACCTCGTCGCAAGGAAATTCGCGCTCGGCGAGCACGTTCATCATTTCCCGGCCGACGTTCCCCGTCGCACCGACCACGGCAACACGATAACCCATCATTCCATCCCTTCGATACGAGAACGGCCGGCGTTCCAGTCAGGAAAGCCGGCCGTCTCGGTCTGTCTTGCAGGCCGATCGTCTGGTGATCGACCTCAGCTCATTCCGCGGCAGCCGCTTCGGCGCCGGTTTTAATGTCCCGGCGCTCGGCGATGCGCGCGCGTTTGCCGGTGCGGCCGCGCAGATAGTAGAGCTTGGCGCGGCGGACGACGCCCTTGCGGACGACGGTGATGCTGTCGATGTTCGGCGAGTAGAGCGGGAAGACGCGCTCGACGCCCTCGCCGAAGCTCATCTTGCGCACGGTGAAGTTCGAGCCGAGCCCACGGTTCGAGCGCGCGATGCACACCCCTTCGTAAGCCTGGACACGGGTGCGCTCGCCTTCGACGACGCGCACGCCGACGCGCACGGTGTCGCCGGCGCGGAATTCGGGGATATCCTTCCCCTGGCGGAACTGCTCGATCGCCTCGGCTTCGAGCTGCTGGATCAGGTTCACTTTCGTTACCCTCGGTCTTCGTGCCGCGCACCAGAGGCAGGTCGGGCCCGAGCGCCGGTGTAGCGCTCCCAAAGGTCCGGCCTGCGTAGCCGTGTATCGTCTTCCGCCCGCGTTTTGCGCCAGGCAGCGATTTTCGCATGATCCCCCGATCGCAGCACTTCGGGGATCCTGCGCCCTTCCCACTCGGCGGGTCGGGTATAGTGCGGGTACTCGAGAAGGCCGTCCTCGAACGATTCCTCGGTCCCGCTGGAAGGCGCGCCCATTACGCCGGGAAGCAGGCGAATGCAAGCGTCGAGCAAGGCGATCGCGGCAGGCTCTCCGCCCGACAGGACGATGTCGCCGAGCGACACTTGCTCGATGAACGGACGCGCTTCGAACAGGCGCTCGTCGAAGCCTTCGAAGCGTCCGCAAAGGATGGTCACGCCGGGTCCGGACGCGAGTTCACGGATGCGCTGCTGAGTCAGCGGAATGCCGCGAGGGGTCATGGCGAGGACGGCGTTGGCGGGATGCAGCGCTCGAGCGTGATCGACAGCTGCTGCAACGACGTCGGGCTTGAGCACCATCCCCGCGCCACCACCGGCAGGCGTGTCATCGACCGTGCGGTGTTTGTCGGTGGCGAAATCGCGCAGATGAACGGTGTCGAGCGACCACGCACGTTGCCCTAGCGCGCGACCCGCGAGCGACAGTCCGAGCGGACCGGGAAACATCTCCGGGTAGAGCGTCAAGACCGCAGCCGCGAACGTCATGGCTCAGTGAACACTGCTTCAATCACCAAACGCTCGCCCCACTCGGGCACGACTTCGGGCCGCATTGGAACCATGAACCGCGCGCCGTCGCCGCGCTCGATCTCGATCACATCGCCGGCGCCATAGTTCTCTACCGCAACACAGGTGCCTAGCGGCTCGCCCGCAGTCGAGACCGCCCGAAGACCGATCAGGTCGGCGTGATAATATTCGCCGTCTTCGAGTGGCGGCAGGGCGGAGCGCGGCACGGTCAGCGAGGTGCCGCGCAGCGCTTCGGCCGCGGTGCGGTTCCCGACTTCGGCGAACCGGGCGATCGCCCCGCCTTTGCCGTCGTCGCGCAGCTTGGCGAGGGTCAACCCCCCGCCGTTGAAGGCCTGATAGCGCTTGAGCGCATCCACGCCTTCGCCGAACAGCTTGAGCCGGACCTCGCCCGTCACGCCATGCGCGCCGGTAACGGCGGCGAGCGTGACGGGCCGGTCCGGGTCCACGCGTTAGCCCTCGGCAGGGGCCTGGGCGCTTTCGCCCTCGACCTCGCTCGGGGTGTCGCCGGCGTCGCTGTTGGGGGTCGCCTCGTTGACTTCCTCAGCGACGACGCCGTCGGTAACCGCCTCGTCGATCGCCGCTTCCTGCGCGTCGGCAGCGTCGGCATCGGCCTCGGCCGGCGCTTCGTCACCTGCCGAAGCTTCCTCAACCGCGGTCTCTTCCTCGACCGGAGCAGCCGCCGCTTCCTCGGCCGCAGCGCGCTTGGCTTCCTCGGCCTCGGCCAGCTTGCTGGCACGCTCTTCGGCGCGGTCCTTGGCCTTCTGGCCGGGCTCGCCCTTCTGCGGATTGCTGGTCGCGGCGCGCTCCTTGATGCCCGCCTTGTCGAGCATCCGCGCGACGCGGTCGGTCGGCTGCGCGCCGACGCCGAGCCAGTAGCGGGCGCGGTCCTCGGTCAGGCGGACGCGGTTCTCGTCGTCCTTGGCGAGCAGCGGGTTATAGGTCCCGATCTGCTCGAGATACTTGCCGTCGCGCGGGCTGCGGCTGTTGGACACGACGATACGGTAGTACGGGCGCTTTTTCGAACCGCCGCGCGAAAGACGCATGGAAACAGACATCGGATAATCCTTTCGTTCAAATCACTTGTTCTTGAGAAGATCGTTGAGGTTGCCGGGCAGCGCACCCCCGCCCAGTCCGGCAAGCCCGCCGCTGCCTCCGCCGAGCCCGGGCAGACCGCCCGCTCCGCCGAGGCCGCCCATCCCGCCACCGCCCATGCCAGGAATGCCGCCCTTGCCGAACAGCGCGCCGAGGCCCTTGAGCCCGCCCATCTTGCGCAACTGCTTCATCGCCCCGGACATGTCCTTGTGCATCTTGAGCAGACGGTTGACATCCTGGACCTGCATTCCGCTGCCCTTGGCGATGCGGATCTTGCGCTTGGCGTTGAGCAGCTCGGGCCGGGCGCGCTCATTGGGCGTCATCGACGAGATGATCGATTCCATCCGGACCAGCGTGCGGTCGTCGGCCCCGCTTTGCGCCAGCGCCTGCTTGGCCTGCTTCATCCCCGGCAGCAGCCCGGCGAGCATCCCGAGCCCGCCCATCCGCGTCATCTGTCGCAGCTGAGTCTGGAGATCGTTAAGGTCGAACTGGCCCTTGGCGACGCGCGCGGCGAGCTTTTCCGCCTCGTCCTGCTCGATCGTCGCGGCCGCCTTCTCGACGATCGAGACGATGTCGCCCATGCCGAGGATGCGCCCGGCGACGCGCGCCGGGTCGAAGCTCTCGATCCCGTCGAGCTTCTCGCCGGTGCCGGCGAACTTGATCGGCTTGCCGGTGACCGCGCGCATCGACAACGCCGCACCACCGCGCGCGTCGCCGTCCATCCGGGTCAGCACAACCCCCGAAAGCTCGACCTGCCCGGCGAAACTCTGCGCGACGTTGACCGCGTCCTGGCCCGTCAGTGCGTCGACCACGAGCAGCGTTTCGCGGGGGTTGGTAGCGGCGGCGATGGCCTTGAGCTCGTCCATCAGCGCCGGATCGACATGCAGCCGCCCGGCGGTGTCGAGCATCAGCACGTCGACAGCTTGCAGTTTGGCCGACTGGAGTGCGCGTTCGGCGATCGCGACCGGCATCTGTCCGGCGACGATCGGGAGCGTGGCAACATTCGCCTGCTCGCCCAGCACGCGCAGCTGCTCCTGCGCCGCGGGCCGATAGACGTCGAGCGACGCCATCAGCACCTTCCTGCCGTGGCGGTCCTTGAGTACCTTGGCGATCTTGGCGGTGCTGGTGGTCTTGCCGGAGCCCTGCAGGCCGGCCATCAGGATGACCACCGGCGGCGTGGCGGCGAGATCGAGTTCCGCCGACTTGCCGTCATCGCCGCCCAGCGTCGCGACGAGCTCGTCGTGAACGATCTTGACGACCTGCTGCCCCGGGGTGACCGAGCGCAGCACCTGCTGGCCGATCGCCGCCTCGGTCACCCGATCGACGAAGCGGCGCACCACCGGCAAAGCTACGTCGGCTTCGAGCAGCGCGATCCGCACCTCGCGCATCGCGGCGCGGACGTCGTCCTCGCTCAGCGCGCCGCGCCCGCGCAGGCGGTCGAACACTCCGCTCAGACGCTCGGAAAGGCTATCGAACACGCGCGTTCCACTTCGTTGAGCCAGGGAGAACGCAAAAAACGCCGGTGGGCGAAACCTCGCCGACCGGCGCGCCGCGTTCCCGTCGGCGTCGATGCAATCGCAACGGTCGAACCCGCCGCGTCGGCAGGCCCCCTAGCCGCCAAACCGCTCGCTGGCAAGGCGCGGGAGCAAGGCTACTGAAGCTTAACGGTAAATTAGGGCCGCTTGCCCTAGGGGCAGGCCATGGATTTGCAGAAAGTCCGGTTCGTCGATCCCTCGCCCGCGCTCGCCGCGTCAACGGGTAATGGCAGCTCCCCGGCCCGTGTCGAGCACGCCCGCCGCGACGTCGTCGCGCTGGGCATTGCCATCGCCTCGATCATCATGTTCGTCGGCAACGGCGGCAGCGTCGTCTCGCAAGCGGTCCGCGCCTGGATGGGCACCGCCCAGGCCCCCGATACGATGCTCGCGAATGCACTGCTCCTCAACGTTGCGTTGATCATCTTTGGCTGGCGCCGCTATGTCGACCTCACGCGCGAGGTCGAAGAACGACGCAAGGCCGAGCACCAGGCCTGTGTGCTGGCGTTGACGGATCCGCTGACCGGCTGCCTTAACCGGCGCAGCGTGGGCCCAGCGACCAACGAGCTGCTCGCCTCCGCACGCGATAACGGCTCCGCGGTTGCCATCCTGCTGTTCGACCTCGACAACTTCAAGCACGTCAACGACCTCAATGGGCACCTTGCCGGCGATGCGCTGCTGGCGGCCATCGCCGACCGTGCCAAGCGTCGTCTTCCCGCAGGTTCGGTGCTGGCGCGGCTCGGCGGCGACGAGTTCGCCGCGATCGTCTGCTTCGACCCGCAGCGCAGTGAGATAATCGACCAGCTCGCCGAAGCTCTGATCGCCGAGGCGCCGACCGGCGTCGAACACGACGGTCTGGCGATCGAAACCACGCTGTCGATCGGGATCGCGTCAAGCGACCGGCTGGACACCGTTGACGGGCAGATCGACGCGCAGGCGCTTCTCCACAACGCCGACGTCGCGATGTACCATGCCAAGAAGCAGGGCCGGAACCGCTTTCACTGGTTCGAGCCCGAGATGGCCAACGAGCTGCGCTTCCGCAGCGAGCTCGAGACCGGCATCCGCCGCGGGCTCAACCGCGGCGAGTTCGTGCCATATTACGAACAGCAGATCGATCTGGAGAGCGGGGAGCTGGTCGGCTTCGAAATGCTCGCGCGGTGGGATTCGCCCACGCTGGGCCTGATCGGACCGGACATCTTCATCCCGATTGCCGAGGAAATCGGCCTGATCGCCGAGCTTTCCGAGCAACTGATCGCCCAGTCGTTCCGCGATGCGCTCGAGTGGAGTCCCTCGCTGACGCTGTCAGTCAACATCTCGCCGATTCAGCTCCGTGACCCGTGGTTCGCGCAACGCATCCTGCGCCTGCTGGTCGAGGCCAACTTCCCGTCGAGCCGGCTCGAGATCGAGATTACCGAAAGCTCGCTCCATGAGAACATCGGCGTGGTTCGCTCGCTGGTGACGAGCTTGCGCAACCAGGGCATCGCGATCAGCCTAGACGACTTCGGCACCGGCTATTCGAGCCTCTCGCAGCTACAGGCGCTGCCGTTCGACCGGATCAAGATCGACCGCAGCTTCGTCTCCTCGCTCGGTACGAACAAGGAAAGCGCGACGATCGTTCAGACCATCGCCTCGCTCGGTGCAGGGATGAGCCTGCCGATCACCGCTGAAGGGATTGAGAGCGCGGAGGTGCTCGACGAGCTGCGCGCCTTCGGCAAGTTCAAGGGCCAGGGCTACCTCTACGGCCGTCCGACGCCGGCCGCGGAAGTTCGCGTCCTGCTCGCCGAGCGCGGATTGCTGGCGCACAATGCCGAGCGCGACACGCTGCTCGACCTGCGCCCTGCCGCTCCCGGCGAAGAAGCCAAGGCCTCCGGGACCCACGGCTGAGCGGCACGCGCTGGACGTAGCGCGGGGCAACGCCTAACTGGCGCGCGATGCGCGTCCCCTTCACCAAGATGCACGGCCTCGGCAACGATTTCGTCGTCCTCGACGGACGCGAGACCGCGTTCGAGGTGAACCCGGCGCTGGCCCGCGCGCTGGCCGACCGTCACACGGGCATCGGCTGCGATCAGGTGATCGTTCTCGTTCCGTCGGGCAGCGCCGACCTCGGCATGCGCATTTTCAACGCCGACGGCGGCGAGGTCGAAAGCTGCGGCAACGCCAGTCGCGCGGTCACGCTGCTGCTCGGCCACGGCGCGCGGATCGAGACGCTGGGCGGGACGATCGTGGGCGAGCCCGAGCCCGGCGGTGCGGCGATCGATATGGGCAAGCCGCGCTTCGAATGGCGGGACATTCCGCTCGCTTACGCGATGGATACGCTGGCGATGCCCGTTGGCTGGGAAGACCTCGAGGGGCCCTCCGCGGTCAACGTCGGCAATCCGCACGTGGTGTTCTTTGCCCCCGATTGCGACGCCATCGACCTCGGCCGGCTTGGCCCGATGATCGAGCACGATCCGCTGTTTCCAGAGCGCGTCAACGTCAATGTCGCGACCCTCGCGGGGCCAGACCGCATCCGCCTGCGGGTATGGGAACGCGGCGCGGGGCTGACCAGGGCCTGCGGCACCGGCGCGTGCGCCACCGCGGTCGCGGCGATCCGGCGCGGGCTGACGGGGCGCGAAGTGACGGTCGCCCTGCCCGGCGGCGCGCTGCGCATTGCCTGGCCGATGTCGGGCGCGGTGCGGATGAGCGGTCCCGCGAGCGAGAGCTTTCGCGGCACTTTCGATCCGGCGGACTTCGCGACCGCCGCATGACCGCGCCGCATGTGATCACGCTCGGCTGCCGGCTCAACCATGCCGAAAGCGCGCGGCTCGCGGCGGAGCTCGGCGATCTGCGCGAGACGGTGCTGGTCAACACCTGCGCGGTGACCGCACAAGCGGTGCGCGACAGCCGCCGGGCGGTGCGTCAGGCGCGGCGCGGCGGCGCGCGGGTGATCGCCACGGGCTGCGCCGCGACTATCGATCCGGCGGGCTTCGCGGAAATCGCCGACCGGGTGATCCCCAACGCCGAGAAGCCGCAAGGCGCAGTCATCGGCCGGCACACCCGCGCGTTCGTGCCCGTGCAGAACGGCTGCGACCATGCCTGCACGTTCTGCATCATCCCCCTGGGACGCGGCCCGAGCCGCTCGCGTCCGGTCAGCGACGTGGTCGCGGAGATCGCCTTGCTGGTCGAAGCCGGCGTCGCCGAGGTCGTTCTGACCGGGGTCGATCTGACCAGCTATGCGCCTCCAAGCCTCGGCACGCTGGTCGCAGCGATACTCAATGGCGTCCCCGCACTGCGCCGCCTGCGGCTGTCCTCGCTCGACGGGGTCGAGATCGATCCCCTCCTGCTCGACCTTCTGGTCGGTGAACGAAGGGTGATGCCACACGCCCACCTCTCGTTGCAATCGGGCGACGACCTGATCCTTAAGCGGATGAAACGACGGCATTCGCGGGCGCAGGCGCTAGAGCTCGTCGCCACGCTCAAGGCCGCGCGGCCAGAGATCGCCATTGGCGCCGACATCATCGCCGGATTTCCCACCGAGAGCGATGCGGCCCATCGCAACAATCTCTCGCTGATCGAGGAGTGCGAGATCGTACACGGCCACGTCTTTCCGTACTCCCCGCGTCCCGGGACACCGGCAGCGCGAATGCCGCAGGTCGAGAGCCAGATCCTCCGCGAACGCGCAGCCGAACTGCGCGCTGCCGTCGCCGCCAATCGTGAGCGCTGGCTTGCGGGCCATGTTGGCCAAACGTCGGAAGTGCTCGCCGAACAGGACGGAACGGGGCACGCCCCGGACTTCGCGCGATTTCGTCTTCCCCCTGGAATTAGACCAGGCGCCGTCAGCGCGCTTCGGGCAGCAGGCGTCGTGGAAGGCCTCCTCATCGGACACCCGGCATGAGCGGCCCGAGCTGGAGCGAGCGGCTGCTTGGCGGCTTCCGCAAGACGTCGGAGCGCCTGAGCGAGAACCTCTCGGGCATCGTCACCAAGGTCAGGCTCGACGACGACCAGCTCGACGCGCTCGAAGACGCGCTGATTCTCTCGGACCTCGGCCCACGGGCCGCCGCGCGAATCCGTGAGCGGCTCGCCGAAGAGCGCTTTGAGCGGGGGCTCGACGATGCGGCGATCAAGCAGGCGGTAGCCGACGAGATCGCCGCGATCCTTCGCCCGGTGGCAAAACCGCTCGAAATCGTGGCGTTCCCGCGGCCGCAGGTGATCCTGGTGATCGGCGTCAACGGCAGTGGCAAAACCACCACGATCGCCAAGCTCGCGCACTTGTTTCAGGAGCAGGACTACGGCGTGATGCTGGCAGCGGGCGACACGTTCCGCGCCGCGGCGATCGGCCAGTTGCGCGTCTGGGCCGAACGGCTCGGGGTGCCGATCGTCTCGGGCGCGGAGGGCGGCGATCCGGCGAGCATCGTGTTCGACGCGGTCAAGGAAGCCGCCGGCACGGGCATCGACGCGCTGATCGTCGACACCGCCGGGCGCTTGCAGAACAAGCGCGAGCTGATGGACGAGCTGGCCAAAATCCGCCGCGTTCTGGGGCGCCTCAACCCCGAGGCGCCGCACGACGTGATCTTGGTGCTCGACGCCACCAACGGCCAGAACGCGCTTCAGCAGATCGAAATATTCAAGGAGGTTGCCGGGGTGACCGGGCTGATCATGACCAAGCTCGACGGCACCGCGCGCGGCGGGGTGCTGGTCGCCGCGGCCGAGCAATACGGCCTGCCGATCCACGCGATCGGGGTTGGCGAACGGATCGACGACTTGCGCCCGTTCGATCCCGACCTGGTCGCCAAGGTCATCGCGGGGGTTGGACGGTGACCGAGGAAACGCCCGCCAAGCCCAAGTCTTCGTGGCTCAACCTCGTGGTCGATTACGGTCCGTTGCTGGTATTCTTCCTGGCCTATCGCTGGTTCAAGCCGGGCGACGACAGCTCGGGTCTGGGCGACGTCGTCGCGGTTACCAAGAGCACCGGCGCGTTCATGGTCGCGACCGTCATCGCGCTCGTGGTGAGCAAGTGGCGGCTGGGGCGGATTTCGCCGATGTTGTGGCTGTCGAGCGTGCTCATCGTCGGGTTCGGATCGCTGACGATCTGGCTCAACGACCCGTTCTACATCCAGATCAAGCCGACGGTGATCTACCTGTTTTTCGCCGCGGTGCTAGGCATCGGGCTGCTGCGCGGCAAGGCGATGCTCAAGTACCTGCTCCAGTCGGCGTTTGAAGGACTATCGGACGAAGGCTGGCGCAAGCTTTCGCGCAACTGGGCGGCGTGGTTCGTCGTGCTGGCGATCGCTAACGAGGTGTTGCGCGCGACGCTGAGCTTCGACGGCTGGCTTCAGGCCAAGTTGTGGGGCGTCAGCATCGCCTCGTTCCTGTTCACCTTCGCGCAGATTCCGATGCTGATGCGCAACGGCCTCGGCCAGGACGACAAGGCGGAAGTGGAAACGCACACCCCGCAGGGTTGATGCCGCCGCCCGGCTTGTGACAAGGTGGCCCGACAAGGGTTTGCAAGGGGGATACGACAATGGCGAAGTTCTTCGGAAATCTGCACCTCGTGCTGGCGGTCGGGCTGGTCCTGTCGATCGTCGTAATCATGGCGTTCGCCGGCTACACCGGGGCCGACGCCAAGGAGATGACCAATGACATCATGCACTGGCTGCACGTGTTCTTCGGCATCATGTGGATCGGGCTGCTCTATTACCTGAACTTCGTCCAGGTTCCGACGATGCCGAAGATTCCCGCCGAGCTGAAGGCCGGCGTCACCGGGCACATCGCGCCGAGCGTGCTGTTCTTCTTCCGCTGGGGCGCGGCGATGACCGTGCTGTTCGGGCTGATCATCGCGTTCCACAATGGCTATGCGATCCCGGCGCTGACGTTCGCGGGCGATTACAACCTGATCGGCCTGGGCATGTGGTTGGCGCTGGTGATGGCGTTCAACGTCTGGTTCATCATCTGGCCGGCGCAGAAGAAGATCCTGGGCATCGTCGAAGCGAGCGCAGAGGAAAAGGCCGCCGCCGCCCCGCGGGCGCTGATCGCCAGCCGGACCAACGTGCTGCTATCGCTGCCGATGCTGTGGTGCATGGTCAACTCGAACCTCGGCTGAAGTTCGGCCCGAAATCCGACGGCGCGGCGAACGTTCGCCGCGCCGTTTTATTGCCCGACGTGCTGCTGCTCTACCGCCAGCCGCACGTGCATCGCGTGGTCGCGCGCGCCATAACTGATACCGGTCACCGGCGCGGCCTCGGCATAATCGCGCCCGGTGGCGACGCGGACATAGCGCGGGTCGGGGCTGATCCCGTTGGAGACATCGAACCCGACCCAGCCCAAGCCCGCGACGTGGGCCTCGGCCCAGGCGTGGCCCGCCTCCTGTTCGATCCGGTCGTTCATCATCAGGTAGCCGCTGACGTAGCGCGCCGGGACGCCCAGCATCCGAGCGCAGGCGACGAAAATCTGCGCGTGGTCCTGGCAGACCCCGCGGCCCCGCCCGAGCGCTTCCTCGGCCGAAGTCTCGGCGTCGGTATGGCCGGATTCGTAAGCGACCTCGTCGAGCACCCGCGATGACAGGCGGTGCAGGGTGGCGAGGTCGGCGTCCTCAACCGGAAGCCCGGCGACCAGCTGGCGCAGCCTTGGCCCGGGCTTGGTCGCGGCTGTCTCGTCGAGGAAATGCCACAGCGGCAGGTGGCCGGAGTGGCGCCCGATAACCCCGGAATGATCGTCGGTCTCGACAACCCCGTTGCAGGTAATGGTAAGCTCGCGCGTGCCTGGCACGACCGAGATCAACGTCGTGCGATTATGGTTTTGATCGTCGTACTCCGCCTCCACCCGGGCGCCTTCGAACCCCATCGACCATTCGACGATGCGCTGCCCGGCAGTCGCCTTGGGGGTCAGCCGCAGCCGCTGCAACCCGCGGGCCACGGGTTCGTCGTAGGAATAGCGAGTCAGATGTTGGATCGAGAGGCGCAAGCGGTCGGGCCCTATTCGGTGAAGCGATAGTCGCGCTGGATCTGGCCGGCGAGCGCGGTGTTACGGGCAATGAAGCCGCCGATGAATTCGTGCAGACCATTCTCGAAGATCTGGTCGATCCCTCCGCAGCGCAGCGCCTCGTGCGCATTGTCGAGGAGCGCGTGGCACGGCATCGGCTCGCCATAGTCGCGCGCCAGGCTGGCGAGGTTCGAGCGCAGCTTGCCGTAGCAGAACGCCAGGCTGCGCGGGAAGCGGCCATCGAGGATCAAGAACTCGGCGATCGAGCGCGGGTCCATACGCCCGGCGTTGAGCCAGCGATAGGCGCGCTCGGCCGAGACCGAGCGCAGCACTGTGTCCCACTGCGCGTTGTCGAGGCTGGAGCCGACGTAGCTGACGGCGGGCAGCAGCACGTAATACTTCACGTCGAGCAGCCGCGCGGTGTTGTCGGCGCGCTCGATGAACTTGCCCATCCGCGCGAAGTTGTAGATCTCGTTGCGCAGCATCGTGCCATCCATCGCCCCGCGGACCTGGGTCGACTGGCGGCGGATCATGTCGAGGATGTTGCCGAGGCTGCTCTCGCGCACCGGCCGGCTGAGCAGCTCGGACAGTCGCATCCAGGTCTCGTTGGTCGCTTCCCAGACCTCACGGGTCAATCCGGCGCGAACCATTCGGGCGTTGGTCCGAGCCAACTCGATCATGGTCAGGACGTTGGCCTCGTTGGCCTTGTCACGGAGCAGCCAGTTGAACACCTGGATGCCGGTGTAAGTGCCGTTCTTTGACTCGTAAGCGTTGCGCTGGCCGGCGGTGACGATCACCGAGCGCCATTCCTGCTGGCTGGCGTCGATGTCGCGGGTGAGCGCCATGCGGAAGCCGGCCTCGAGTAACCGCGCGGTGTTTTCCGCCCGCTCCAGGTAGCGGAACATCCAGAAGACACCGTTGGCGGTCCTGCCGAGCATCAGTCGTCCAAGACCCAGCTGTCCTTGGTGCCGCCGCCTTGCGAGGAATTGACCACAAGGCTGCCCTTGCGCAGCGCGACGCGAGTCAAGCCACCGGGGGTGATCTCGATCCCGGCCGGCGAGACCAGCACGAACGGGCGCAAGTCGACATGGCGCGGGGCGAGGCCAGCCCTGGTGAAGATCGGGCAGGTCGACAGCGCCAGGGTCGGTTGGGCGATGTAGTTTTCGGGATGGGCCTTGAGCTTGGCACGAAACGCCTCGATCTCGCGCCGCGACGAAGTCGGGCCGATGAGCATGCCGTAGCCGCCCGAGCCGTGGACTTCCTTGACCACCAGCTCGTGCAGTCGGTCGAGCACGTAGGCCAGCGAGTCCTTTTCCGCGCACCGCCAGGTCTGCACGTTGTGCAGCAGCGGTGGCTCGCCGGTGTAGAACTCGACGATCTCGGGCATGAAGCTGTAGATCGCCTTGTCGTCGGCGATCCCCGTGCCCGGTGCGTTGGCCAGCGTGATACCGCCGGCGCGGTAGATATCCATGATCCCCGAGGGTCCAAGCACCGAGTTGGGTTTGAACGTCAGCGGATCGAGCCACTCGTCGTCGACCCGGCGATAGAGCACGTCGATCGGCTGGTAGCCGCGAGTTGTGCGCATCGCGATCCGCCCGTT
>Ga0068854_100001391_pt1 | contig 14574 bp, 19 predicted proteins | sample KBSCornC42_FD_66590 | JGI IMG/M metagenome (GOLD analysis project Ga0068854, IMG submission 66590) | Corn rhizosphere microbial communities from Kellogg Biological Station, Michigan, USA - KBS Corn C4-2 | ecosystem: Host-associated > Plants > Roots > Rhizosphere > Soil ... | reverse complement strand
GGTGTTCGTGTGGACGCGATCGCCAACGACCAGCAGGAGGAGCTTCCTTGACAGCTGACGGCAAACTCGACGCCATCGCCCGTGCGTGCCGTGTGCAGATCATCCGCATGCTGACCCACGCCGGCTCCGGACATCCCGGCGGCTCGCTGTCGGTGATCGACCTGCTGGTGACCATCGCCTTCGGGCGCCTGCGCCACGATCCCAAGCGCCCCGACTGGCCCGACCGCGATCGGCTCGTGCTCTCCAAGGGTCACGCGGTGCCGGCGCTCTACACGGTCATGGCGCGCGCCGGCTACTTCCCGGAAGCGCAGCTCATCACGCTGCGCAAGCTCGGCAGCCCGCTGCAGGGCCATCCCGATCGTGTCGCGCTGCCCGGCATCGAGGCCGCCACCGGCTCTCTCGGCCAGGGCATCTCGGTCGCGGTGGGGATGGCGCTCGGGCTCAAGCTCGCCGGGAAGGCCGCCCGCGTGTACTGCGTGCTGGGCGACGGCGAGACCCAGGAGGGCCAGGTGTGGGAGAGCCTGATGTCGGCCCCGAAGCTCGGCGGGCCGGACCACCACCTGGACAACCTGTGCGTGATCCTCGACTACAACGGGATCCAGCTCGACGGCTTCGTGAAGAAGATCCTCGACCTGGAGCCGATCACCGAGAAGCTCAAGGCCTTCGCCTGGGCGGTGCTCGAGGTCAACGGGCACGACATCGCCCAGGTGGACAAGGCCCTCGATCAGGCCGAAGCCAACAAGGGCGTCCCCACCTTCATCGTGGCCCACACCGTGAAGGGCAAGGGCGTCTCGTTCATGGAGAACGACCCCGAGTGGCACGGCAAGGCTCCCAAGCCGGAGGAGGCGGTGCGCGCGATCCGCGAGGTGGTGGGCGAGCCGGTGCCGCAGTGGGCGCAGCCGATCATCGCGGAGCTCTCCGCCCTGGGGAAGAAGTGATGGCGGGCAAGGCCTCGCGCGCCGCGTTCGGAGAAGCGCTGCTGGAGCTGGGGGCGAAGGACGAGCGCATCGTCACCGTGGACGCCGATCTCTCGAAGTCGACCATGACCGGGGGCTTCGGCAAGAAGTTCCCCGACCGGCACTTCAACGTGGGCATCGCGGAGTCCGGGATGATCGGGCTGGCCGCCGGGCTCGCCCTCACCGGGCACGTGCCGTTCGCCTGCTCGTTCGCCTGCTTCCTGGTGGGACGCTTCGAGACCATCCGGGTCTCGGTGGCCTACAGCGACGCGCCGGTGAAGCTGGTGGGCACCCACGTGGGGGTCGCGATCGGGGAGGACGGCTACACCCAGATGGGCCTCGAGGACATGGCCTGCCTGCGCGCCCTGCCGAACATTCCCATCCTGCAGCCCGCCGACGAGATCGAGACCCGCCAGGCGGTGGCCTACGCCGTCGAGCACCCGGGTCCGATCTACCTGCGCCTCACGCGCCAGGGGCTGGAGCCGGTGCACGAGGCCTCCTACCGCTTCCGCTTCGGCAAGGCGGACGTGCTGCGCCCCGGTCACGACGTGACCGTGCTCGCCACCGGAGGCACGGTGTGGTACGCGCTGGAGGCCGCGGAGGCGCTCGCCGCGGAGGGCATCCAGGCGGAGGTGGTCAACGTGGGCACCGTGAAGCCGCTCGACGAGGAGACGATCCTGCGCTCGGCCGGCCGCACCGGCCACGTGGTCACGGTGGAGGACCACAGCATCAGCGGCGGCCTCGGGAGCGCGGTGGCCGAGATGCTGGCCGAGCTCATGCCGACCCCGCTCAAGCGCATCGGGGTCACCACCTTCGGCGAGTCCGGCGACATGAAGGGCCTCTACGCCAAGCACGGCCTGGACGCGGCCGGCATCACCGCCGCGGTCCGGAAGTTCCTCCGCCGCTAGGCGGCGGGCCTCACCGCTCCGGCACCACCCACAGGTACACCGGGGTGGTGCGCCCGTTGACGTCCACCCGCACCATCGATCGCGGCTCCCAGTCCCCCATGTCGAAGTCGAACGAGACCACGCGCGTGCCGGGGCGGAGCTCCGCGCGCAGCTTCGGGGCCAGGCGCAGGTTGACCTCGCGGGTGAGGTAGAGCGTCACCACGCTCGCGGGGTGGAGGTCGGCCCGGAAGAGGTCCTGCTGGAGGAAGGTCACCCGGTCCGCGATCCCGGCCCGGCGAGCGTACTCGCGACTCTTCGCGACGAGCGCGGGATCGATCTCGATGCCGATGGCGGCCTTCGCGTTGAAGTCGCGCACCGCCGCGATGACGACCCGGCCGTCGCCCGAGCCCAGGTCGTAGACGATGTCGGCCGGGCCCACCCGGGCCAGCCGCAGCATGCGGTCCACGATCTCGGGCGGGGTCACCAGGAACGGCACGTCCCCGCCGCCCGGGTACGGCGCGCAGCCGGCCGCGCCCAGCAGCAGGAGCCCGATCAGCGCCACCGCCGTGCTAGGCTTCACGCGTGCCCTCGGCCCCATGCTCTCTGCGATAATCTCGTCCCTGCACCTGCTGGCCCTCGCCATCGGCCTCCCCGCGGTGTTCCTGCGCGGCCGCGCGCTCAAGGGGCCGCTCGACGCGGACGGGCTCCGGCGGCTGCTCGCGTCCGACAGCGCGTGGGGCATCGCGGCGCTGCTCTGGATCGTCACCGGCCTCCTGCGCGCGTTCGGCGGGCTCGAGAAGGGCACCGGGTTCTACCTGCACTCTCCCCTCTTCTGGGTCAAGATGGCGCTCTTCCTGCTGGTGCTGATGCTGGAGATCCGCCCGATGATCACCTTCGTCCGGTGGCGGAGCAAGCTCGGCCGCGGCGAGGCGGTCGACACCTCCCCGGCCCGCGCGCTCTACACCCTCAACCACATCGAGCTGGCCATCGTGGTGGTGATGGTGTTCGTCGCGAGCATGATGGCCCGCGGCGTCGGCTACTAGGGCCCGCTCACGACCCCGGTCTGGACCGCGAGGTAGATCCCGAAGCCCACCGACAGCGCCCCGGTGGCCAGCGCGAGCGGGCGTCGGGCCCTCTCGATCCGGAGCGCGCCGATCGTGAACGGCAGCGACAGGCCCCCCGTGATCGCGGTCATCCCCAGGATGGTCCCCAGCCCGAAGACCAGCAGGTAGGCCACCGCCTGCCCGGTGCCCCGGATCGTCGACAGCACCAGCAAAGCCACCGCGGCGCTCCCGGCCAGCCCGTGGACGAGCCCCACCAGGGCCGAGCGGAGCGCCTGCACGGGGCCGACCGTCTGCAGCGCCCGCAGCAGCCGGGCCGGCGGATGCGCGTGCGGGTGGCGGTGGGCCACGCCGGCGTGGGTGTGCACGTGGCTGTGCAGCGCGGGGCCGGGCTCGTGAACGTGCGGCTCACCCAGGTGGGCGACCGGCACCGGATCCGAGTCGCGGAACACCCAGAGAATCCGCGCCACCCCGAGGGCGATCAGCATGAGGGCGACCACCATCTCGAGGACCTGGGCCAGGCGCGGGGTCACCGCGACGTGGAACGCCACGATCGCGATCCCGGCCGCGGTGGTGGTCACGGTGTGCCCCAGGCCCCAGAAGGCGCCCACCAGCGCGCCCGCCCCGAAGCGGCGGGTGCGGGCCACGATGGTGGCCACCGCGACCACGTGATCGGGATCGGTGGCGTGCTGGACGCCGAAGAGCAGGCCCAGCACCATGGCCGACCAGACCGGATCGGGGGCGATCACTCGGAGAGCTTCAGGAGCAGCCCGGTGCGGCGCGCGTGGGTGACCGCGGCGGCGAGCGCCCAGTGGGCGAGCGCCGCGTAGAGCAGCACGAGCGCGTACCCGATGGCGAACGGGTGCGCCACGTGCGGGGTGAAGCCGTAGCCGGCGCGGATGCCGTCGAGGAAGTAGGTCAGCGGGATGCCGGCCGAGATCGTCTGCACCCAGCCGGGCAGCAGGGAGATCGGGTAGTAGACGCCGGAGAGCATCACGAAGAAGTTCACCGCGGCCCACGCCGACGTCTCGGCGCGCGTGCCCCACAGCAGCACCAGCGCGCAGACGAGCAGGCCGATCACGAGCGCGCTGAGGAAGCAGCCCAGGAGGAACAGGGCCACCGTCCCCACCCCCGCGCCGAGGAAGTCGAAGCCGAAGGCGCGGCTGCCGATGACCGCCATGAGGGCCCACACGACCACCCCCCGCGCGACCCCCACCAGCCACGAGCCCAGGGCCAGGTGGCGGATACGGACCGGGGTGAGGAACTGGTGCTTCATCGACTTGGACCAGATGTCGAACAGCACCGCGTAGGCCACGTCGAGCTGGCACACCTGCACCGAGGAGAGCGCGACGGTGCCGACCAGCACGAACGCGGTCATCTCGGGCGTCAGGTCGAGGAAGCGGGTGAGCAGGCCGTGGGAGAGCATGGCCACTCCGGGCCAGAACGTGAGCTCGAAGACGAAGAACACGTTCCGCTTGGCCATGATCAGGTTGCGGTGGGCGAAGGCGGCGGTGCGGACCCACTCCGCGAGCCAGCCCTCCGCGAGCGGCGCGGGCCGGGCCAGCGGCTCAGCGCGCCAGCTCAACGAAGACCTCCTCCAGCTCCGGCTCGCGCACCTGGCAGTCGCGCACCAGCACCCCCTGCTCCACCAGCCAGCGGAGGATCTCGGGCAGCCGCTTCTCGCTCGAGTCCACCGTGCACTCCAGCCGGTCGCCGCGCGCCTGCACGTGCAGCACCCCGGCCAGCTCCGCGAGGCCGGCGGGCGCGAGCGGGTCGAGCCGGAGCGCGATCACGTCGCCAAGGCGGATCTGGCGCTTGAGCGCATCCGGCGAGCCCTCCGCGAGGATCCGGCCGCCCTTGATGAAGGCGATGCGATCGCAGAGCTCCTCCGCCTCCCGCATGTAGTGGGTGGTGAGGATGATGGTGGTGCCGTCCTGCCGGCGCAGCTCCGCGATCTGGGCCCGGATGCGGATGGACACGTCGGGATCGAGGCCCAGAGTCGGCTCGTCGAGAAAGAGCACCTCGGGCCGGTTGAGGAGGGCCTTGGCGAGGGCCAGCCGCTGCTTGAGCCCGGTCGACAGCTCGTTGTACTCGGTCCGGAGATGCGGGACGAGCTCGAAGCGCTCCAGTAGCTCGCCCACGCGGGTCCGGAGCGCGCGGCCGTGGAGGCCGTAGAGGCGGCCGTAGAACGCGAGCACCTCGCCGGGCCGGAGGCTCCACACGAACGACGCGTTGCCGCTCGCCATGTTGAGGCGACGGCGGATCGCGAACGCCTCGCGCACCACGTCGTGGCCCAGGATGGTGGCGGTGCCCCGGTCGGGCAGCAGCAGCGTGGCCAGGATCGAGAGCAGCGTGGTCTTGCCCGCGCCGTTGGGCCCGAGCAGGCCGAAGATGGCGCCCCGCTCCACGCGGAGGCTCGCGCCGCGGAGCGCGGCGGTCTCGCGACGGCGCAGCCAGCCGCTGCGAAACGTCTTGGCGAGGTCGTGGGTTTCGACCGCGAGAGAGGACGACGGCGGCATGACCCGCCCATCCTACCACGTGGTCCGAGCCCTTCCCGGGCCCGGGGGCGCGTTTGCCCACGCGGGATCGATCTGATAGAACCTCAGCGTGGAGCCGACGGAGGGCCAGGCGACCTGGCGGTGCGCCGCCGACGCGCTCGGACCGGGCGAGACGGTCACGTTCGACCTCCGCGTGCGCGGCAAGCTCGTGCGCGGCTTCCTGGTGAACCACCGCGGGGCGCACGTCGCCTACGTCAATCGCTGCCCGCACGCGGGCACGCCGCTCGACGCGTGGCCCAACGAGTTCTTCACCGAGGACGGGGGCTACCTGATCTGCGCCACTCACGGCGCGGTGTTCGCCCCCGACACCGGCGTGTGCGTGGAGGGCCCCTGCCCGGGGGCGCGCCTCGAGCCGCTGCCGGTGGCACGGGACGGAGGCGAGCTGGTGGTGACCGCGGGGGCTCCCGGCGCGCGATGAACGGCGACGCCGACCGCGCCGAGGTGGAGGAGGCGAACGCGCGCTTCTACCGCGTGTTCGAGAGCCTCGATCTCCGGCAGATGGACGAGGTGTGGGCCCACGCCGATCACGTGCGCTGCGTGCACCCGGGCTGGGGGCTCCTCACCGGGTGGGACGCGGTGCGGGAGTCGTGGGAGGCGATCTTCAAGAACAGCGAGGAGATGCGCTTCAGCATCACCGACGTCAACGCCTACGTGGAGGGACCGATCGGCTGGGTCACCTGCACCGAGAACATCCTCTCCGAGGCGCGGGGCAACATCTCGGTGACCTCGCTGCTGGCCACCAACATCTTCGAGCGGAGCGCGGGCGAGTGGCGGATGATCCACCACCACGCCTCCCACATCCTGTCCGGCCACCGCCCGGCCGGCGCCTGACCGAGGCGCCCGCGAGGAGGAATCAGACGATGGACACACCCCGGGACGCAGTGCCAGAAGCGATGAAGGACGCGAGCAATCTCTACGAGGTCGAGCGGCGGGCGCGGCACGCCGAGCGGCCCGGCTTCCGCATCAACGAGCTGCAGCTGGGCCCGCGCCAGCAGGTGCCGTGGCACTACCACAGCCGCATCCAGGACACGTTCTACGTGCTGGAGGGCCGGCTCCGCCTCTTCCTGCGCGACCCCAAGGAGGAGGTCCGGCTCGAGCCCGGGGAGACCTACACCGTGAAGCCCGGCCGGGCCCACCTGGTCACCAACGGCGGGCAGACCTCGGTGGTGTTCCTGGTCCTGCAGGGCATCGGCGAGTACGACTACGTCCCGCTGACCTGAGCGCGCGGCCGGGTGCGGCGGGCCGGCTCGCGCGGGCCGTCACCGCTGCCGGAGCAGCAGGACCGTTCCCGCCTCCGCCGCGACCGCGTAGCGATACTCGGCGCCGTCGGAGAGGATCGTCACGGTGTCTCCGTCGCGCGTCATCGTGGTCCCGGGCAGGTTCCGCCACGGGTAGGTCCCGGTGTCGATCAGCACGTGGTCGCTCTTGGCGATGCCGACCGGGAACACGAACACGAGCGGCCGCAGGCTCAGGTGCGGCACGTAGGGATCCTGGGCCGAGACCACCGCCCCGGGCGGCACCGCGGCCAGCACGCGGTAGGCCGCTCGCTGCTCCGGGGTGGGCCGGAAGCGGGCCGGGGCCAGGTTGTTCACGGTGCGCGAGTCCAGGGCCAGGCTCACCGTCATCGCGATCACCAGCACCGCCACCGGCCAGTGGCCGGGCCGCCGGCGCTCGAGGCGGGCGTAGCCGCCCACCGCGGCCACCATCAGGAACGGCAGCGCGAAGGCCTGGTACTGCGCGCGATAGTTGTAGAGGACCGGATCCGCGCTGAGCAGGTTCTGGGCCACCGCGGGCAGGGCGCCGATCAGGTCCCAGCCGCCCGCCAGCGGGAGCAGCGCGAGCGGAGCCAGCATCGCGACGACGTAGACGAGGCGATCCGCGGTCATCAGCGCGCCCAGCGTTCGCAGCGGGTGCCGCAGTCCGGCGGCCACGATGCCCGCGAGCGAGTCGCCGAGCCACGCGTACCGCCAGAGGTGGGTGTAGGGCTCGCCGCGGTACGCGGGGATCAGGACGCGCAGGTCCACCACGAGCACCGCGAGGGCGCCGACGGCGGCCAGCGCCCCGGGCCCCCAGCGCCGGCGGCCGAGGGCCATCCACGCGCCGAGCCCCATCACGGCCAGCGCCGCGTCCTCGCGGCAGAGCAAGGTCAGCGCGGCGGGGAGCAGGGCGAGCCGCGGGCGACCCGCCTCCACCGCCCACGCCGCGGCCAGCAGCAGCGGGATCGCGAGGGCGGCGGCGTGGAAGTCCCGCACGTTGATCCCGTGCAGCGACGGGTTGGCCAGGTAGAGCAGCGCGAAGGCGGCGGCCGGGCGCTCGTCGTGGAGGCGGGCCCGCGCGAGCCCGAACACCGCGGCCGCGCCCAGGGCCAGCGCCACCGACTGCGCGATCAGCAGCGCCACCGCGCCGGGGGCGAGCCAGAACGCTGGCACGAAGAGATACATGATCGGCGAGAGGTGGTCGCCCCACGCGTGCATCTCGGGCAGGCTCACCCGCGGGCCCGCGCCGCGCGCGAGGTTCCACGTGAGCTGCACGTAGTAGCCGAGATCGAGAGCATGGGTGGCGAACGTGAGGTGGCGGGTGACGGTCACGAACGAGAAGAGCACCGCGTAGGCCGCGATGCCCACCGCGACCACGCGGCGCGGCCGCCACGCGGGCACCGGGCGGGGCGCGAGCCAGAGGCGCAGGACCACGATGCCCAGCAGCAGGAGGAAGAGATGCTCGGGCCGCCAGAGCCAGTGCTCGCGCCGCCCGGTCCACAGCGCCACGGCCAGCCCGAGCCCCGCCGCCGCGAGGACGGCGGCGATGTCGAGCGAGCGGGCGATCACCGATAGCGCTGGTACCGGTGCACGATCGACGCGAGGCGGCGCGACCGCTTGATGCCGGAGCGGTGCAGGAGGAAGCGGGCCACCACCCAGAGGATCTTGAGACCGTACACGCAGGAGGCCCAGAAGCTCGCCGAGGACGCCTCCGGGAAGTAGCGCACCGGCACCGGGATCTCCGCGATCCGGAAGCGCCCCGAGACCACCTGGGCCACGATCTCCTGGTCGAAGACGAAGCCGTCCGAGTTCATGCGAAAGTTCACCTCCTCCAGCACTCGCCGGCCGAACGCGCGGTAGCCGGTGTGGTACTCGGAGAGGCGCAGGCCGAAGGCCGCGTTCTCCACCCCGGTGAGGAAGCGGTTGGCGAGGAACTTCCACCACGGCATCCCCTGCTGGACCGCCGAGCCCCCGGCCAGGCGCGAGCCGAGGACCAGGTCCGCCTCGCCGCGCACGATGGGGGCGATGATCTGCGGCACCAGGGTCGGGTCGTACTGGTAGTCGGGGTGCACCATCACCACGATGTCCGCGCCCGCGCGCAGCGCCTCGGTGTAGCAGGTCTTCTGGTTGGCCCCGTAGCCGTAGTTGCGGTCGTGGACGAAGATCTCGAGCCCCAGGTCGCGCGCCACCTCGAGAGTGGTGTCGGTGGAGCCGTCGTCCACGAGGATCACGAGGTTGACGGTGTCCTTGGGCAGCTCCTCGTAGGTCATGCGGAGCGTCCGGCCCGCGTTGTAGGCCGGCATCACCACCACCACCTTGGGCGCGGGCCGGGCCGGCCCGGCCATCACCCGCCTCCCGCGAGGCGGCACACCGCGACGAACTGGTAGGCGAGACCGCCGGGCCAGAGGCGCGCCGCCCGGGCGCTGCAGGCGTGCAGCCCGTCGAGCCACGCGCCGTGCCAGCGGGCCGGCACCACCAGCGGCAGCGGCACCGGGGTGACGCGGAGCTCGTCGACCGCGAGGCCCGCTCCCCGCAGGAACGCGACGAGGGTCCGGCGGGTGAAGAACCGCAGGTGCGTGCGGTCGAGGATGCCGCGGTCGCGGTAGTCGAAGCGGCCGGCGAGCAGCGAGAGGCGGATCCAGAGGTGCGCGACGTTGGGGACCGACACGATCACGGTGCCGCCGGGCGCCAGCGTGCGGTCGAGGGCCACCAGGGCCGCGCGAGGATCGCTCAGGTGCTCGAGCACGTCGCCGTAGACGATGGCCTCGAAGGGCCCGTCGAGGAGAGGCGGCGCCGCCTCCAGATCCGCCACCACCACCGTCTTGCAACGGCCGTGGGCCTGCGCGGCCAGCCCGGGATCGCCCTCCAGCGCGGTGACCGTCCAGCCCTGCGCGGTCAGCCGCTCGGCGAGGAAGCCGTCGGCGGCGCCCACGTCGAGGAGCTTGCGCCCCCGACCGTCGCCGAGCCGGGCCAGGATCAGCGAGTGGCTCGAGTAAGGATCGTCCTTGAAGCGGTACACCGACGCTGACGCTCGCTCGACCATGCGCAGTCGGCCCTCACCGGTGAGGATAGCACCCGGCCCCTCAGGGCCGGTTCGAATAGAGCCGCCGGCCTCCGCCTTCCAGAAGGAGGTGGACACGGTCGGGCGGCAGGTCGCGGACCACGCTGCGTCCCGGGGTGAGCGCGGTGAGCAGGAACACGCGGCCGGAGCCGCGCCACGCGCGGCCCAGCGCCGCGCCGTCCCAGAAGCGGCCGCGAGCCTCGGGAAAGGTCGAGCCGAAGGCCAGGCTGGACTGGAGCCCGTTCACGATCTGCACCGGCTGATCGAGCCGCAGCAGGGCGGAGGCGCTGTTCTCGATCGGGCCCTCGTGGGCGAGCACGTCGCCGGGCTCGGCCCGGAGCAGGATCGCGTCGGTCATCACCCGCACCGAGCGGCTCTTGGCGAAGAGCGCGAGGCCCTCGGCCGAGAGCGGCAGGAACGCGAGCATGCCCGCCAGCAGGGCCCCCACCCCGAGCCGCGGCAGCCGGCGCCAGGTGGCGACCGCGAGGGCGCTCGCGACCAGCCCGAAGATCACCGCGATGGTGCGGAGCAGGGGCCGGCACTGGGCCACGAAGTCGGTGACGACCGGCTGGCCCTGCGCGGCCATGTTGCGCGCCGAGACGTCGGCCACCGTGACGGCGCTCGGCGAGATCCCGAGCACGCCGGCCCAGGTCAGGAGCGCGGTCCCCCCGACGAGCAGCGACGCGAGCAGCGCCGGGGCCAGCAGGGTGAACGAGCGCGGGGCGCCGGTCGGCCGCTCGATGGCCTCGTTCCACAGCCGGGCCGAGAGCAGCGCCATCGCCGGGAACGCGGGCAGGCCGTAGTGCGGCAGCTTGAACGGCGACAGGGCGAAGATCCCGAGGAGGGCCACCGTCCAGATCGCGAGGAAGGCCCACAGCCGCTGCTCCGCGGTGCGCCACGGGCGGACCAGCGCGCGCTTGACCGCGAGTGGCAGCGCGAGGACCCACGGGAAGAATCCGGCGGTGGTGATCGCGAGGAACTCCAGGGTCGAGAGCGGCACGTCCTCGTCGGGAAACTCTCGCTGGCGCGCCACGTTGAGCAGGTGGTTGTCGACGACGGTGTACCAGAGAAAGCCGCGGTGCTGGATCTCCATCGCGATGTACCACGGCACCGCGATGGCCAGGAAGAGCAGCACCGCGCGGGGCGGGATCCACTGCCGCCACTGCTTGCCCTCGCCGGTGAGCCAGAGGAAGAGCGCCACGAGCGCGAGCGAACCGAGGGCCCCCAGGAAGTCCTTGGCCAGCACCGCGAGCCCGAGGCCGCCCCAGCCGAGCAGGAGCGCCCAGCGCCCGTGACCCAGGTAGGCCCGGATGAAGCCGTAGAGGCCGAGCAGGATGCAGGCGAGGAACAGGAGATCGGGCTTCACCATGCGGCCGAACACGAACATCTCGAGGTTGGCCGCCACCATCAGCCCGGCCATGAGCCCCACGCGCGCTCCGGCCAGGCGCGTGCCGATCAGCGCGGTGAGCACCGCCACCGCCACCGCGGACAGCCCGGAGACCAGCCGGGCCGCGGTCTCGGTGGGCCCGAGCCACGCGAACGCGCCGGTCATCAGCCAGTAGAGGAGCGGCGGCTTGTCGAAGTACGGGACGCCGTCGAGGTGCGGGGTGATGGCGCCCGCTCCGCGCACCATCTCCCAGGCGATCTCGGCGTGAATGCCCTCGGGGGGATCGAGGAAGGGAGCGCCGCCGAGCCGGGCCAGATAGAGCGTGGCCGCGACGAGGGCGATCGCGAGCGGGACGGTCAGCGCCGTCGCCCGCCGCGCCGGCGGCTCACCGCTCGACCCGGACGACCGCCTCCTTGGGGAGGCCGTCCAGGAAGCGGCGGACCGCAGCGTCGAGGTAGCCCCGGTCCTTCGACTCGAGCGTGACCTTGACCTTGTACTCCGGGTTCGAGAACTCCGGGTACGAGCCCAGCATCAGGTCGGGGTGACCGGCCAGCAGCGCGTTCAGATGGTCCGCCAGCGTGCCCTCCCCCATGCTCACGTAGACGCAGCAGAGGTGGTACGGGCTGTCGCGGAAGCGCTCCTTGAGGGCGTCGAACTTCTGCCGGAAGATCTCGGGCACCCCGGGCAGGATGTAGATGTTCCGGACGACGACCGCGGGGAAGACCAGCTCGCCGTCGGCGGTGAGCTCGGCTCCCCGGGGCACCTCGGCCATCTTGAGCCGCGCGTCGTTGAGGCGGCCCTTGTAGTAGCCCTCCAGGACCTGGACCAGGCGCGGCTCGCGGATCACCGGCACGTCGAGCGCGCGGGCCACCCCTTCGATCGTCACGTCGTCGTGGGTGGGCCCGACCCCGCCCGAGGTGAACACCACGTCGTAAGCTCCGCTGAACGCGCGAACCTCGGTCGCGATGAGGTCGACCTCGTCGGGGATCACGGTGATGCGGCGGACCTCGACGCCGAGGGCGCGCAGCTCGCGGCAGAGGTAGGCCGCGTTGGCGTCGGTGATCTTGCCCGAGAGGATCTCGTTGCCGATCAGGATGATCCCGGCCGTCTTCGCCATACGCGGTCCACATGGTAGCACGGAGCTTTGCCGGCCCCGGGCAACCGCGCCCGCGCGACTACTCGATCACCTGGGCGAGCCGCTCGTACCGGCCCTCGGCCCGGCGGGACTCGATGGCGAACGTGCGTCCTTCCCCGTAGCCGAGCTCGGTCATGCCCCGGCGGAAGGCGTTCACGAGGCCCTGCATCCGGGGATCGGATCGTTGGCGGGCGACAGGAAGCCGCTCCGAGCGAGCTTTCCCACCGCCGGCGCCTCGGCGGCGAGCGGCCTGCCGAGCAGGCCGGTCAGGGTACCGGCAAACGCGCGCCGATGCGTGAACCCGCCCGTCGACCCTCCCATCGGTCCTCCCCAGCGCGCGGGAATGACCGATCGGGCGCGGCCGGCGGGACGACCTTGCACCAACGGGCACACGGCTTGGTCGGCGATTCGAGGCGGGCCTTCTGCTAGAATGGCCGCGGCTCGATCATGGATCGCTGCTCGAAAGGACCGAGATGAGCGCGGATGCCTCTCCGATCACGCTGCGCGGCTGGGCCCTCGTGCTCGGCGCCTCCTCCGGCTTCGGCGCCGCCACCAGCCTGGCCCTGGCGCGCGCCGGCCTCGACATCTTCGGGGTCCATCTCGATCGCAAGGCCACCCTGCCCAACGTGGAGCGCCTGGTCGGGGAGATCACCGGTCTCGGACGGCAGGCTCGCTTCTTCAACGTCAACGCGGCGGACGAGGAGAAGCGCGCGGAGGTGGCCACCGAGATGGAGCGGGTGCTGCGTGAGCGCGACCAGATGGGGCAGGTGCGCGTCCTCCTGCACTCGCTCGCGTTCGGCACCTTGAAGCTCTTCGTGGCCGACCCGATCAAGGAGGCGGTCACCAAGGCCCAGATGGACATGACGCTCGACGTGATGGCGCACAGCCTCGTGTACTGGAGCCAGCAGCTGGTGAGCCGCGGGCTCATGGGCCGCGGCGGCCGCATCTACGCCATGACCTCCTCGGGCGGGGCGCGGGTGCTCCCCTTCTACGGGCCGGTGTCGGCGGCCAAGGCCGCGCTGGAGTCCAACATCCGGCAGCTCGCCGCAGAGCTGGCCCCGCACGGCATCACCGCCAACTCGATCCGGGCCGGGGTCACCGCGACGCCGGCCGCGCAGAAGATCCCCAACTACGAGGAGTTCTCCCAGCAGGCGGCTCGCCGGAACCCGCACCGGCGTCTCACCACCACCGACGACGTGGCGCGGGCCATCGTCGTGCTGAGCCACCCCGACACGCACTGGATCACGGGCAACGTGATCGGAGTCGACGGCGGCGAAGAGATCGTGGGCTGACCGCATGCCCGAGTGGCTGTCCGTCGTCCTGCTGGGCGTGATCGAGGGCGTCACCGAGTTCCTGCCCATCTCCTCCACCGGTCACCTGCTGCTGGTGGAGAACGCGCACCTGCTGCCGCAGCAGTCGGATCTGTTCAACATCACGATCCAGTCCGGCGCGGCCGTCGCGGTGCTCGCGGTGTTCGGGGGGCGCATCCGCGACCTCCTGGTCCGCATCACCGAGCCGGCTTCCGCGAGCTACGTGGCGAAGCTGGTGCTCGCCTTCGTGATCACCGGGATCGGCGGAGTCGCGATCAAGAAGCTCGGCTTCGCGCTCCCCAAGGAGGTGGCGCCGATCGCCTGGGCCACCCTGGTGGGTGGGATCGTGATCCTGCTCGTGGAGTGGGGCCTCCGCGGCCGGCGGCTGAGCACCGAGGTGACGTGGTCCGTCGCGGTGGTGGTGGGCCTGGCCCAGCTGCTGGCCGCCGCGTTCCCGGGCACCTCTCGCGCCGCCGCCACCATCATGCTGGCGATGCTGCTCGGGCTGGCGCGGCCGAGCGCCACCGAGTTCTCGTTCCTGGTCGGGGTGCCCACCCTGCTGGCCGCCGGCGGACTAGAGACCTTCCAGGCTCTCCGCCATCCGGCCGCCGGGCCGCCCACCAAGTGGGGCATGCTGACCCTCGGCACCGTGGTATCGGCGGTCACCGCCTTCGTCGTGGTCCGCTGGCTGCTGCGCTGGGTCCAGACCCACAGCTTCGTGCCCTTCGGCTGGTACCGGATCGCCCTCGGCCTGCTGATGCTCGCCCGCTTCGTGTAAAGAAGGGGTCAGGTCTTACATTCCGACATTTTCGTGGCGAGCGCGGACGCCTCCGCTCGCGAAAAAATGTCGGAATGTAAGACCTGACCCCACCTCTGCTGCTGACCCCTACCTTTGCTGGCGGAGGATCTCGAGGAAGGTCTCCACCACCTTCGGGTCCCAGTAGCCGGCGTCGGTCTCGCGGA
>Ga0068854_100001386_pt1 | contig 14582 bp, 10 predicted proteins | sample KBSCornC42_FD_66590 | JGI IMG/M metagenome (GOLD analysis project Ga0068854, IMG submission 66590) | Corn rhizosphere microbial communities from Kellogg Biological Station, Michigan, USA - KBS Corn C4-2 | ecosystem: Host-associated > Plants > Roots > Rhizosphere > Soil ... | reverse complement strand
CGAGTGCCCCCAGCGTCCCGGCAACCGGCGTCTGCACCACTGAGAAGGCGAGCTCGCAGGTTTCGACGTCGACGGCATTCAGCGTGATCGCGATCGGTGTGCCGACGACGGTGCTCGCCGTCGCATCCCACGCAATCGGCGGACGATTGAACGGCTTCACCGTCACCGCGACGGTGTCGGTCCCCGTATCACCCGCATCGTCGGTGACGATGAGCGTCAGGGTGTGCGCGCCGACGGCGAGCCATGCGCTTTGGGTTACGCCGAAGCCGATCACCGTGCTGCCTTCGCGCCACTCGTAGCTCACGATCGTGCCGTCCGCGTCGGACGACCCGCCGCCGTTCAGGCTGACCAGCTCGACGCCGTTGCCGTCGTTGTCGGTGACCGTCTGATCGGCACCGGCGTCGGCGACCGGGTGTGCGTTCGTAAGACCCAGCGTCATCGCGTTGCTCACGTTGAGGCCGCCGTGAGTCGTCCACGTGTTGAGCCGTACGCTGCCGACGCCGTTCGGGTCGGCGCTGCGCAGCAGCAGGTTGACCACCTGCTGGTTGGTCGTCACATCGCCGCGCGACCAGACCAGCGCCGCGGCGCCGGCGACGTGAGGCGAGGCCATCGACGTGCCGCTCAGCCACGTGTAACAGCCGGTGTCGCCCGGCACCGTCGACACGTCGCACGCCGCCATCGGATAGGTGGACATGATCACGTTGCCCGGCGCCGAGACGTCGACCCAGCTGCCGAAATTCGAGAACGAGGCCCGTCCGTGGTCCTCGTCGAAGGCGGCGACCGAGATCACGTTGTCGAACGCCGCCGGGTAGAACAGCTCGTTCTCGAGGCCGTCGTTGCCGGCGGCGGCGACGATCACCAGGCCGGCATGCCACGCGTCCTGGACGGCGTCGTTCAACGACTGGGCGACGTCGGTCGCGCCCATGCTCATGTTGATCACTTTCGCGCCGTCGGCGATGGCTCGCGCGATCGCCTGTTCGATCGCGAAGTCGTTGCAGGTGCCGTCGGCGCCGCAGACCTTGTAGGCGAAGATGCGCGCGTGCGGCGCGACGCCGACGACGCCCTCCTGCGCGGCGGGATCGCCGGTGAGGTTGTCCATCGCGGCGGCAATCGTGCCCGACACGTGCGTGCCATGCCCGTGATCGTCCATCGGATCGTCGTCGAGGTTGAAGAAGTCGTAGCCGCCGGCGTAGTTCGCCGCCAGATCCGGGTGCGTATAGTCGATGCCGGTATCGATCACGGCGACGCCGACCGGATTGCCGGTGGAGATGGCCCACGCTTCCGGAGCATCGATGTCGGCGTCGGGCGTGCCGACGTAGAAACACAGATCGCCGCCGATCCACGGGATGCAGTAGAACTCCTGGCCGGTGTTATGGAGTGCCCACTGCTCCTTGAAGTTGTGATCGCCGGGCACGACCGGCGCCGCCGGCCCCAGCGCGTTCGGTGCCGGGACGCTGCGGATGAAATTCGGTTCCGAGTAGAGGACGTTCGGATTCTGCCGGTAGCGCGCAATCGCCGCCGCTTCGCTGCCCGCCGGCACCGCGACGCGCTGAACGCCGGTGCGCGTAATCTCGTTCAGCGGCGACCCGCCACCCTGCCGGTGCGCGTCAGCCTTCGCGCCGGCAGCTGCGCCCGGCCTGAACTTCACCAGGATCTCTCCGGCGACGAATCGTCCCCGGCGCGGCGTCTGCGCTGAAGGCCGCGCGTCGAAGGCGACGAGGAGCAGCAGAAGAGTGAGGAGCGCTTTGCTGAGGCGCATGGGACCGTCCTCCGGGCGCCGACGTGACTGCGGGGGTGGCGCAGGCTCGGGAGCAATTCGGCCGCCAGCGCGGCGATCGATCGATCGCGCGCGCAAGGCTCACGAGGTCACCGACTTACGATCTCGATGGGCGAGGAGGGCAGAACTGTGCTGACGGATATCGGCGGACGCGCACGAATTTCGCTTATTTCGCCGGCGGCGCGCCGCAATCGAACGTGCCCGCGGCCTTGCCGTCGTTCAGGGCGAAGCTTCCTGATTTTCCGTCCGCTGCGATCGTGACGGTGCCGAGTCCCATGTAGCTGTCCTCGAGCGGGGTCTTGCCAAGATAGAGCGCCATGATCTCGTTGGCGTACTTGCCCGGGCCGGCGAACTTCGCGGTGTTGGCGTGCAGCGCATCAGCCATCGCCGCGCGCGGCCCGACGGTCAACGCGAGCGCCGGCATCGCGGCATTCGGTCCGATGTTGACGCCGAGCGTGCTGCCGTCGGCGGTGAGGCGGCAGATGCCGCCGGTCACGGTCTGCGCCTTCGGTTTCTGGATCGTCGCCGTCGGCGCCGCCGCGGCGAGCGGTGCGACCGCAACGGCGATCAGCAGGTAGCGGATCATGATCGCGATTGTAGCGTTCCGGCGTGCGGCGGTTCCGCTCGGCCATTCGAGCGCCGCGCTGACGACGAAGCGCGCAGATTTTACATACGGAGCGACGTCGATCCGACGCTGGGCCCGCGATGGCCGGCGCGCGAGCACGCCCGCCGCCACTCGGCATCGGGACCGCGAGCGCGGCGCGCAACCCCCTGTATTTACGCCGCAAATCGCCGCGGCGCGGCGCGGCAACGATGTCGCGCGGGGACACGATCCTCCGCGCGCGCACCGGCCGGCAATGCCTTTGCTCTTTTGGCGGTATGGCCGATATGGTCGAGCACATTCATGTCCCGTTTGGATCGGCACTCTTCCACACATCGCCACCCCGCGCGGCGTCTTCACGTCGGCTCACGCTGAAAAAAATCCTCGACGTGATCCGCCTGTTGCTCGTGTGCTGAACGCGGCCGGCCCGGCGCGCCGCGCGCGCTGACGGCCGGTCGCACCTCGCCGATCGTCTCCCACCACCGATCGCTTCTCGACCCTCCCCAGATCGCGATTCGCCTGTGGTGCGTTGGATGTGACGCGGTGTCACTGATGAGGCGGCGCGCACGATCGTGATCGGGCGTGAGATCGCCGTCCGCGGCGTCGAATCCGTATGGTAGACTTCGACAGTTTCGTCCCCGCAGGCCGGACCTTCAACGCCGGCCACGCCACGTCCCTCCGCCGTGCGACCCCAGCGCGTGGCAGATCACGGATTGCGATCATCGTTCCGTCTGCTGTGATGTCCGCTCGCGGATGACCGCCTCGCGCATCCCCGGGTCGTGATCGCGGCAGGTCAGGAGGACGCCATGCCGATTCTGCTGATGCGCACTCGTTTCGCCGTTGCGGTCCTTGCCGCCGCGATGCTCGCCGGACCCGCTGCCAGCGCGCGCGCCGCCGCCGGCACGCGCCAGGTGTCGGTCGAGAGCCTGATTTACGATCTCAAGCATCCCGACGCGCTCCGCCGCCAGGCGGCCGCGCGCGAGCTGGGCGCGGTCAAGTACAAGCCGGCGACGCCGCACCTGGTCGCGATGGTCAACGATCCGGTCGCCGCCGTGCGCCGCGAAGTCGAGCTGACGCTCGAGCAGATGGACGACGCGCAGGCGCTGCCGGGGTTCATCACGCTCGCCTCCGACAGCGAGAACGACATTCGCGCGCGCGCCGTCGCGTCGCTCGTCAACCTCCACGTGCCGCGCGCGATCGGCATCGACGCCGCGCTGATGAACCTGCGCGAAAAGATCCTCTCCCGTTCGGATCGCGATCTCGAGCTGCTCGTCGAGCCCGACGTGCCGGTCGATCCGGCGGTGGTCACGACCCTGCGCGCGCGCCTCGGCGACTCCGAACGCGGCATCCGCCGCAGCGCCATCCGCGGCCTCGGCATCCTGCGCGCGACGCCGGCGGTTGCCGATCTCCTCCAGGTCGTCCGCGAAGACCGCGACGACGGCCTGCGCTTCGAAGCCGTGCGGGCGCTGCGCAAGATCAACGATCCGTCGGCCGGCGGCGAGCTGCTGTCGCTGCTCAACATCAACAGCGACGCCGTGCGCGAGGAGATGATCGCCACGCTCGGCTCGATGCGGTACGGCGCCGCCGTCCCCGAATTGACGCGCATCGTCGAGCAGTCGAAGGTGGCCGACTCGGCGTGCATCCTGGCGATGGCGGCACTGGCCGATCTCGCCGATCCGGCGTCGATGCCGCTGTTCGAGCGGGTCAGGGACCACAGCCACGAGATGCTGCGCCTCTACGCCAACGAGGGCATCGCGCGAACCGCCGACGCCAAGATGCTGACCGACATTTCCGCGGCGCGGCTGGTCGAGAAGAGCCCGCGCGTGCGTACCGCGCAGGCGTTCGCGCTGCTGCGGCTCGGCCAGCGCGAGTACCTCGACGAGCTGATTCGCGCGCTCGACAAGTCGGCGACGCGCGATCTCGCGAAAGAGTACCTGATGGAGACGCCGGCGACGGAGCGGCAGGCGCTGTTCACGCCGCGGACCGCGAGCCCGACGGCGCGCGCCGAGCTCGCCGACGTGCTCGGCCTGATGGGCGATCCCGACGCGATGCCGGCGCTGCGGGAACTGGCGCAGGATTCCGACAAGGACGTCGCGCGTGCCGCCGCCCGCGCCACGCGGCGCCTCTCGACCACCACCAGCAGCAGTCAGTAGCCGGACGCGCGTGCGTCTTCGTAGTGTCCGCCTTCAGGCGGACCGTCGTCGGAGCGTCTAGCTTCAGCCGGACCGCCGTTGGTCCGGCTGAAAGCCGGACACCACGAAAAAAAGGACGCCGGACACTACGAGGAAATCGCCAGCAACGGCAACGTGAACCGGAAGGTGGCTCCGCCGTTCACGTTGCTGACGCCCCATAACCTGCCGCCGTGAGTGGTCACGATCGATCGGCTGATCGCCAGGCCCATCCCGATCCCCGCCGGCTTCGTGGTGTAAAACGGCTCGAACAGACGGCGCGCCTCGTTCGGGGCGAAGCCGTGGGCGCCATTTTGCTGCACCGCGCTTCGAACCGGCGCAGGTCACCGTCGGCGGTGCGCGTGAACTCGATCACCGAGGGTCGTTCCGGGAGGCGCGTGCCGGCGATCTCTTCGATGCGTTCGGCTAATTCAGGCGGAGGGAGGCCTGCCGTGCGGCCGTCGGGAACCGCCGCCTGCGGGATGGCGCCGTGACAGCGGGTCTGCGATCCCGGCCCGTGCTTCGCCTCACCATCGAAAACCTTACGCCAGCCCGACTGCTGTCGAGGCATGCAGCGGGTGTCGCCGTTCGCGACGGAACCGATGAGCCGACAGTCGATTTGCGCGTGCCGGACGGCGGTGTTTGCCTTGCACGGTTTCGGGCGTGCGCTTCCGACGCGTCGGCGTTGCCATCGCGGTCGTAGCTCTGCATCTCGCGGCCGCCGTGCGGCCGGCCGCCGCGCAGGCGGTGATTACCGTCAGCGACGACGTGAACATCCGCTTCGGTGCGCTCGCGCAGTTCTGGGCGGACGACATCACCGATCCCGACTCGTCGAGCGATACCCGCAATCTGTTCGTGCGGCGGCTTCGCGTGATCACCGGCGGCCAGGTCGCGAAGGGGGTTTCCTTCTTCATCGAGACCGACGCGCCGAATCTCGGTCGTACCCTGACCGCGAAGAACATCACGCCGAGCGTCATCGTGCAGGACGCCTTTGGCTCCTTCGGTGCGGCGGATGTGCTGACCATCGACGCCGGGCTGATGTTCGTGCCCATCTCGCGCAACAGCGTCCAGAGCGCGGCGACGCTGTTGCCGGTCGACTATGGCGCGTACACCTTTGCCCCGAGCGGCCCGACGCAGTCGTCGACCGGCCGCGACACCGGCTTCCAGGCACGCGGCTATGCCGCGGGGAAACACCTCGAATACCGGATCGGCGCGTTCCAGGGCGTCCGCGGCGATGGCTCGCACAACGACTTCCGCTATGCCGGACGCCTGCAGCTGGACATCCTCGACCCCGAGGTCGGCTTCTTCTATACCGGCACGTATCTCGGGAAGAAGAAAGTGATCGCGCTCGGCGCCGCCTTCGACCGGCAGGACACGTACCGCGCCTACGACGGCGACGCCTTCGTCGATCTGCCGTTGCGGGTCGGCGCGGTCACCGCGCAGGTCGACTACAACCATTTCGACGGCCGGACGTTCCTGCTCGCGTTACCGGAGCAGAACAGCGCGATGGTCGAAGCCGGCCTGTTCGTCGCCCCGGTTCGGGTGACGCCGTTCGTGCAGTGGGCCAACCGCGACCTGACCGGCACGACGGTGAGCGACGAGCGCCGGACATCGGTCGGCGCGGCGTATTGGTGGTCCGGGCACAACGCCAGCGTGAAGGCGGCATATACGCGGATTGCGCCCGTCACCACCGCACGTCTCCGCGAGTTCACGCTGCAGCTGCAGCTGTTTTACTTCTGATGACCGCCAATCGACTCTCGACGTCGCTCGAGTCGACCCTGAGTTCGTCGAAGGGTCGCTGGTTGATCGCCATCGCCGTCGTCATGCAGATCTGCCTGGGCGCGGCCTTCGGGTGGAGCGTCTCCGTTCGCGGCGCGGTCGATCGTCGCCCGCGGCGTGCCGATGAGGTTCACGATCCCCGGCGTCGTCTACCTGGTGCTGCCGTCGTTCACCGTCGATTTCTTCGGCGCCAGGTTCATGGGCGGCATCTACAGCTGGATTCTGCTCGCGTGGGGCGCCGGCGCCGCGCCCGATGGCGCCGCACGACACGCTCGCGCTCGACACTCGGAGGCCCGCATGAACTGGCCGTTACTTCGACAGATCACGGAAGGGCGCCGCGGCGACGGCGTCGAAGCGATGAGCGACAGGACGCGCACGCTGCAGCCGCGCTATGCGGGTGCCGAGGTGGCGCGGTCGATCTGTCCGTACTGCGCCGTCGGCTGCGGTCAACTGGTGTTCCACCGCGGCAACCGGGTGATCTCGATCGAAGGTGATCCCGCGTCGCCGATTTCAGAAGGCCACCTGTGTCCGAAGGGCGCGGCCAGCTACGAGCTGGTGACGCACGCGAACCGGTTGACGAAGGTCAAGTACCGCCCGGCCTACGCGACGGCGTGGCAGGAGATCGATCTCGAGACCGCGATGGACATGATCGCCGACCGGGTGTGGGCGTCGCGCGAACGCGGGTTCGTTGAGAAGGCGGACGGCAAGCCGCTGATGCAGCTGCGCAACATCGCGCACCTCGGCGGCGCGACGCTCGACAACGAAGAGAACTACCTGATCAAGAAACTGTTTGCCGCCGGACTCGGCATGGTCGCGGTGAGTAATCAGGCGCGGATATGACATAGCTCCACGGTGCCCGGTCTGGGCACCTCGTTCGGGCGCGGCGGCGCCACCAGCGCTCAGCAGGATCTCGCCAACGCCGACGCGATCCTGATCATGGGATCGTCGATGGCGGAGCAGCACCCGGTCGGGTTCCGCTTCGTCGTCCAGGCGCGCGAGCGCGGCGCGACGATCGTGCACGTCGATCCGCGGTTCACGCGGACCTCGGCGATGGCGGATTTGTGGGTGCCGATCCGCGCCGGCAGCGATCTGGTGTTCCTCGGCGCGCTGATCAACTACGTGCTGCACAACGGCCGCGAGTTCCGCGATTACGTCGTGCCCTACACCAACGCCGCGACGATCATCCACGAGGACTTCAGGGACACCGAGGATCTCGGCGGCCTGTTTTCTGGATGGAACGAGGAGGAGCGCAAGTACATCACCGACTCGTGGCTCTACGACGGCATGGACAGCGGCGGCGCGGCCAGCGACGAGACCGCGAGCAGCGCGCACGGGCTGTGGGGCAAAAATCGCGGCGGCCAGCCTTCGGCCGACATGACCGCGGCGCCGCGCGATCCGACGCTGCAGCATCCGCGCTGCGTGTTCCAGCTGCTCAAGCGGCATTTCGCGCGCTACACGCCGGAGCTGGTCGAGCGGCTCTGCGGCACCCCGAAGGATCAGTTCCTCCGCATCGCCGATGCCTATACCTCGGCGTCGGGACCGGAGAAAACTGGTGCGATCTGCTACGCAGTGGGCTGGACGCAGCATTCGACCGGCGTCCAGATCATTCGCGCTGCCGCGATCCTGCAGCAGCTGCTCGGCAACATGGGCCGTCCCGGCGGCGGCATCATGGCGCTGCGCGGCCACGCGTCGATTCAGGGGTCCACCGACATCCCCACGCTCTACGACATCATGCCTGGCTACCTGCCGATGCCGAACGTCGAGGCGGGCACGCACACGCTCGCGAAGTACATCGAGCAGAACGGCGCCCACACCGGCTGGTGGCACAACATCGACAAGTACACGGTCAGCCTGTTGAAGGCGTGGTACGGCGAGCGCGCCACGGCGGCGAACGACTACGGCTACGACTGGCTGCCGCGCCTCACCGGCGATCACTCGCATCAGGGCTACTGGCTCGACATGGACGACGGCCGGATGGAAGGGCTGTTCGTGTTCGGCCAGAACCCGGCGGTGGGCGCGCCGAACTCGCGCCTCGAACGGCGCGCGATGGCCAAGCTCGATTGGCTGGTGGTGCGCGACCTGGTCGAGATCGAGACCGCGAGCTTCTGGTACGACTCGCCCGAGGTCGAGCGCGGCGAGCTCCGTCCCGAAGAGGTCAAGACCGAAGTGTTCCTGATGCCGGCGGCATCGCACGTCGAGAAGGCCGGCTGCTTCACGAATACACAGCGGCTGCTGCAGTGGCGCGAGAAGGCGGTCGATCCGCCCGGCGACGCGCGCAGCGATCTCTGGTTCGTCTACCATCTCGGTCGCCGGCTGAAGGAGAAAGCCGCGCGCGATCCGCGGCCGCGCAATGCCGGCCTCAACGCGTTGACGTGGGGCTATCGCACCGAAGCGCCGCACGACGAACCGGTCGTCGACGAGATACTGCAGGAGATCAACGGCCGCCGCACCGCCGACAACACGCTCGTCTCCGGCTTCCGCGAGCTGAAAGCCGACGGATCGACCGCCTGCGGCTGCTGGATCTACTCGGGCGTGTTCCCGGAGCCTGGACGTAATCGCGCCAACGAACGGCAGTCGCGCGACTACCTGGGGCACGGCTGGGGGTTCGCGTGGCCGTCCGACCGCCGGATCATGTACAACCGCGCGTCGGCGCGCCCAGATGGATCGCCGTGGAGCGATCGCAAGAAGCTCGTATGGTGGGACACCGCTAAGCGTGAATGGACCGGCCTCGACGTGCCCGATTTCACGGTGACGAAACCGCCCGATTACCAACCGCCGCAGGGCTCGGTCGGCGACGAAGCGCTTGCCGGTGATGCGCCGTTCATCATGCATGCCGACGGCAAAGGCTGGATCTGGGTGCCGATGGGACTGCGCGACGGTCCGTTGCCGACGCACTATGAGCCCTTGGAGTCGCCGTTCAGCAACGCGCTCTATCCGGACCACCCGAGCAATCCGCCGGCCGATCGGAAGGAACGGTCGAACAACCGCTACGTGCCGATCGGCGATCGCCGCTTCCCGCACGTGTTGACGACCTATCGTCTGACGGAGCACCACACCGCCGGCGGCATGAGCCGCTACCTGTCACACCTCGCGGAGTTGCAGCCGGAATTCTTTGCCGAGATCTCGCCGGACCTCGCGGCCGCGATCGGCGCCGGCCACGGCGACTGGCTCACCGTCGCCTCGCCCCGCGGCGTCGTCGAAGCGCGGGCGCTGGTGACGCCGCGGATGCCGTCGCTGCGCGTCGAGGGACGGATCGTCCATCAGGTCGGCCTGCCGTATCACTGGGGCACGAAAGGACTGGTCACCGGCGACTCGGCCAACGATCTGATCGCGATGTCCGAAGAGCCGAACGTGCGGATCATGGAGACCAAGGGGCTCGTCTGCCACGTGGCGCCCGGCCGGCGGCCGCGCGGCGCGGCCGCGCTCCACTATCTCGAATCATTGATGCGAGGCGACCATCTTGCCGACGACCGCGTTTCTCACTGACTCGACGCTCTGCATCGGCTGCAAGGCATGCGAGGTGGCGTGCAAGGAGTACAACCAGGTCCCGGCCGACGGCTACGAGTTCAGCGGCCGCTCCTACGACAACACCGTCCACCTCGGTCATTCGACGTGGCGGCATGTCGCCTTCGTCGAGATGGACACCGCGCTCGGCGCCGGCGGCAACGCCGGCGAGCAGATCTCGTGGTCGTTCGTCTCCGACGTCTGCAAGCACTGCGAGCACGCCGGCTGCCTCGAAGCGTGTCCGACCGGATCGATCGTTCGCACCGAGCTGGCCACGGTTTACGTACAGCCGGACATCTGCAACGGGTGTGGCTACTGCGTAGTCGGCTGTCCGTTCGGGGTGATCGATCGCCGCCCCGACGACGGCCGCGCGTTCAAGTGCACGTTCTGCTACGACCGCCAGCGCGACGGCGAGCAGCCGGCGTGCGCGAAGGCGTGCCCGACGCAGTCGATCCTGTTCGGCGAGATCGACGAGCTGCGCGCCCGCGCCGACGAGCGGGTGGCCGCGCTGCACGCGCGCGGCATGCGCGACGCGGTGCTCTATGATCCGCGCGAGACCAGCGTTGGCGGCATCCACGCGATGTTCATCGTCCGCGGCGATCCGGCGGCGTACAATCTGCCGCCGCAGCCGGAAGTGCCGACGATCTATTTGCGCGACGGGTGGCGGTCGGCGGCAGTGGCGGCGATCGCCGCGGTCGCCGGGACCGCGCTGGCGTTCGTCGCGCGGCGCCAGCTTGGCGAGGGCGATGGCAGCCGATCGCGTGCGCGCCTCACATCATGACCGCGACCTACTACGACGTTCCGCTGCTCAAGCCGCCGGTCTGGACCTGGGAAGTGCCGCTGTACTTTTTCGTCGGCGGCGCCGCCGGCGGCGCGGCGATCATCGGCAGCCTGGCCGACTGGACTGGCACCGACGGGACGCTGGCGCGCGACGCGCGCTGGATTGCCGCCGCCGGCGGACCGTTGTCGGCGGCGCTGCTCACCGCCGATCTCGGCCGCCCCGAACGGTTCCTCAACATGCTGCGGGTGTTCAAGCCGCAGAGCGCGATGTCGGTCGGATCGTGGACGCTGACCGCGTTCTCGGCGAGCAGCACCGCTGCCGCGCTGCCGCCGTTGTCCGCGGTGGCCGGGCCGGTGAGCGCCGCGCTCGGCGCCGGCATGCTCACCTACACCGGTGTGCTGATCGGCGCGACCGCGATCCCGGTGTGGAACGAGAACGTCTCGCTCCTGCCGGTGCACTTCGCCGCCTCCGGGATGGGATCGGCGGCGGCGCTCCTGACGCTGTTCGGCCACGACGAGCCGGCGGTGAACGACATCGCGCTCGCCGCGGCGGCCGTCGAAACGCTGATCGGCGCGGCGATCGAGCGGCGCGAGACACCGGCGATGGCGCCGCTGCGCGAAGGCCCCAGCGGGTGGATCATCCGCACCGGCGGTGTGCTCTCCGGTCCGGTGCCGCTGCTGCTGCGTACTGCGTCGCGCAGACGCTCGTGGCGAACCGCGGCGAGCGTCGCGGCGCTGGCCGGATCCCTGCTCACGCGGCTTGGCTGGATTGCCGCAGGCCGCGCCTCCGCGAGGAAGAAGCCATGATCGTTCGCACGCTCGCTCCCGACGAAATGGCGGAGCGCGAACCGATGGCGCCGCCGGGCGCTGCGGCGGGGATGCGCTGTCCGGAAGCGGGGATGGCGACGGTCAACCGGTAGGCAGCGTCGCGATCGCACGCACGATTTCCCTCGTCCCGCCCAACGGCGATCCCGTCTCGTCGCGCAGGCCTTCAGGCCTGCCATCGGCGAGTCAGCTGACGCCCGAACAACGTGCCGCGACGCGGATGTTTGGACGTGCCGTGTTCGCCGCGGGAACGATCGCGGTTTTCACGAGATCGCGAGCGCCTGAATCGGAACGCTCGCGCTCGCGGCGGCCTCCTGTTCGTCTCGCGGCGATGGCTCGTTATAGCCACTGTCCGCGATGGTGCAGGAGGCAGATATGATCCGCTCGACGATCCGACGCGCGCTGATCGCGGCCGTCGCTCTGGCAATCGTGCCCGCTTCGGCATCCGGTCAGGTCAACGTCCTGACACATCACAACGACAACCATCGCACCGGCGCAAACCTCCACGAGACGACGCTGACGGTCGCGAATGTCAGGCAGAAGTTCGGCAAACTGTGGACGCTGTTCGTCGACGGACAGATCTCTGCGCAGCCTCTGTACGTGTCGGGCCTGACGGTGGCCGGCAGGACGGTCAACGCGATCATCGTCGCGACCATGCACAACACGATCTACGTCTACGACGCGGACAAGACGCCGACGCAGCCGCAGTCGCAGGACGCGCTCGTGTGGGCGCAGTGGCTGGGCGAACCCAAAGCCGAGAATCCGGAGTTCGACAGCTGGAACACGAATTTTCCGGAGTACGGCATCCTGAGCACGCCGGTGATCGACGACGCGCGGCGGACTCTGTACGTGGTCAGCTGGAACAACGCGAACGGCGGCGAGTACCGGCTGCACGCGCTCGATTTGACCAAGCCGCCGTTTCCCGGTCCCGGCTTCCCACCGATCGACTATCGCGACCGAATCAAGCCGGCGCCGCTCGTCACCGCGAGCATTCCGAAGCCGGGCGGCGGGCAGATCACGCTCGACACCACACAGCAGAAGCAGCGCGCAGCGCTGCTGCTCGACCGCGGCACGCTCTACATCGGCTTCTCGTCGAATCACGAAGGCGACGGCGCGTTGCACGGCTGGCTGCTCGCCTACGACGCGACGACCTTGCGCCAGACGGCCGTGTGGAACCCGACCCGCACGGCGACGAACGGCGGCATTTGGCAGGCGGGATCCGGACCGGCCGCCGACGCTGCGGGCAATGTCTACGTGATGACCGGCAACGGCCGCTTCGACGCGACGAGCGGCGGAGCGAACCTCGGCGACAGCTTCGTCAAGCTGAAGCTCGAAGGTGGGCAACTCGTCGTGAAGGATTTTTTCACGCCGTGTAATCAGAGCCTGCTCGATCGGGTCTGTCAGAACGGCATCGAAGCCTGCGACCTCGATATCGGCTCGGCGGGTCCATTGCTCGCGCCGGGTACCGCGCCCGGCTCGACGTTCCTCATCGGCGGAGGGAAGGACGGCAACATCTACGTCGTGGACACGTCGAGCATGGGCCGATTCAAGGCGGCCGTCGGTGCGGCGGCGATGGACTGCCCCAATCCAAACGCCGTCCAGGCGATTGTCGGACCGAAGTGGCAGGCCGGCGGAATGGGCGTGGTCGGCAACATCCACGGATCGCACGTGATGTGGCAGGGCCCGGATGCGACGCGCGTCTTTGTATGGGGCGAGGACGATATGTTGAAGGCGTACGTGTACAGGAACGGCAAGCTCGTCACGCCGCCGGCCACCAGCCTGTATCACGCGCCGCCGGGTATGCCGGGAGGCATGCTCGCCGTTTCGGCCGACGGCAACAAGGCCGGCACGGGGATCGTCTGGGCGCTGCTGCCGTACGCCGGCGACGCGAACCGGGAGCGCGGCGTCCAGGCGCAGCTCCTCGCGTTCGACGCGCAGAACATCAAGACCGACATCTTCCGCAGCTCGCCGCCCAACGATCCGTTCGGCGCCAACAGCGTCGGCCTGTTCGCGAAGTTCGTCCCGCCGCTGATCGCGAACGGGAAAGTGTTCGTGGCCACGTACGGCGACAAGGAAACGGCGGGCGAGTTCGGCAACCAGAACACGCCGCCGCGGAATGGATTGCCGAAAAAGTTCTACGTGGCGGTCTACGGCTTGAAGCCGTAGGCAGTCGGCTCGGTCTGTGTTCACGCGCGCCGAAAGCTCGCCAGTAACGTGCGGGTTCGGGTCAGATGCAGGTTGGCGACAAGTTGCTCAGGCGATAGCACGAGGCGGCGGAGCGGGACGACGAGTTTCAACGGCGCGTCCGAGAAATCCTTCGAGCGGCTGCTGATCGCTGCTCCCCATCCGCACGTTGTCCAGCCGACGCTGAGCTCGCCAGAATGACAGCACTTCCGCATCGGAATGGTCTGCCCGCCGCTTCGCCGTGATCCGGGGAATAGCTTTCGTGTCGCCGCGGTCTCATTCACAGATGGCATTCATCGGTCGTTTTCACCCGCTGCTGATTCACTTTCCAATTGCGCTCGTCATCGCCGCGGCGATGGCCGAGGTCGCGGCGACGGCCACAGCGGACGAGCGCTGGCGGACCGTGGCGGTCGGCAACGTTCGCTTGGGTGCGGTGTTCGCGTTGTTGGCGACCATCGCCGGCTGGCGTTTGGCCCTGGCGCCTGAAATGGACGTGTCGCCCCTCCTCGAATGGCATCGCTGGCTGGGAACTGCGGCCGCCGGGGTCGCACTTGCCGCTGCGCTCGCGGCGGAAGGCGTTCGCGTTCGTTCGGCGCTGGGGCTGCGGATTTATCGGATTGCCTTGTTCGCCGCCGCGACGCTGGTGGCCGCGACCGGCCATTTCGGAGGACTGCTTGTATGGGGTGCGGACTTTCTCCGCTCATGAACGAGCGACGAACCATCCTCTTCGCCGGCGTCATCGCGCTTGCGGCGGTGTCGTTCGTGCTGCGAGCCTCGCCTTCACGCGCCAATCCGGTGCACGAAGTGCAAGTGGTGGCGAAACAGTTCGACTTCGAGCCGTCCGTCATCCAGGTAACGGCAGGAGAGCCGGTCAGGCTGGTGATTCACTCCGCCGACCGGGTGCACGGATTTGCGATACGCGACTTGAACATCGACGTTCAGATCCCGCGCAGTGGGAACGTCG
>Ga0068854_100001377_pt1 | contig 14634 bp, 10 predicted proteins | sample KBSCornC42_FD_66590 | JGI IMG/M metagenome (GOLD analysis project Ga0068854, IMG submission 66590) | Corn rhizosphere microbial communities from Kellogg Biological Station, Michigan, USA - KBS Corn C4-2 | ecosystem: Host-associated > Plants > Roots > Rhizosphere > Soil ... | reverse complement strand
TCCTGGCGCTCTACGGCACGGCGGTCGCCGGCATGCTGTTCATCTGGATCGTCATCCTCCTGACCTTCCTGCGCTTCCGGCAGGCGCTGCCCGCCGATCAGCTCGCGCGGCTGCCGATGCGCATGCCGGCGCACCGCCTCCTCACCTGGTTCGGGATCGTCTGCCTGGCAGCGATCTCGGCGACGACGTTCTTCGTCGAGGGGCTGGAATACAGCGTCGTGTGGTTCCTGCCGTTTCTCGCCGTGATCTCGATCGCCTACGCGCGGCGGCGCGGCGACGCGCATGTCTGACCGACAGGCGTTTCCAGTCGACGAGCTGCGCCGCCAGTTTCCGGCGATTGCCGGCGTCGAACGGTTCGTGTTCTTCGACAACGCCGCCGGCGCGCAGGTGCCCGGCCGCGTGCTCGCTGCGGTGGTCGATCACCTGCTGATGCGCAATGTGCAGCGCGGCGGGCCGTACCGGCACTCGCGCGAAGTGGACGCGATGATCGCCGGCGCGCGCGAGAGCGTGGCCGCGTTCGTCAACGCGCGCGGCCCTGACGAGATCGCGTTCGGTCTGAACGCCACCTCGTTCATCCGCGCCATCAGCCTGGCCGTCGGCCAGACGCTCGACCGCCGGCCGGAGATCGTCGTCAGCGATCTGGATCACGAAGCCAACGTCGCGACCTGGCTGGCGCTGCAGCGTGCCGGCGCGCGGATTGTCTGGTGGCAGGCACGGGTCGGCGCCGGCGATGCGCAGCTGCACGCCGAGGACCTCGATCCGCTGCTCAACGAGCGGACGCGGATCGTCGCCTGCACGCTCGCCTCGAACGCGATCGGCAGCGTGGTCGACATCGCGGAGGTGTCGCGGCGCGCCCATGCCGCCGGCGCCGAAGTCTTCGTCGACGCGGTTCAGTTCGCGCCGCACCGATCGATCGACGTGCAGGCGCTCGGCTGCGACTACCTGGTCTGCTCCGGCTACAAAGTGTTCGCGCCGCACATGGGGTTCGCGTGGTGCCGGCGCGAGGCGATCAACCGCCTGCCGACGTTCCGCGAGGACTTCATCCCCGACGTGACGCCCGACAAGCTCGAGGCCGGCACCTACGTCTACGAGAACGTCGCCGGCATGAACGCGGCGATTGCGTATCTCGACGATCTCGGCCGCCGTTTTCTCGACGGCGCCGGAGCATCACGCGTCGAGGCGATTCGCGCCGCGATGACGGCCATCGCGGACTACGAACGGACGTTGTCCGAAAGGCTGCTCGACGTCGCGTCGAGCGTTCCAGCGGTCACCGTCCACGGCATCACGGCGCGTGATCAACTGGCGAACCGGATTCCGACGCTCTGCTTCAGCGTCGCCGGACGGACGGCCGCCGCGATCGCCGACGGCCTTGCCGCGCGCGACATCGGCGTGCGCAGCGGCCACATGTATTCGCCGCGATTGATGGCGCGCCTCGGCCTGCCGCCGGCTGGCGCGGTCCGCGCCTCGCTGGTCCACTACAACACCGTCGCCGAGATCGACCGCTTCGGCGACGCACTCCGCCAAGTGATCGAGGCACCGCATGAATGCTGAGGATTTCCGCGCACGGTTTCCGATCCTGAGCCGCCGGGTCTACGTGAACAGCTGTTCGCAGGGCGCACTGTCGACCGATGTCGAGCAGGCGATGCGCGCCTACCTCGAGTCGTGGCACGAGCTCGGCTCGCCGTGGGAGATGTGGGTGGAGCAGGTCGAGCGGCTGCGCGGCCGCTTCGCCGCCTCGATCGGCGCCGACGCCGAGGAGATCGCCGTCGTGCCGAGCGCGTCCGGCGGCATCAACGCCGTGGCGAGCGCGCTCGACTTCACCGGGCCGCGATCCGGCGTCGTCCTCGGCGACTTCGAGTTCCCGACGATGGCGCATGTCTGGCTGGCGCAGGAGCGGAGAGGCGCGTCGATTCGCCGTGCGACGCCGCCGGCGTCGGCGCCCGACACGCTGCCGCTCGCCGCCTACGCTGCGGCGATCGACGAGCGGACGTTGATCGTGCCGGCCACGCACGTCTGCTTTCGCAACGGCCACAGGACCGACATCGCCGGCCTCGTGCGGCTCGCGCACGAACGCGGCGCGTACGTCCTGCTCGACGACTACCAGCGGACTGGATCGGGTCCGATCGATGTGCACGCGCTCGGCGTCGACTTCATGGTGACCGGCTGCCTGAAGTACCTGCTGGCTGCGGCCGGCATCGGCTTCCTCTACGTGCGCCGCGATCTGATCACGCGGTTCGAACCGACGATCACCGGATGGTTCGGCCGCATCAACCCGTTTGCGTTCCGGATCGACGAGATTGACTGGCCGGCGACAGCGAGCCGCTTCGAGAGCGGCACCCCGCCGGTGCCCAACGCATATGCCGCGCTCGCGGCGCTCGAGCTGCTGGATCGCATCGGCTACGACGCGATCGGCCGGCAGGTCGACGGCCTGGTCGCCCGCTACGTCGCCGCCGCGCGCGACGCCGGGTTCGTCGTGCGCACGCCAGCCGATCCGGCGCGGCGCGGTCCGCTGGTCGTCGTCCAGAGCGTCGATGCGCCGGCGCTGGTGCAGCGGCTCGCCGGCCGCGGCATCATCGCCTCGTGCCGCGGCAACGGTCTGCGCGTCGCGTTCCACGCCTACAACAACGACGCCGACGTCGACGCGGTGATGGCGGCGCTCGTCGCCGAAGCGGCGCTGCTCGAGCGGGCCTCCGCGCCGGTCCGCGGTTGACACGAGACACCGTCTCGTAGCGCAGCCCTTCAGGCCTGCCGCAGCCGCCGGGCAGCCCTGAAGGGCTGCGCGACGGCAATTGTGCACACGCGCTTACGACTTCTTGACTCTCCGCAGGTGCCGGTGTACACGATGCCGTTCACGTCCGCCTAACTGGAGGTCCGCATGCGCCGCACGTCCCTCGTGGCAGTGACCGTGGCAGCGTCCCTTGTCGGCGTGTTTCTCTGCTCCTCGCCCGCCTCCGCGCAAAGCGCCATCACCGGCCTGGTGAAAGACTCGAGCGGCGGCGTGCTGCCTGGCGTCGCCGTCGAAGCGTCGAGCCCGGCGCTGATCGAGAAGGCGCGCACCGTCTACACCGACGCGCAGGGCCGCTATACGATCGTCGACCTCCGCCCCGGTCTCTACACGGTGACCTTCACGATCCAGGGCTTCAGCACCGTGATCCAGGATCGCATCGAGCTGCCGTCGAACTTCACGGCGACGATCAACGCCGACCTGAAGGTCGGCGCGGTCGAGGAGTCGGTGACCGTGTCCGGCGCCGCGCCGATCGTCGACGTCCAGAACGCGCAGCGGACAACGGTGTTGACGCGGCAGCTGCTCGACGCGGTGCCGGTGCCGCGGATGTATCAGGCGGAAGGGGCGCTGGCGGTCGGGACGAAGGTGAGCGATCAGAACGTCGGCGGCGCGCGCGCCGCCGTCAATCCGCGGCTGACGGCGCACATGAGCGTCACCAAGGACACGACCATCGACGTCGACGGGATGAAGATGAACACGCTGGTCGGCGGCGGCGACAGCCATCCCGATCACAACGACGCGATGAGCCAGGAGATTACCGTGCAGACCGCGGCGCTCGGCGCCGAGGTGTCCGCCGGAGGGCCGCACTTGAACCTGATCCCGCGCGAGGGCGGCAACACCTTCAGCGGCGCGACCTACGTCGGCTATACCGGCAACTCGTTCCAGAGCGACAACCTGTCGCAGGAGTTGATCGACCGCGGCCTGAGGACGCCGGATGCCGTCGACAAGATCTTCGACGTCAACCTCTCGATTGGCGGCCCGATCAAGCGCGATCGCCTGTGGTTCTTCGCTTCGCATCGCAGCGTCGGCAACGACAACATCGTCGCCAACAGCTTCTATCCCGACGGCAGCCCGGGCATCTACGATCAAGTCGTCCGCAACTACACCGTCCGCTTGACCTGGCAGGTGAACCCGCGCAACAAGCTGACCATCTACGACGACTACCAGACGAAATACGTCGGGCATCTCTTCACCTCCGGGCAGGAGGTGGAGTTCGCCTCGGCGCGGCGTCCGCCGGTGTTGAAGTACACCGACGCGATCAAGTGGACGTCGACGGCGTCGAACAAGCTGGTCTACGACGCCGGGTTCGGCACCAGCGTCAACGCCTACCGCGAAGGCTACCAGCCAGGCGTGCTGCGGACGCCGTTCACGCCGGAGTGGTTCGCGAACGCGTCACGGGTCGACATCAACCGCGCGACGACGGAGCTGGCGGCGCCGCCAGAGCTCGGCACCTACAACTTCCGCTACATGGTGGTGTCGACGCTCGCCTACGTCACCGGATCGCACGCGCTCAAGACCGGCGTGCAGTGGCACATCGGCCAGAACTGGATCAACCGCGACGCCAACGGCGACCTCACCGTCCGCTTCCGCGACGGCGTGCCCGACTCGGTGATCGTCTACAACACGCCGACGCGCTTGTACGATTTGATGAAGGCCGACCTCGGGCTGTACATCCAGGATTCGTGGACGCTGAACCGGCTGACCATCAACCCGGGGCTGCGCTGGGAATATTTCAACTCGGCGATTCAGCCCAAGGCGGTCGAGGCCGGACGCTTCGTGCCGGCGCGGTCGTTCGGCGAGACCGAGGATGTACCGAACTGGAAGAACTTCGCGCCGCGCTTCAGCATGGTCTACGACCTGACCGGCGACGCGAAGACCGCCGTCAAGGGCAGCATCAACAAATACGACCGCAACTACACCACCGACTTCGCCAACCGCTACGATCCGCTGGCGCTGCAGAGCGACACGCGCAACTGGTCGGACTGCGATTACACGCCGGGGACGTCGACCTGCTCGGGGCGCGTGCTGCCGACCAACGGCGACCGGATCGCGCAGGACAACGAGATCGGCCCGAGCAACAACCGCAACCTCGGCGTCGTCCCGACCCGCCGCGCCGATCCGAATCTGGCCCGCCCCTACGACATCGAGTACAGCCTCGGCGTGACGCGGCAGGTGCTGAGCGGCGTCTCGGTGACCGGCGCGTGGTATCGCCGCGAGACCTACGACCTCGAGCAGCAGATCAACACGCTGGTCACGGTCAACGATTTCGCGTCGTTCACCACGCCGAACCCGCTCGGCAACGGTGAGCAGATCACGATCTACAACCTCAATCGCGCCAAACAGGGGCAGGTCGATCTGTTCGACACGACCGCCACCGATCGTTCGAAGGCGCGCGTCAGCTACACCGGCCTCGAGGTCAGCTTCTCGGCGCGGCTGCCGCGCGGCGCCAACCTGTTCGGCGGCTGGTCGGCGGATCGGCTGATCGCGGTCGGGTGCGCGGGGTTCGATCCCAACACGTTCCGCTTCTGCGACCAGAGCCAGTTCGACATCCCGTTCCGGTCCGACTTCAAGCTGACCGGCAGCGTGCCGGTCGTGCACGGCATCCAGATCGGCGTCGCGCTGCAAAGCTACGCCGGGCTGCCGCTGGTGGTGAACTGGGCGGTGCCGGCCAACCTCTTCCCCGGCGGCCGCACCCAGGCGGTGACCGTCAACCTGATCCCGCCCGGCAGCCAGTATCTCAATCGCTGGAACGAGCTCGATCTGAGCTTCAGGAAAACATTCGCCGTCGGCCGGTACCGCTTCGACGGCGCGCTCGACATGTTCAACGCCCTGAACAGCAACGTCGTGCTGTCGCAGAACCAGAACTTCGGCTCGACGCTCGGGCAGCCGCAGGCCATCCTGCAGGGCCGGCTGCTGCGCCTGTCGACGCAGCTGAAATTCTGACCACTGGGATGTGAACCAAGACAGCGACGAGTTTCGACACGGGATTCTCGACCAGACCGCTCATCGTCCATGGCCGATGCCGGCATCGCCATGGATCATGACGCAGACCTGGAACGACGTGTTGTTCGCGCACTGGCCGGTCGATCGCGCTGCGCTCGCGGCGCGGCTTCCCCGATCGTGCCCGCTCGATCTGTTCGAGGGACAGGCGTGGCTCGGGATCGTCGCCTTCGACATGTCCAACGTCGCGCCGCGGTTCGTGTCGGCGCTGCCGTGGCTGTCGGCGTTTCCCGAAATCAACGTGCGCACCTACGTTCGCGTCGACGACAAGCCGGGCGTGTACTTCTTCAGCCTCGACGCGACCAATCCGGTCGCGGTGCAGGTCGCGCGGTGGGTCTTTCACCTGCCGTATCACACGGCGGCGATTGAGGTCCGCAGAAACGGCGACGCCGTCGGCTACAACTGCCGGCGGCGCGCCGCCGGCGGCACGTTCGAGGCGATCTACCGGCCGGTGGGCGCCGCCGCGGAAGCGGCGGCGGGCTCGCTCGAGTACTTCCTCACCGAGCGCTATTGCCTGTACACGGTTGGCGCGGCGAATCGGCTGATGCGCTGCGACATTCACCATCCGCCGTGGCCGCTTCAACCGGCGGCGGTCGCGATCGCCGCCAACACGCTGGCCGACGCCGCCGGCATTTCGGTGCCGCCGATCGCGCCGCTCGCTCATTTCGCGAAGCGCCAGGATACGGTGAACTGGCCGCTCGTCGCAGCGCGAAGGCTTTAGCCGAGCAGTCGTTTAGCGCGTTTTCGATTTTGTTCGTCGTGTCCGGCGCCTTAGCCGGACCGTGGATCGACGTAGATCTGATTCGCGAGGTACGCGACGCCGTACTCATGCACGTGCCGTCGCAGGAGCGCCATCGGAACGGCGAGCGGCACGCGGTCGCGTCGATAGTCCTCGATCGCGGTGCTGAGCTCCGCCTTCGTGGCTCGATCGAGCTGATGCTTCAAGTACCCGGCGGCGTGCTGCAGCACGTTGACGTGGCCGCGGCGCGTGGCCGGCCACCGCAACGCCGCCGTGAACAGCGAGGTGTACCGCGCCGCGAACTCGTCGCGCGAGATACCGCGCGCGTTTGCGACAAGGCGTCCGAGCTCGCGATAGGCGTCCGGCGAATGCGCCATCAACAGCAGCTTGTGCACGCTGTGAAAGCGAACGACGGCGCCGACCGTCCACGCGCCGTCGAACAAGGCCCTGATCTGCGAGCGCGCCGCGTCGCTAGACGTCTGCCCGAATTCGGAGGTCGTCATCGGCGCAGTCACAGCGCGAGGCTGTCGTACGCCCAGTGCAGCACCGCCTGCCGCTGCCGGCGCCGGCAGTCGAGCTCACCCCGCTCGCAGTTGGCGCGGATCGCCGCGACGTGCCGCGCGATCGCGCGCCAGCGCCGGATCTGCCGGCGATCGTCCGCCGTCCGGCGCCCCAGGTAGTAGCGGCAGTACCACTGGAACCAGCCGCGCGGATCCTGCGGGTGAATCCAGCCGTTGCGCCGCCACACCGCGAGCGACTGCGAGGCGTTGACGCCGAAGTAATTCAGGCCGGGATCGTGGCGCTCGGCGCAGAGCTTCGCGCGGGCGAACCAGCTCGCCGGAAACTCATCGCGGCAGTCGGTCATGTACTTGCCGCCGAACACGCCGAGCGCCAGCATCTCCTGCGGCGTCAGCTGCGGCCGGAACTCCGGCGCGAAGTTCCGGCCGCTCGGCTGCGTCAGGTAGTAGACATATCCGTGCTGCATCCGATCGCACACCACAATCGTGCGGCGGACCGTCCGCGTCGTCACCAGTTCCACGATCCAACTTTAGAGCAGCGCAGCGCGCGCGGTGCGGTCGCTCGCAGCGGAACGAACACGTCGCGTGACTCGCGTGACAGGATCGCGGTGAATGTGTGACTCCGGGGAAACCCGGATCGGCGGTAATTCCTGTGGCGCAGGCCTTCAGGCCTGCCGTCGGCGCCACGGGCAGCCCTGAAGGGCTGCGCTACGTTCCCGCATACGGCCGACGTTCGATCACTTGCGCAGTGCGGGGTGCACGTAGTTCGCCGGCAGCACACCCTTCAGGTCCGGACGGATGCTGAGATAAGTGATCTGGTCCCCGATGTCGTCGAATCCGTGTGGCGTCCCGGCCGGGACGATGACGACGTCGCCGGCCGCCAGGTGGCGGCGGTCGCCGCCTTTGAACGTGCCGCCGGAGCTCGGACCGACGGCGAGACGAACGAACTCGGTCTCGGGCGGAAACTGCTGCTGGTTCTCGACCGTGCCGCCGGTGACGAGCGTCGCGGCGCCGGAGACGACATAGAAGACTTCGGTCACCTCGCTGTGGCTGATCGCGCCGACCGGCGCACCGGGGCGCGTCGCTCCGCGGTGCAGCACGCCGACACCAAGGCGATAGGCGCCGAGGTCGGCGACCTTGATCTGCCGATCGGTTCCGGCGCCCTCCGATCCCGTGTGCTTCAGCACCGCATCGATGTCGCCGCTCGTGATGGCGACGACTGGCGCCGGCGCTTGTGATTGCGCAGCGATCCACCCGCAGCAGAACGAGACGAGCAGTCCGCCGACAATTGATAGTCGTTTCATGATCGGATCACCGGCGTGCAACCCGCAATGGCGGCAGTGCCCGTAGCGCCGGTCTTCAGGCCTGCCGTCGGTTGCCGCGGGCAGCCCTGAAGGGCTGCGCTACGTTCCTGAGAGAATCTGCCCGGCTACCGCAGGCCAAACACGCACAGCGACAGGCCGGAGATCGCCGCGACGTACTGCTTGCCGTCGACCTCGTAGGTGATCGGCCCGTTGACGATCTGCGCGCCGAGATTGGTCTTCCACAACAGCGTGCCGCTGCGCGCGTCGATGGCGTGGAAGTACCCTTCGCGGCCGCCGGTGAAGAGCACATCCGCGGCGGTCGTCAGGATGCCGCTGTCGGTGACGTCGGTCATCGGATAGCGCCACTTCTGCTCGCCGGTCGAGGCGTCGAGAGCGAGCACCGCGCCGGTTGCGGCCGCCTCCGTCCAGTTGTTGATCGGGCCGCGGCGCAGGCCGGGCAGCGACGGCGCGCCCGGCACGGGCACGAGCGGCCGGTTCTGGCCGCCGCCGAAATTGCGCCCCTCCTGGTATTCGACCGGCGTGCCGCCGAAGATCGTCGCGTAGTTCTCCCACGCCGAGACGTAGAACAGCCCGGTGTGCGGGCTGAACGACGGCGAGTACCAGTTGGTGCCGCCCTGGTTGCCCGGCCACGTCGGCTGACCGGCCGGCTGAATCGTCTGGTGCGGACGTCCGCGCTCGTCGAAGGTGTCCATCCAGTTCACCTTGACGAACGGCTTGCCGACGAGGAACCGGCCGGTCTCGCGATCGAGCACGTAGAAGTTGCCGTTGCGATTCGCCCACACCATCGCCTTGATCGGCGTGCCGCGCCAGGTGATGTCGGCGAGCACCGGCACCTGCACCGAGTCGTAGTCGTAGCGATCGTGCGGCGTGAACTGGTAGTGCCACTTGAGCCGTCCGGTGTCGGCGTCGAGCGCGACGACCGAGTCGGTGTAGAGATTGTCGCCGGGGCGTTGATCGGCATTCCAGTCGGGACCGGCGTTGCCGACGCCCCAGTAGGTCTGGTTGAGCGCCGGATCGTACGAACCGGTCACCCACACCGATCCGCCGCCGTGCTTCCACGCTTCGGAATCGCAGAACGCCTTCTCGTTCGGCGGACACGCCTGCCACGAGTCGAAGCCGGCCTCGCCCGGCCCGGGAATGGTATAGAACCGCCACACCTCGCGGCCGCTCTTCGCGTCGAACGCGGCGACGAACCCGCGGATGCCGTATTCGCCGCCGCCGACGCCCACGATCACCTTGTCCTTGACGATCAGCGGCGCCAGCGTCACCGAGTAGCCGGCCTTGTTGTCGGCGACGCGCGTCTTCCAGATCGGGTGGCCGCTCTTCGCGTCGATCGCGATCAGGTTGGCGTCGAGGGTCCCCATATATAAGGTGTCGCCGAGGATCGCGAGGCCGCGATTGTTCGAGCCGCAGCAGACGATCTGCGTCGGATCGAGCTGATGCCGGTAGATCCAGAACACGCGCCCCGTCTTCGCGTCGAGCGCGACGACGTCGTTGGGACGCTGCGTCAGGTACATGATCCCGTCGACGACCAGCGGCGTGGTCTGCCACGCGCCGGCCACCGCCGCCTGGTACATCCACTTCAGCTCGAGATCCTTGGCGTTGCCCGGCGTGATCTGGGTCAACGGACTGTGCCGGTTGCTGAAGTAGCCGCCGGAGTAAATCAGCCAGTTGCGCGGTTCCTTCGCAGCGTTCACCAGGCGATCGGACGTGACCTGGGCGTGCACGCTGTAGGACGCCACCGCAGCGAGCAGCAGCGCGAGCGACGCAGTCAATCGTCGGGTCATGATCATCGCCCCTTGAGTGAAAGGAGGTAGGCCACCACATCGCCGAGCTCGTCGGCCGAGAAGGTCCCCTTGAACGACGGCATCGGCGAGGTGGTCGAGATCTTGAATTCGCGGAGCTCGCTCTTGTCGAGCGAGAGGAGCCGCTCCTGGTCGTCGATCAGCTGCACCGTGTAGGTGTCCTCGTTGAGACGCCGCCCGTTGACCACCTTGCCGTCGCGCAGCACCGCCCGGACCGGACGATTGATCGGCATCATCTGGCTGGTCGGATCGGTGATCGAGCGCAGCAGCGAACCGGCACTGCGCAGGGCGCCGATGTCGCTCAGGTCGGGCGCAACGCGCGATCCGACGGCGCCAACCCGGTGGCACTTCGTGCAGCCGCCCTTGCCCTCGAAGAGCGTCTGCCCGCGCGCCGCGTCGCCAACCTTCGCCGATCCGCGGTCCACCGAGTTCATGTTGCGCAGGTAGGCAATCACGCCGGCGAGCTCGGACGGATCGAACTTGAACGCCTGCATCCCCGTCCCCTGGATGCCGAACAGGATCACGCGCTGCAGATCCAGATCGGTGATCGCGTTGCGGAAGGTGCCGCTGCGCAGGTTGACGCCGCCGACCCCGTCGCCATTCGCGCCGTGGCAGGTGGTGCACTGGGCGTCGTAGATGCGCGCGCCGTAGGCGATATCGGCGGGCGAGTAGTCGCCAGGCGGCGCCGCCGCGGGAGTCTGCGCCGCCGCGGCGATCGCCGTTCCGAGGACGAAACCGACAACGGCACACGACAAAAACGTTGATGTGCGCACGCGATCCTCACTGATGAACGAAGTGCCGGCGATTATAGATCGCGAATCGCGACCATCGGCGACAGCCGGGTGGCGCGCCAGGCCGGGAACCAGCACGCCGCGATCGCGACGCCGGCCGTGACCGCGGTCGCCAGCGCGAACGGCAGCCAGCCGACGTCGCCCAGCGCGAAGAACCGGGCGACCAGCCACACGGCGCCGGCGACGCCGGCCGCGCCGAAGACGATGCCGCCCGCCGCCATCTTCACGCCGCCGCCGATGACGAGCGAGAAGACGTCGCGGCGGTCGGCGCCGAGCGCCATGCGCGTGCCGATCTCCACCGTCCGCTGCCGGACCGAATACGAGACCAGGCCGTAGACGCCGAGCGTCGCCATCAGCAGCGCCGCCAGCGCGAAGAACGTCGTCATCAGCGAGCCGACGCGCTCGAGCGCCATCGACCCGGCAACGACGTCGTTCATCGTCGCCACGTCGTGGATCGGCAGCGTCGCATCGACGCTGCGCACCGCCTGGCGCATCTCGGGCACGAGCTGCGCCGACGACAGCGGCGAGCGCACCACGAACTCCACCGGATTCGCCGATGCGACCGCGCTCGGGACGTAGATCTCGGGAACGCTCGGGTTGCCGAGCCCGTTGTTCTTGATGTCGCCGACGACGCCGACGATCTGAAACTGCGATCCGTTCGCGCCGCCGAAGCGGCCGAAGCTGCCGATCGGATCGTCGCTGCCCCAGTAGCGTGTTGCCGCCGCCTCGCTGAGCACGACGTGCAGCGGATCTTCGCTGGTGTCGGCGTCGGTGGTGAAACGGCCGCGGCGGAGCGGGATGGTCATTGCACGGAAATACCCCGGGCTGGCGATCACATAGCTGGTGCGCTCGACGGCGCGCGATTCGACCGGATGGCCTTCGCGATAGATCGTCGTCGACAGGCAACAGCCGGCGAGCGGCACGCGGTTGGCGAAGCCGGCGGCGACGACGCCCGGTGCCGTCGCGACCGCGTCGGCAAGACGCCGCTCGAAGCGGACCCGCGCCGCGTCGTCCCATCCGGTCTGATCGGGAACCGCCACCGCAAAGGTCAGCACGTGATCGGCCGCGAATCCCGGCGCGGTGCGCGCCAGCGCGCGCAGATGCGCGATCAACACGCCGCTGACGGAGAGGAGCGTGAACGCCAGCGCGATCTCGGCGATCACCAGCGAGTGCGACAGCCTCCGGACACGCGCGCCGGCCGAGGCGCGGATCCCGGCGTTGAGCACGTCGACCGGCGAGGTGCGGGTCACCTGCCACAGCGGCGCGACGCTCGACAGCACGCTCGCCGCCGCGGCCGTGAACAGCGCGAAGGCGAGCGCGGTCCAGTCGGTCGTGATGTCGTCGGCGTGCGGCACGAAGTCCGAGCCGATCGCGATCACCAGCCGGACCAGGACGATGCTGACCACGGCGCCGGCCGCGGCGCCCGCCACCGCGACGAGAAACCCTTCGGCGAGAAACTGCAGCGCGAGCTGCCGGCGCGAGATGCCGAGCGCGACGCGCGTCGCCGTCTCGCGCACGCGCGCGACCGATCGCGCCAGCAGCAGGCCGGCGACGTTGGCGCAGGTGATCAGCAGCAGGAGACCGGCGGCAACGATGAGGAGGAGCAGCGTCGGACGAATCTCGAAATGGGTCGACTCGCGCAGGTCGACCAGCTTCGCCGTGTACGACGGGTGCGCGGCCGGATCGAGCTTCGCGATCGCCGCCGCCGCGCTCTTCACGTCCGCCTCCGCCTGCGCCACCGAGACGCCGGGTTTGCGCCTGGCGTAGACGAAGTAGAAGGCGGCGCCGGAATTCGATCCGCGTCCGAGCGGATCGAGGTCGGTCCAGACGTCGGCGTCGAAGCCTTCGCCGCCGGGCCCCGACACCGGCAGGCGGAATCCCGGCGGCATCACGCCGGTGATCGTCACCGAGCGGCGGTCGAGCGTCATCACGCGGCCGACGATGGCGCGATCGCCGCCGAGCCTGCGCCACAGCCGGTTCGAGATCACGGCGCCGCTCTCGTCGCTGAACCACTGGCCGGCGATCGGCGCGACGCCGAGGCTGCGGGCGAGCGTCGGCGTCACCGCGACCGCGCCGACATGCTGCGGCTCGCCCGGTGCGCTCAGGGTAGCCTCGCCGAGTCGGAACCAGCCGAACGCGTCGAAGCTGGTCGTACGGCGCTGGTACTCGAGGACATCAGCTACCGTGTGCGAGGAGAACTGCTTCGGCTCGCTGAACCTCGCGCCGTAGATCGCGACGAAGCGATCGCCGTTCGCGTAGGGCAGCGGCGCGAGCAGCACCGCGTGCACCACGGTGTAAATCGCCGTCGTCGAGCCGATGCCGACGGCAAAGGCGATCGACGCCAGCGCCGCGATCGCCTTGGCGTCCGACCAGGAGCGGAACGCCTGCCGAACGACAGCGAGCATGCGCGCATCTTAATCCCGTTTGCGACATCAAGGCGGAACGCAAAGGCCGGTTCATCTCATCTTTGCGTTCCCGCTCTACGCCGGCAACCACCATGCCCTTTCGACGTCGATCGCTGCGACAGGTGCTAGTCGTGAACGTCGGCGAACGCCGGACCGCAAAACCGCCGCCGCTCGATCGCGAGATACCACACCGCCAGCGCGAGCGTCACGCCGACCATCGTCTTGCCAGCGCGCATGTGGTCGGGAATCGCGAGGATGACGGTGATGAACGCGACCCAGATCATCGCGACGAGGTTGATCGCGGCGCCGAAGCGGCCGAGATGCCACGGGCCTCGCGGCGGCTCCGCCGGTGAACCGCGCGTCCGCCAGGCGAGGTAAACCGGCGCGATGTAGGCGATGTACAAACCGATCACGCTGATCGACGTGACGACCGCATAGGTGCCGGCGCTGATCGTCGCCGCGAACGCGACCGCGACCGACAGCCAGATCGCCGGCGCCGGGGTCAGGTGCGCGGCGCTGACCCGCTTCAGCACCGCCGCTCCGGGCATGCCGCCGTCGCGCGCGAACGCGTAGATCACCCGCGACGTCCAGGTCACCGCCGAGAGGCCGCAGAACCACATTGCCACCGCCGCGAGCGCCGCGGTCAGCGCCCCTGCCCGCTCGCCGAGGGCGCGGCTCAGGATCGCAATCACCGCCGGCACCTCGTTGCCGGCTGCGTCGCGCGCGTTGACGACGCTGGGGATGTCGGTGATGGCCAGCGTCAGCGCGATCAGCAGCAGGTAGCCGACGCCGCTCGAGACCACCACTGCCATCACGATGCCCCACGGCGCGCGCCGGCGCGGATCGATCGTCTCCTCCGACACGCTCGCCGACGCGTCGTAGCCGGTGAAGGTCCACTGTGCCTGCAGCAGGCCGACGACAAACGCCCACCAGTACGGCCAGCCGAGCGTGTTCGAGGTGACCCGCGCGGCGAGGAACGATACCGGCTGCCTGGGCGCGAACAGCCATATGCTGCCGACGATCGCGACCACGCCAATCACGTGGACGACGACGCTCAGGTCGTTCAGGCGTGCCACGAGGCGGATGCCGACGTGATTGATGGCTGCGTGCGAGAACAGCACCGCGGCATAGACGAGCAGCACCGTCGCGGGAGCGGGCGACAGTCCGAGGAGCGGCGTCACGAACAGCGCGCAGCCGTAGTCGATGCCGGCGAGGGCTGCGAGCTGGCCGAGGATGTTGAACCACGCCGTGAACCAGCCCCAGCCG
>Ga0068854_100001376_pt1 | contig 14635 bp, 12 predicted proteins | sample KBSCornC42_FD_66590 | JGI IMG/M metagenome (GOLD analysis project Ga0068854, IMG submission 66590) | Corn rhizosphere microbial communities from Kellogg Biological Station, Michigan, USA - KBS Corn C4-2 | ecosystem: Host-associated > Plants > Roots > Rhizosphere > Soil ... | reverse complement strand
CTTCCTCTGTTCCCAGCAAAGTCGGTTCGTCACAGGAGCGGTAATTCCCGTCGATGGCGGCTATCATTGTTCGGGATAGCTACTCGCCAAACTCCATCTCGATAACGACCGCGTTCGGTCCATTCGCCACCTTAGCCCAGCTCGACTGCACTGCAGCGCGGGCGTCTCCTTCGCTGGGGACGACCGTAGTCGGAATCCCAAACCCCTCGATCACTCCCTTCACGGTCGAGCCAGTTCCGCGCAGGTCGCTGCCCAGATATCCGGCGTGTTGCGGATTTGCCTGGGGGCCCAACCGTTCCACGAACTGACGCTCGAAGAAGCGCGTCGACCCGTAGCCGCCGTTGTCGATCACGACGATGGTCACCGGAAGATTCTGAGCACGGATGGTCCACAAGCCCAAGGCTCCAAACCTCAGTGCGCCGTCTCCAAGCAGACAGGTAACCGGCTCGTTGGAAGCCAACGCAACCCCAGCTGCCGCCCCAGTCGCCCAACCAAGCGACGCGCCCGTAGTGCCGACATACCTCCGACCGTCAAGAGCGGTGAGAGTTCTGCTGAGCGGACCCACGCCCATGACCGATTCGTCCACGAGCCATCCGTGATCCAATGCATCGTGCAGCGGAGCCAGAGCGCGAAAATAGCTTTCCATCAGGGGCCTGGGCCGCGACAGAGCGGCGTCGTCGCGCAGCGATTCAAGCCACTTTTTTCTCCGGGCAAGGAGTTGCACTGCCGGCGGGTTCACATTGAGACGCTCGGCCAAGACTCCTGCAAATGCGCCCGGATCCGCAACCGCGGACCAATCCACCGATTTTGTTTCTTCCAACTTGAGGGGATCGGCATTTACCTGGGCGGTGAATGACGCGCCGTTGAACCACGAGGGACGCGGGTGGGCCTCGAGCAGAAATCGCGTGCCGATAGCAACTACCGCGTCAGCCGAAGCTTCGAGCTTGGCGGCTTCGGTAATCCTCCCGAAGCAGTTGGGATGTCCGGGAGCGACACCATATCGATCAGGGAAACCGGTTTCATAAGCGAGCGCAATGCCATGCTTTGTCGCCAGTTCCTCGACGACCTCGGAGCCGCCAAAGCGTCGCAACTGACCGCCGACCAGAATCAGCGGTCGCTCGGCTTCAAGAAGCGTCCGCGCGACGGGTCCGGGATCAGGAGATGCGCCCTGAGGCGAGGTCGACACCCGCACATCATCTGCAGGGCCGAGCTCCTCGAATACGTCCTCGGGGATTGAAAGAAATACGGGTCCAGGCTGTGCACCGGCGGACACGCGGCGAGCCCTTTCCAGCCAAGCCCTTACATGCGATCCCGGAGAAATTTCGTGGGCAAGCCGGGTGTAGGGCCTCATCAACTCGACAAGATCTCCCTCGCCAACCGTGGCGCCACCGCTGCGAAATTTCGAGGCTTGCTGCGAGGCAATCACGATGAGCGGAGATTCATCGCGCCAGGCGTTGTAAAGGTTGGCCAGGCCATTAGCTACTCCAGGCAGCATATAAAGCATGACCATCGCGCTTCCCGCGACGCGTGCATAACCGTCGGCTGCAGCAACCGCGACAGACTCGTGGATCGCGGGAACAAAGGCGATGTCGGTGCGCTGCATTTCCCACAGGGGGGCGACCATCGAACTGCCCGGCAGACCAAACACGTGCTTGACGTCGTGTTCGCTCAGGAAGCGAACCAGCTCGGCGCTCCCACGGTGGTGCGTGTTCATAGTCATGCCGCCCCTTCAGATTCGCATTGGGGCATGGTTGTCCAAGATCGCCCAAACGGTTGGTTGCTAGTAGTGGGAACTTTGGCGGTGTGCAACCGTCATGCAGCGGGCCGGCGGGGTGGTCCTAAACTGCGCGGATGAAGTATCGCTGCAAAGTTTCCGCATTGATCACCACGGACGAGCTCGCTAGCCTTTTGCTCTCCGCGATCGTGCGGCTGACGATAGGCCGAGAGCCATGCAACAATCGCCTAGCGCGTCGCTGGCGCAGTTCGAAATCAGCTCACCGGTCTTCCACTCGACCTTGGTCTGCGCTGATTTCGACGAAGCGCAGGACACCCTTACGCGGCTCTTCCGGGTGCGGGCGCAGGATGGCGGTAGCTGGTCCGGGCGCCGCGCCACGTTCGTACCCGTAGGGGACGCGTGGGTGGAAGCCATGGTGCCGACGAATTTCTCCCCCGGGCGCGGCTCGCTGGCGAATTTCCTCAGCCGTTTCGGCAACCATTGGCACTCTCTCGCCTGGACCGTGAAGGGCGTCCAGCCGCTGGCAGATCGCCTGCACGCGCTGGGCGTTCGGATCTTCGAGAGTGGCGGTCAACGGATCGAGGGCGAGGTGCCGGCCCACGGGCCTTTTCCGGTGGGCGAGATGGAGCCCTTTCCGGACGGCTGGGAATCGCGAGTGCTCTACACCTCCCTGCGGGATAGCCACGGCGGGCTGGAGTTCGTCCAGCCGACCTCGCCGCATCCATTTCTGCCGCGTCTCCAACCGGTCAACGAACCGGACCCGGACGGGCTCGGCGTGACACGCAGCACGCATTACACGTTTGCGGTACGCGATCTTGGATCGGCCAGCGACTTCTGGGTCCGAGCGATCGGCGCCGACTTAGTCGCCGAGGGCAGCAATGCGCCGACGGGCAGCCGCAGCATTTTCGTGCGCTTCGGGGCTGGCATCGGCAACGTCGTCGAGCTGGCGCAGCCCGTTGCCCCCGGCGCCGTGCAACGGGATCTCGATGCTTGCGGGATCGACATGCTGCATGCCAGCCATTTCCACGTTCGCGACCTTACTCGGGCCCGCCGCCTGCTGGAATGCACAGGCTTTTCGGTCGAATGGGCGTCGGATCACCAGTTCGTTCTCGATCCCGCGCAGACCCTTGGCGCCCGGTTCGGCTTTACCGACCTCGAGCAGGTACCGTTCCAGTAGTCCGGGGAGCAGATAGCGGTGAACGTTCCGATCAAGCCCGGCCGGGACGAGATTTCCTGCGCCCTGCCCCAGCAATTCGGCACGCTGCGAGACCTGCTCAACCCTCATGCCATGGACTCCACGCTGAACCGGAGTTGTGGGATGCCGCAAGCCGAGGGGGTGGAATTCCGATCGCTGCTGCTGAATGTCAGCCAAGGTTATTACGTCGACCTGCTCCGCGTCCGTCGCGCCGGCGTGCTATCTTGGCACCGGCATTCGGGCCCTGTCCGCGCGATTACGCTCCGCGGCCGCTGGTACTGCCTCGAGCATGACTGGTCGCGACCACCGGCAGCTACGCCTTTGAGCCGCGCGGCGAAACGCACACTTTGGTCGTGCCGGAAGACGTAAGAGATGGCGACGCTGTTCCACTTCACCTGCGGTTACACCTATGTCGATCCGCACGGAGTTGCGGGCGGCCACGAGGATGTGTTCACCAAGCTCGAGGCGGCCAAGGCCCATTTACGAGCAGATAGGTGTAGCATTCGATCGCCTGCAAGCGATCATCCGCTGAACGTGCCGAGCTTCGATCCTATGAGCCTGGAGCGGGCGAGCACCGCATGATAGGCTCAGCACAGAATGTCGCAGTGTTCGGCGCTGGCGCGGTCGGCAGCAACTTGGCCGCACACTTATGCACACTCCCCGAACTGACGGTGAGCGTCGTTGCTCGGGGCGCCCATCTGGCCGCGATGCAAGCCGAGGGGCTGGAACTGCGCATCTCAGAAACCACTCTCCGATGTGCTCCCTGCGCTACCGGCGAAGCCGCGACCCTGCCGCCCCAGGATGTCGTTTTCGTCACCCTCAAGGCGCCCTCGATTCCGCCGATGGCCCGCGACATTGCCCGGCTCGTCGCGCCCAACGGCGTAGTCGTGTTCTTCGTTAATGGGTTGCCGTGGTGGATGGAAGAGCAGGTCGCGGAAGCCGAGCTGTCGGCGATCGATCACGCCTCGGTCTTGGGCGGGGTGGTTTACTCGTCGAACTTCATCGAGCGGCCTGGCCACGTGGTCCACGAGGGGGCCAATCGGTGGGTAGTCGGTGAGCCGGACGGCGGCCTGAGTGAGCGTGTCGAGGTCGTCGTCGCGCTGTTGCAAGGAGCCGGTCTGAATGGAGTAGCCCACCCGCAGCTGCGCCGGGAAATCTGGTCGAAGCTGCTCTACAACGCGCCGATAAACCCGATCGCCGCACTTACCCGGCTCGACTGTGGCCAGCTTTCGCCCGAAGCCGCACTCAACCGGATCGGCATGCAAATCCGGCGCGAGATCGCCGCCATCGCCGCTGCCGACGGCATCGACCTGACTGACCACCCGGCGCTCGCCTCGTGGGACCACATGAGGCTGAACACGCCCGTCCGCCCGTCCATGCTCCAGGATGTTCTTGCCGGGCGGGCCATGGAGGTCGACGCAATTGTCGATGCGCCACGGCGCATAGCCACGCGACACGGGGTACGCACCCCGACGCTTGATGTCATCTCGGCCCTTATCGGCGGTCTTGCGACGAGCCTGTCCGCCCCCTGACTGCAGGCTCGCCAAAGGGCCGTGATCGAATGTCGGACGACTTCATGGGCGTGCATCCCCACCCTTACTTCCAGCTCAGACTGGCACCGGCTCTTGCCGAGCGGGAGCCGGCTGGCTTCCCCGTACGACCTTGCCGGGCAGTGCCCCCGTAGCCTCGCCTTCGCGATAGATCACCTCGCCGGCGACCATCGTTGCGACATATCCGTCGGCCCCCTGCATCAGCCGGCGCTCACCGTTCGGCAAGTCGTAGACGAAGCGCGGCGCCTGCAGCTGCAGGCGCTCGAAATCGATGACATTGATGTCCGCGCGGTAGCCCGGACCGATCACCCCGCGGTCAAGCAGGCCCACGGCGCGCGCGGGTGCGCTGGTCTGCCGCAATACCGCATCCGCCAGGCCGAGTTGCTCTCCACGGCGGTCGCGGCACCAGTGCGAAAGCATGAAGGTGGTCACGCTCGCATCACAGATGACGCCGACATGCGCGCCGCCGTCGGACAGGCCCGAGACGGTATGCGGGTGGCGCAGCATGAGCAGCAGTCGATCGAAGTTGCCGCCGGCAAAGTTGTGCGACGGGAAGTACAGGTATCCGGTGCCATCGCCGGAAGTGAGAATATCGTACACCAGGTTCTGCGGGTCGACTCCGAGGGTGGCGGCACGGGCGGCGATGCTTGTCGACGGAACCGGCTCATATTGCGGCGGATTGCCCAGCTCGAACATGATGTGCCAACTCTCCTTGGCAAGCTCAGCAAACGGGTGGCCTTTCTCGCCTTCCTCCGCCAGAAGTTTCGCCTTGAAGCCCGAATCGCGCATGATCTCCAGCTTGCGGGGCAGGGGCAGCTCGGCGATCGCCTTGTAGGAGGGCCGCGTTACGAAGGGATGGACCGAGCCCTGCAGGCTGAGCAACATTCCCACCGAACGGCCCTGCACCTGAGCAAGCATGGATTTACCTTGCGCGGCGGCGGTGCGCAGGCGTTCGTCCACCCGCTCCCACAGGTGCGCCCGTCCTTCAACGTCGACGAATGAGAAGCTCAGCGGCCGGCCCGACACTTCGATCATGTCGTTCAGCAAGTCGAACTCGGTCAGGTCCTGACTGATGTTCGCCACGATCTGAATTACGCCCTCGCCACCAGCCAACTTGGCTGCAATACCGATCAGCTCCTTGCGAGCTGCGCCGACCGAAGGCGCCAGATCGCCATCTATGCTGCGGTGGAACAGCACGCGGGAGCTCGAGAAGCCGAGCGCCCCGCGGTCGATCGCCTCGCGCACGAGGGTGCCCATCTGCTCGATTTCTCTGGGCGATGCCGGCTCGCGCGCAGCGCCTCTTTCCCCCATCACATAAACCCGCAGCGCAGAGTGGGGAATCATCGTCGCCACGTCGATGTCGTGCGAGATGCGGTCCAGAGCATCGAGGTAGTCGGGGAAGCTCTCCCAGTCCCATTTCAGCCCGGCGTGAAGGGCAGTGCCGGGAATGTCCTCAACCCCTTCCATGAGTCGGATAAGCCTGTCGTGATCGCCCGGACGAACCGGCGCGAAGCCTACTCCGCAATTGCCCATTACGACCGTAGTCGTGCCATGGAGCGAGGATGGCACCATCCGCTCCTCCCATGTGGCCTGGCCGTCGTAATGGGTGTGGATGTCGACCCAGCCGGGCGTGACGAGCAGCCCAGCTGCGTCGATTTCCTCGCGTCCGGTTCCGGACACTTCACCAACATCCGCGATGCGGCCGTGGCGGATAGCGACGTCACCGATGAAGGGCGCCCGGCCCGTGCCGTCAACAATCCGGCCGCCCCGGATCACCTTGTCGTGTGCAGCTCCGGCCACTACCTCTTCCTCAGCTCGCAATCGCCGAGGCGACGCCATTATGCAAATTGAGTAGACACACTGTCCTTTCGGTTCCTGATGTCATGGCAAACGGCCATTAGTCGATCATCATTTCCGCAGCCGCCTACGACATTCGTGCAGCAGGAGTGGGTTGCGTGCCGGTTGCTCGAGGCATCAAGCCGGTTTAAACCCGGCGAGACTCTAATGGGTCCTGCCTTTCCGGCCACTGGCCACGCCTGACGCAGCGGAAGCCAACGTGGCTTGTTGAGGTGTCGACTGGCTCGGGATGTCGCGCAGCCGGTCGGTAGCGCTGACAGTAATTGGCGGCGCACAGGTGGGAGCCGCCCTTCATCACTTTTCGTCCGATGCGAATTTGCGGCTCGTTCCGGTCCAGGCTGCCCTTGAGCGTACCTCCTCGTGGATTTTGCACCACGCAGCAGCTACCGCCTTTACGCCGGTTTTCCTGCCACCAGTCCCGGGTCCATTCCCAGGTGTTGCCGATCATGTCGTAGAGGCCATACCCATTGGGCGGGAAGGCACCAGTGGGTGATGTCCTTTCCCAGCCGTCCTCGAGCGTATTGGCGAAGGGAAACAAGCCTTGCCAGTAATTGGCCATCATTGCACCGCCCGGCGCTAGCTCGTCGCCCCAGGCAAATTCGCAGCCGTCCAGCCCCCCGCGCGCTGCGAACTCCCATTCCGCCTCGGTAGGCAGATCCATGTCCGCCCATGCCGCGTAGGCCATGGCGTCCATCCAAGAGATGTGAACCACCGGATGGTCCTCAAGCCCGTCGAGGCTGGTTTCAGGTCCGTTGGGATGCCGCCAATCGGCCCCCACGCAGAACTTCCACCAGCGTGAAGGGTCATCAGTCCTAAGCGGCACCGGGCTTTTTTGAAAGACCAGCGAGCCGGGTTGATCCATGCCCGGGAGCAGGCCCGGATAAACTTTTGGGTCCGGCGCTCTTTCCGCCAGGGTGACATGGCCGGTTGCCGCGACAAACTTCGCGAACCGGTTGTTTGTGACGGGGTAGGTGTCGATCCAGAACCCGTCGACCCGAACGCGAACGATTGGCGCTTCTTCGGCGTAGAAGGCCAGCGAACCCATCGCGAACTCGCCGCCTTCGATCCAGCGCACCGCCGCTATCCCCCGCGCGCTTGCCCCAGCGGGCCAAGGTCCACGGTCAGCTTTCGCACCGTGCCGGTATAAGCATTGGAACGGCCGCGCGTCTCGGCCACCGGCACGCCGCCGTCGAAGCCGATATCAAAGTTCTCGTTGAACCCGTCTTGGACCACCATCGAGCGCGCGAGGACCTTCTGGGCCACCAGTCTGCCGTCTATGAAGATGCGCACCACGCCGCTTTTGCTCAACCCGCCGCCAGCATAGTCGAAATCAAAGTCTAGCCGCGCCTCGCGACCCTCGGGGAGGGCGTCGGGCGCTACCAGGCTGAACTGGTCTGACGGCATGGCGGAAAGCCCCGAGTGGACCGCCGGGTGGCCGTCTTCCACACCAAAGCTCCAGCCACCCAGATTGCTGCCGATCGCCGCGATCACCCCATCTCCTATCGTCACCTCGGCACTCACCCGGAAGGGGCGTCCGCCCAGTGCAGGTGCGACGTCGCCCGGAAGGCTGATGCCCTTACCCCAGTACTCGTAATGGTTGCGCTCCGGTACGTAGGCGCGCACTGCGGCCGCGCTCCGACCGATCCCCGTACGGTCGTCCAGCGGGTAGACGTGGTTTCTCCGTGCTTCGGCGTCGAACAACCGCTGCATTTTGGTAAGCTGCTGCTGATTGGCTTCCGCCAGGTCCCTTGACTGGTTAAAGTCGTCACGCAGATTGTACAGCTCCCACTTATAGGCGGGAGCAAGGTTGGTTCTGGCGTCGGGGCCGCCTAACATCTGCCACGGCTTACGTTGCGGGGTGGTCGACGCCAGCCATCCGTCGACGTAGATGGCGCGGTTGCCCAGCATCTCGTAATACTGGATTTTGTGGTTGGACGGCGCGGCCGGACTGGCGAAGGTGTAGGTCATGTCGACCCCGTCGACCGGTTGCTGGGGCACACCGTCGACCTGAGCCGGCGCTTCGACCTCGGCGGCGCGGAGCAGCGTAGGGAACACGTCGATCACGTGGTGGTATTGCCTGCGCAGGCCCGTTGCGGGGATTCCCTTCGGCCAGGAGATGACGGCCCCGTTACGCGTGCCGCCCAGGTGCGAGGCGATCTGCTTGTAGAAGGGGAACGGGGTGCTCATCGCCTGGGCCCAGCCGGATCCGTAGTTGCTGTGCACCAGGGGCCCGCCGATCGCGTCGATGCGTGTCCAGCGTTCCTCCGGGGCCAAGCGGCGGTTGGCGATCTCGCTGACCTCGCCCAAGCTGCCTTCCGGCGAGCCGGCGCTGTCAGGACCATTGTCACCCTCCACGAATACGATCATCGTGTTGTCTCGCTGTCCCATGCGGTCGAGTTCGTCGAGGATCCGCCCGAACTGTGCATCCTGAAAGGACAACTGGGCGGCGAAAGTTTCCATCATCCGCTCCTGAAGCGCGCGTTCCTCCGGGCGCAGGCTCCGCCACTTGGGAATATCGGCCGGCCACACCGGCAGTCGGGTGTTCTTCGGCACCAGTCCCATTGCCTTCTGTCGACCCAGCGTCTGCCGCGCGATTTCCTCCCAGCCGCCCGCGAACTTCCTTCGGAAGCGGGCGATCCAATCCGCCGGAGCCTGGTGCGGGGTGTGGGCAGAGCCCGGCGCGTAGTAGAGGAAGAACGGCTTGTCGGGATCTGCGGCCTTCTGCTGGTGAATCCATCCGATCGCCTCGTCGGCCATGCGCTGGTCGAGAAGCGGTTGCGGCTTGTCGTCGATGACGCGCAACGAATTGCGATAGAGGGTGGGCCGCCACTGGTCTGTGTCCGAGCCGATGAAGCCGAAAAAATACTCGAACCCGAGGCTTGTGGGCCAATAGTCGCGCGGGCCGGCTGAGCTGAACGGGCCTTTGGGAAGGTTATGATGCTTGCCGAGGAAGGCGGTGTTGTACCCGTTCTGGCGCAGCACCTCCGCGACGGTCGCCGCGCTCTTGGGGATCATCGCATTGTAGCCCGCTTGCGGCTGCGGAAAGTCGGTCAGCGACCCCGTGTTGACTGCGTGGTGGTTCCGGCCTGTCAGCAGGGCGGCGCGGGTGGACGAACACATGGCGGTGGTGTGGAACCGGTTGTATTTCAGTCCCCGTGCGGCGAGCCGATCGAGATTGGGGGTGGGAACGGGGCCGCCGAAGGTCGATGCAGCGCCAAAGCCGACGTCGTCGGTCAGCACGAGCAGGATGTTCGGCGCACCTTGCGGCGGGCGGGCGATGGGGGGATAGCCTACGGTCGCGACGGGGGCTGGCGCGACGGCAGTCGGCGCCGAAGCGCCGGCTTGTGTCGCATGAGCCAGCGCGAGCATGGAAACGCAAGTGGTCGCCAAGCGGTTAGACATACGCGTCATCCTGCTGCAAAAGCCTTATTCCGTGTCCCTAGGTCGTACTTTGTGCAAGCTTGGCTCTGGTGAAGGCACTTGGCCGGCCCCCTTTGAACGTTTGAAGGGGGGTAGCCTCAATCTCCCCTCCAGGATTCGTCGTAGATGCAACCGGTCGAAGGGGGCACATCGCACACATTCGGTAAGACGGGATCGTCAAGAACCGTCAATGACGTAGTGGCAAGAAATACCTGGCCGCATCCGATCGCGCACTCCCACCAAATGCGACTCAACGGAGTAGAATAGTGCGAGCGTCGCCCTTCGCTCGCTCGCACATTCCCGCAAATTACTTCATCGCTGGCATCCGGATAGCCGATTTCAGCGCACTTACCAAGAATTTCGGTCGCCAGAGCGGTTCCGAGAGCCATTCGGATTCCCGCTTTGCGGTGGGCGTGAGCCGCAAGCTACATTAGTAGCGCTATAAAACGCAATCGTAGAGCCGAACCGGCTACATGAATCATCACGTTCCGCGCACGGAGCCGCTTGTTCCGCGCCGGCGGTCAGTCAGGATGACAATGCTCGGTTCGTCTCGCTAGCGTAAGGAGTTCAGTACTTAGGTAGCCGAGGTTTGGCGCTGCTATGGGTTGTGCGGATCGCTGATCAAGGGGACTGGCGCAGAATGCTGCTCGGATCGAGAGTGGCGCGCACTGAGCCATCGCTGCCGCCGCGGGAATTGCCTCCCGAGATTGCGTGACTTCCTATCGAAGTTCCCGAGGCGCTACCAACAGGCGTCGTCGAAAGCTCCAGGCGAGCGGCCATCGCGCGGGGCTTCGCGTGGCCGATCGGCACACGCGTTGCCGAGGGCGAGCGTACCCGGTCCGCGGTGATCGGCGCGCCGGCTGGGGCACTCGACCCGGCCCATATCGTGGCCAGCGCAACCGGTGACCTGATGAGCGGCCCTCGCGAGCGAGCGAGAGCATTCGCACTTGATCAATTTCCAGATTCGGGCCATCGGCGCGATCGGAGACAAACAAATGATTGGTAGATTCGGTCTGGCGGGCAAGGTTGTGCTCGTCACTGGTGCCTCGACGGGCTTGGGAGCGCATTTCGCCCGCACTTCTGCGGCAGCCGGCGGACGGGTCATTGTCGCCGCCCGCCGCTCTACGGAACTTGACCTGCTCGTTGACGAATTGCGCCAAGCTGGTTTCGAAGCGAGCGCAATGAAGCTTGACGTTGCGGACGCGGTCGCCATCGAGGCAGCCGCAGACGTGCTCCGCGGCGTCGATATCCTTGTCAATAACGCCGGGATCGTTCGGGATAAACCGGCCTTTGATCAGAGCGAGGAGGATTGGGACGCCGTTATAAACACCAACCTAAAAGGTGCGTTCCTGATGGCGCAAGCGGTGGCGCACGGGATGAAGGAGCGGGGCGGGGGGGCCATCATCAACATCGCCTCGATCCTTGGCCTACGCCAGGCGGGCGGCGTCTTACCCTATGCAGTGTCGAAGGCGGGCATCATCCAGCTCACCAAGAGCCTGGCGCTGGAATGGGCCCGTTTCAACATTCGGGTCAACGCGCTTGCGCCGGGATACATCGGCACCGACCTCAATGGGGATTTTTGGAAGACAGGAGCGGGAGCGGCCTTGATCAAACGCATTCCGCAACGCCGGCTGGGCCGGCTCGAGGATCTCGACGGACCGCTATTGTTGCTTGCTTCCGAAGCCGGCGCCTACATCACAGGGACGACCATAGTCGCCGATGGCGGTCACCTCGTCAGCAGTTTGTAAGGGAGTGAGGTAATGGTCCATAAGGTCCATCCCGATGCGGCAAGCGCGCTAGACGGTCTTCTCTTCGACGGGATGACAATCGCCGCCGGCGGTTTCGGACTTTGCGGAATTCCGGAAACATTGATCGACGAGGTCGTCCGATCCGGCGTTCGCGACCTGACTGTGATTTCGAACAATGCCGGAGTGGACGATTATGGCTTGGGCCTCTTGCTCCAGACGCGGCAGGTCCGAAAGATGATTTCCTCGTATGTCGGGGAAAACAAGGAATTCGAGCGGCAGTACCTGGCCGGAGAGCTTGACCTCGAATTCAATCCTCAAGGCACTCTTGCTGAGCGAATACGCGCCGGCGGGGCCGGAATTCCAGCATTCTTCACGCGGACTGGCGCGCGAACGATAGTCGCCGAAGGCAAGGAGGAGCGGATTTTCAACGGCGAACCTTACGTCATGGAAACCGGTTTGGTGGCCGATCTCGCTCTAGTGAAGGCATGGAAGGCCGACAGTTTCGGCAATCTCGTGTTTCACAAGTCGGCGAGGAATTTCAATCCCAACGTGGCGACATGCGGAAAAGTTACAGTGGCGGAGGCCGAACAACTAGTACCAGAGGGGGCGCTCGACCCCGATTGCATTCACACGCCGGGGATCTTCGTCCGGCGGGTTATTCTCGCCACACGCAATGAGAAGCGGGTCGAGAAGCGAACCACTCGCAAGGATGAAAACTGATGCCGTGGTCGAGAGAGGATTTGGCGGCATTGGCCGCGAAGGAGCTGCGCGACGGATATTGCGCAAACCTGGGCATCGGCATCCCGACCCTCGTCGCGAACTACCTTCCTCCCGATGTCGACGTAACGCTGCAGTCCGAAAATGGCATGCTCGGGCTCGGAGCATTTCCGACCGAATCTGAAGTCGACCCGGATATCATCAACGCCGGCAAGCAGACCATCACCGAACTCCCGCGGACCAGTTACGTCTCGTCGGCCGAAAGCTTCGCGATGATCCGCGGCGGCCACATCGACCTGTCAATCCTGGGGGCCATGGAAGTCGCCGAAAATGGGGACCTGGCGAACTGGATGGTGCCGGGCCTCATGGTCAAAGGTCCAGGGGGAGCCATGGACCTGGTGTCCGGCGTCAGGCGGATCGTTGTTCTCATGGATCATCGCGCAAAGAACGGCAGCCCCAAGTTCCGCCGACGATGCGAGCTTCCCCTTACTGGGGCCAACGTCGTCGACGTGCTGATGACCGACCTCGCGGTCTTCGAACGGCCCGACAGGCGCTCGCCGTTCCGCTTGCGTGCTTTGGCTCCCGACGTTTCGCTCGACGAGGTACGGGCGGCTACCGAAGCGGAATTCGAAGGACAGCCTTTGTGACCGAGCGGGCGAGGCGCATTGCGGACGCGGTAGAATCGTTCGTCCGCCAAGTGGTAATTCCCTACGAGCAGGACGAACGGCTCGGCGGGCATGGACCATCGGACGTACTCGTCCAGGAATTGCGTGCGAAAGCCCGCGAGGCGGGGGTCCTAACCCCACACATCTTGGCCGATGGGAGCCATCTGACCCAGCGGGAAACCGCTCTCGTCCTTCAGCGCTCAGGGCTTTCGCCGCTGGGCCCGCTCGCCGTCAACACGATGGCGCCGGACGAAGGAAACATGTTTTTGCTCGGCAAGGCCGCGAGCGTTGAGCAGAAGCAGCGCTATTTGGCTCCGCTGATCAATGGCACCGCGCGTTCCGCGTTTTTCATGACCGAGCCCGCGGCCGACGGTGGAGCCGGCTCCGATCCATCGATGCTCAAGACGCGCTGTCAGCGTGACGGAAATCATTGGTTCATCAGTGGTCGCAAGGCCTTTATCACGGGCGCCGATGGAGCGTCCGTAGGAATCATCATGGCCATGTCGGACGAGGGGGCCGCGCTGTTTCTTGTGGATTTGCCCGATCCCGCCATCGTAATCGAGCGCGTCCTTGACACAATCGACAGTTCGATGCCCGGAGGTCACTCGATTGTCCGCATCGAGAATCTTCGAGTTCCCGCCGATCAGATGCTGGGCAAGCCGGGCGAGGGATTCAAGCTTGCGCAAATTCGCCTGAGCCCGGCTCGTTTGTCGCATTGCATGCGCTGGTTGGGGGGCGTCACCCGGGCACACGAGATCGCTACTGAATATGCCTGCACCCGGCATGCCTTCGGCAAGCTGCTGATCGATCACGAGGGCGTGGGGTTCATGCTCGCCGAAAATCTGATCGACCTCAAGCAGGCCGAACTGATGATCGATTGGTGCGCCGAGGTCCTCGACAGCGGGGCGCTGGGGACCGCTGAAAGCTCGATCGCCAAGGTGGCCGTGTCCGAGGCGCTGATGCGCATCGCCGACCGCTGTGTGCAGGTCATGGGCGGAACGGGGGTCAGCGGCGACACGATCGTCGAGCAAATGTTTCGCGAGGTGCGTGCCTTCCGCATCTACGACGGCCCGACCGAAGTGCACAAGTGGAGCCTGGCCAAGAAGATCAAGCGCGAGCATGCCGAGTTACGCAAGTGAGTGCTATTTCAACAGAGTCGAACCTGGGCACTACCGCGGTTCGTGAGGGTTTCACTTTGGATAGGGAATCACTAGAGCGTTGGTTGGTTGAGAATGTGCCGGATTATCGCGGCCCCCTGTCTCTCGAGCAGTTCAGAGGTGGGCAGTCCAATCCAACCTACAAGCTGGTGACGCCGCAATGCGCTTACGTACTCCGCCGCAAGCCTTCCGGCCCGATCCTGAAAGGTGCGCATGCAATCGAGCGCGAGGCACGGGTCCTGCTCGCGCTGGAAGGCGTGGGCTTTCCCGTCCCCCATGTCCATGCGCTCTGTGAGAAACCGAGCGTGATCGGCGCACCGTTCTACGTCATGGATATGGTCGAGGGCCGAATATTCTGGGATGCTACGCTGCCCGGCATTTCGCCCAGTGATCGCTTCGCTGTATTCGATGCCATGAACGAAGTTATCGCGCGCCTGCATAGCATTGATTACGAGGCGATCGGACTGGGCGACTTTGGCCGTCCAGGCAATTTCTTCGAGCGTCAGATAGACCGCTGGTCGAGGCAATACCTAGAGGATACGGCGGCCGGTCGCGATCCGCACATGGACTCGCTGATTGAGTGGTTGCCGA
>Ga0068854_100001374_pt1 | contig 14643 bp, 14 predicted proteins | sample KBSCornC42_FD_66590 | JGI IMG/M metagenome (GOLD analysis project Ga0068854, IMG submission 66590) | Corn rhizosphere microbial communities from Kellogg Biological Station, Michigan, USA - KBS Corn C4-2 | ecosystem: Host-associated > Plants > Roots > Rhizosphere > Soil ... | reverse complement strand
CGAACCGAACGTCTTCTTCGGCCCAAAGGTACGGATCGGCGATGGCGTCACCATCCATGGCTTCAGCCACATCGAGGGCGCAACGGTTCGCAGCGGCGCGGAGATCGGCCCCTATGCGCGGCTGCGGCCCGGCGCCGACATCGGCGAGGGCGCGAAGATCGGCAATTTCGTCGAGGTCAAGAACGGCCGCTTCGGCCCGGGCGCCAAGGCCAATCACCTGTCCTACATCGGCGATGCCGATGTAGGAGCGAAGGCCAATATCGGCGCCGGCACGATCACCTGCAATTATGACGGCTTCCTCAAATATCGCACCGCCATCGGTGAAGGCGCGTTCATCGGATCGAACAGCGCGCTGGTCGCCCCCGTCACCATCGGCAGCGGAGCAATCGTCGCGGCAGGATCGGTGATCACGCGTGATGTCGAAGCCGATTCGCTGGGAGTTGCACGCGGCACGCAGGAGACGCGACCGGGCTGGGCCGGGCGCTTCCGCGAGGCGATGAAGGCGAAGAAAGCGACGAGGTGATTCCCGATCATGCCGACCGGAATCCACTTCTTTCCCACCGGCCCTTCAGAAAGGCTGCATCCGCCTGCCGACCGGGCTGGGTAGCGACAGAAGTGGCAATACTGCTCCCGCATTGTCAGCCGCGGTTAATAGTGCTTTGACCATCGGCGGGCTGGAATCGCGGGTAAGTGGGGCGTTCGTCGATGTGTGGCATTATCGGCATAGTGGGCAGGCAGGACGTGGCGGGCCGTCTCGTCGAAGGTCTTCGCCGGCTCGAATATCGCGGCTATGATTCGGCCGGCGTCTGCACCGTCCACGATGATCGGCTCGATCGCCGCCGCGCCGAGGGCAAGCTCGACAATCTCGCCCGCAAGATGGAGGCCGAACCGCTCGCCGGCCTGATCGGCATCGCCCACACCCGCTGGGCGACGCATGGTGCGCCGACCCAGGACAACGCCCATCCTCATGCAACCGGCGAGGTTGCCCTGGTCCACAACGGCATCATCGAGAACTTCAAGCCGCTGCGCGACGAACTCATCGCCAAGGGGCGGGTCTTCGAGAGCCAGACCGACACCGAAGTCGTCGCCCATCTCATCTCCTCGGATGTCGAGGCGGGAATCGATCCGGTCGAGGCGGTGCGCACCAATCTGAAGCGGCTGCACGGTGCCTTCGCGCTTGCGATCCTGTTCCGGCAGGATCCGGACATGCTGATCGGCGCGCGGCTCGGCTCGCCGCTGGTTGTCGGCTATGGCGAGAATGGCGAAACCTATCTCGGTTCGGATGCGCTCGCGCTTGCGCCGCTGACCCAGCGGATTTCATATCTGGAGGAGGGTGACTGGGTCGTCATCACCCGCGAGAAGACCCAGATCTACGATCGCACGGATCAGCCGGTCGACCGCGCGGTGGTCAATTCGGGGGTTTCGAACCTGACCATCGACAAGGGCAATCACCGCCACTTCATGCTCAAGGAAATATATGAGCAGCCGATTGTCGTGGCGCAGACGCTCAAATCCTATCTCCGTCGGCTCGAGGGTGAGGTATCGCTCCCCATTCCCGACTTCGACCTGAGTGCGATCCGCCGCGTCACGATCGTCGCCTGCGGGACGAGCTTCTATGCCGGCATGGTTGCGAAATACTGGTTCGAGCAATTCGCGCGCGTACCCGTGGACCTCGATGTCGCTTCTGAATTCCGATATCGCGAGCCGGTCATGGAGGATGGCGGTCTCGCGCTCTTCATCAGCCAGTCAGGTGAGACCGCGGACACGCTCGCGGCTTTGCGCCATGCGCGGGCCGAAGGACAGAAGATCGCCGTAGTGGTCAATGTGCCGACCTCCACCATGGCGCGCGAAGCCGACCTGTTGCTGCCGACGCATGCCGGACCCGAGATCGGCGTCGCCTCCACCAAGGCCTTCACCTGCCAGCTGGCGGTCCTCGCCGCGCTCGCGGCTAATATCGCGCGCGCCAAGGGGCGCCTGAGCGTCCGCGAGGAAAAGGAAATCGTCCGCCATTTGTCCGAGGCTCCGGCCGCGATCAACGGCGCGCTGGCTTATGATCAGGCGATCGAGTCGATGGCGGGCGTGATCGCGGTGGCGCGCGACGTGCTCTATCTGGGGCGCGGCACCGATTATCCTTTGGCGCTCGAAGGCGCGCTGAAGCTCAAGGAAATCAGCTATATCCACGCCGAAGGCTATGCCGCCGGCGAGATGAAGCACGGTCCTATCGCCCTGATCGACGAGAATGTACCGGTGATCGTGATCGCGCCTTCGGGCCCGCTGTTCGAGAAGACCGTGTCCAACATGCAGGAAGTCCAGGCGCGCGGCGGCAAGGTGGTGCTGATCTCCGACTATGACGGGATCGCCGCGGCGGGCGAAGGCTGCATGGCAACGATCACGATGCCCAAGGTGCATCCGCTGATCGCTCCGATCGTCTATGCCATTCCGGTCCAGCTGCTCGCCTATCACGTCGCGGTCGCCAAGGGCACGGATGTCGATCAGCCACGCAATCTCGCGAAGTCGGTGACAGTCGAGTAACGGGGCCCCGATACTCGACGCGCCAGCGGCGGAAAACCTCCGGAATATCCCCGCCAGCATGTACACGGCGCAACCAGAGCGCTATTTTTCGCAGTTGCGAAATAAAATCAGGGCGGTTAACCTACCCTTAATAGTTGTTGGTGGAACATCGTTTCGCCTACGAACACAACCTCAGTGCGGAGCCAACGATCGAATCACGCCGAGAAATCGGCGGAAATTAGCGAATGTTACATCGGCGTGAATTCTCAGCCAGCCTCTTGTATCGGTCAATTGGTCGCCAAGTCGTTGATAGTCTATCGAAGCGATGCCATCAGGGGTAGGCTAGTATTCCGCAACGCAGCAAAAATGGGGTGGATATGCTTGCTGATATTGAATCGGGGGCGATTCAAAGGATTAGCTTCATGGCCGATGACAGGAATACTGCGCGCAGATCGGCCCAGTTCGATGCCCTGGCGGTACGCGCGCTGGATATCGTCACCGCCTTGGGGCTTCTGATCTTTCTCGCACCGCTGATGCTGATCGTGGCGGCGCTCGTATATCTCGTGGATCCAGGCCCCATATTCTTTGCTCACCGGCGGCTGGGCCGTGATGGCCGGACCTTTCCCTGCCTGAAGTTCCGGTCGATGGTCGTCGATGCAGAGCAGCGGCTCAGCCACCTGCTGGCGACCGATGCGGCGGCCCGCGACGAATGGGCCCGCGATTTCAAGCTTCGTCGCGATCCGCGGATTACGCGGATCGGCAACTTCCTGCGCCGGACGAGCATCGACGAACTGCCGCAGTTCATCAATGTGCTGCGCGGGGAAATGAGCATCGTCGGCCCCCGTCCGATCGTCGAGGGCGAAATCCCGCGCTACGGCCGCTATTTCGCCGAATATAGCAGCGTCAAGCCGGGCATCACGGGCCTGTGGCAAGTCAGCGGGCGAAACAACATCCATTATCGCCGTCGCGTGGCGCTGGATGTCAGCTATGCGCGCAACAGGAACCTGGGGCTCGACCTTCGCATATTGGCGATGACCGTTCCGGCCGTGCTGCTGGCAAGAGGCAGCTTCTGAGATCGGGACGCTGGCAATCTGGACCGGCGCGGTTTCTCTCGAATATCGGCGCGCATCGGCGCATCGCGTCGCCCCTTTCCGCATGATCCATGACATGCTCAGCAGCATAAGATTGGCATGGCATGTTGCGTAGCCACCGCGCATCCGGCAATCCACAGACCAACGGACCGATCCATCGTGACGTGGCGCATAACGCCCGTCACGCACCGACGGCATGATCCACGGATATGCTTTCGGAGGAAAGGTCATGAATAAGGAGCGAACATGCGTTTAGCGATTATCGGCACGGGTTATGTCGGTCTGGTTTCGGGGGCCTGCTTTTCCGAGTTCGGCCATGAGGTCACCTGCGTCGATATCAACGAAGCGACGATCGCGAAGCTCAAACAGGGCGAGATCCCGATCTTCGAACCGGGCCTCGATGAGTTGGTGAAGCGCAACAGCCGCTTCGGCCGTCTCAAGTTCACAAGCGACATCAAGGAAGGTGTCCGCGACGTGGACGCCGTGTTCATTGCGGTCGGAACCCCCTCGCGCCGCGGCGATGGCCATGCGGATTTGTCCTATGTCTATGCTGCCGCCCAGCAGGTTGCGGAATCGATTACCCGACCTTGCCTGATGGTGACGAAATCGACGGTGCCGGTAGGGACCGCCAAGCATGTCGCAGCCATCGTCGCCAAGGCGCGGCCGGATATGACGATCGATGTCGCGTCGAACCCCGAATTCCTCCGCGAAGGGTCCGCCATCGAGGATTTCATGCGGCCCGACCGGGTCGTGTGCGGCACCTCGAGCGAGAGCGCGCAAGCGGTGCTCCGCAATATCTATCGCCCACTGTCGCTGCGCGAGGTCCCGATCCTGTTCGTCGAGACCGAGACGTCGGAAATGATCAAATACGCCGCCAACGCCTTCCTCGCGATCAAGATCACTTTCATCAACGAAATCGCCGACCTGTGCGAGAAGACGGGCGCCAACGTCCAGAATGTCGCGCGCGGCATCGGCATGGACAATCGCATCGGCGGCAAATTCCTGCACGCCGGTCCCGGCTATGGCGGATCCTGCTTCCCCAAGGACACGACCGCCCTGCTCAAGACCGCCGAGGACCATGAGAGCCCGATGCAGATCGTCAAGGCGACGGTGGACGTCAATAATCAGCGCAAGCGCATGATGGGGCGGCGCGTGATCACTGCGGCAGGCGGATCGGTGGCGGACAAGAAGATCGCTCTGCTTGGCCTGACCTTCAAACCCAATACCGACGATATGCGGGACTCACCCAGCATCGACATTGTACGCGTCCTCCAGGACAACGGCGCGCGGGTCAGCGCCTTCGATCCCGAGGGGCGGCACCAGGCCGAGAAGATGCTCGAGAATGTCGAGTTCGCCGAAGATGCCTATGACGCGATGCAGGACGCCGATGTGCTTGTCCTCGTCACGGAATGGAACGAGTTCCGTGCGCTCGATCTGGAGCGGGTGAAGCGGCTTCTCAAGAGCCCGACGATCGTCGATCTGCGCAACATCTATCGTCCCGACCAGATGCAGGCCGCAGGCTTCGCCTATACGTCGATCGGGCGCCCGTGAAAGCGGCGCCTCATAACGCCCTTATGGCGAGATAGATAAGGCTCCAGAGCACGACCGGGGATCCAATGATCAGGAGCAGCCGCAGCGCCCGCGGCGCCTTCTGAACATCGGGCGGGTCAGCGTATCGGCTCTGCCCGGGCAATCGTGGGTGGGGGGGCGCAAGACTTTCGTCAGGGCGCTCGATCGGAGCATCGATGGTCCGTTCGTCTGCTTTGTCAGCCTCGCGAACGCGGGTGATCGGCAATCTATCCTCTCCGTCCCCTGCGAGGGGCAGGCTTGTTGCCGCTCCGAGGCCTGTTGGTTGCGCGCCGATGCGCGCTTCCCTTTGATCCAAGCCCCGAGTGGCTAATCCAAGATAGGTACAACATTAGTCTAACTCAAGGAAATACGCGGAATTACGTGAGTCAGAATGGGTATGCGATGAACGGGAGCTTTCGGCGGCATTCAGCGCGGCCTCATCGCCCCGATGCTACTGGTCTCCCAACGCCTGTACAATATGAGGAGAGTAGCGATGCGTATCAAAGCTGCCCTGATCGGTGCCGCGGCGCTTGCCGCCACCGTCATTCCCGCCGCAGCCCCGGCCCAGATCGTGAGCTTCAGCATCTCAAGCGGCCATTATGATCGAGGCTATTATGGAAGCCCTTACGGCTATGGCTATGGCTATGACTATCCCATCTACGCCTATGGATATGGCCGGGCTTACCCGTATCGCTATGACCGCGGCTATCGCGGTTGGGATCGCGATCGTTGGGATCGCGGCCGGCATCATGGTTGGCGCCACGAGCGTCGCCATGATCGACATGACCGGCGCGACTATTGGGACCGGGACTGATTGACGAGCCGGACGAGGAGGCGCCGGGCAACCGGCGCCTCCAAACGCGTCATCAGGCAGACAAATGATCCGTCGCGACATTCACCGCGCCGCCCTGTATGACAATTGTCAGGTCATAGCTGGCGGCGCTGTTCATGCGACTTGCTCATTTCGGCTTGCGGAACCGGTAGAGGAAACGGTCGGTCTTTCCGCGTATGGCCGGGTCGAACACAAGCTTGCGATGGTCGTCGGAGGTATTGGCGAGCAACGGACTGGCGGCTTCGAAGCGGAATCCCGCGGCGGCAAAATCGGCCTTCACGGTCGATGGATCGATGCGGTGAAGCTTGTCCACCAGCGCGCGGGTATCTCCCGCCGGCCCGACATGATCGATGATGCCGACGACGCCGCCGGGCTTCACCGCGGCGAACAGTTCCTTGAGGAAAGCCCGAGGATCGGTGCGGGGTATGCCATATTTCGCCGACTCCCAGTATAGATCGTGGTAGTTCAGGTTGATGATCACGAAATCGAACTGGCGCCCGCCGGCGGTGAATGCCTCGAACGGATAGCGCACGAAGTCGATGTCCGGGCGTCGCTCGGTCAGCGCTTTCCACACCTTCTGCTCGTCCGGATCGTTATAGAATTGCGCCGGTTCGAAGGCCGTGACCTTGCCCTTCGGCCCAACCGCAGTTGCCATGATCTCTGCCCAATAGCCGGAGCCGGTCATGATGTCGGCCGCGGCCATGCCAGCTTTGAGGCCAAGAAAGGCAAGCACTTGCGCAGGCTTGCGGCCGGCGTCGAGCGCGACCGCCTGGGCGGGGCGCCCGCTGGCGGACACCGCTGCGGATAGATAGGCCGGCGTTCCCGCCTGCGCCGCCGTGGCCATGAGCAGCATTGCCCCCGCCAGCGCGGGGAACATCATCTTGAAACGCATGAGCCGTCTCTCCCTTGTTGAGGAACCATGGTGCGCCACGGGCGGAACCAGCTCAACGCCGGAATGTGGCAGTCGTCGACCGGGCAAGATGTTCGTCGAAAGACGCGCGCCGATCCGCTACGCTGGCCGATCACGCAACAGCGGCAACACAGGATTGGACCATGACCGACTCGCTCGACGACCGCATCATCGACACCCCGGAAGGTCCGATGCGCTGGGGCGACTGGAAGAAGAAGAACCCGGTGCAGGTGCCGTCGCGCCGCACCAAGGGCAAGAAGCTGCCGAACAAGATCCCGATGCGGACTGGCGAAAGCTGATCAGCGGCCGATCGACACGCTTGTAACAGGCGAACGGATCGACGCTTATCGCGGCACGTTCTTGTCGACTGGCGGTCAGCCGCCGCCATGTCCCAGCCGGGTGACCCAGAAGACCAGGAAACCGAACGCGCTCAGGCCCGCCAGCAGCGCGGCAAGCTTCAGCCAGACCGCGAGCGCACCGCTCGTCGACGAAGCATCGGGGGGCTGGTCGTTCATCACATTTTGCTCGCTGCTGGCCAAGGACGGCGCGGGATAGCATGGCGAATGAGCACCCGCGCATTAAATCAGCCCTAAGGCGCAAATCTTTGCTATGGGGCCCGCATGCCATGTGGCGGCGCACGTCGTCGCCCTCTCTCCAGCCCATCACATCAACCAGGAAAATATCTACATGCCGCCGTTTAAGGACAGCTTTCAGGAACGCCTCGCCCGCGCCAACCAGGCCAAGACTACCGCGCTCGTCAAGCTGCGCGAAAAGCCGGCCCTCGATCCCGAGGTGGTTGCTGCGCGACAGGCGGCACAGGCCGCCCGCGAGGCCGCCAAGATCGAGGCGAGCGCAGCCAAGCGAGCCGCCATCGCACAGGCCAAGGCGGACAAGCTGGCGCGCGCCGCCGAAGCTGAGGCGCGCAAGCCCGTTCCCAAGACTGAAGCCGAGAAGAAGGCGGCCCGCGATGCCCGCTATGCCGCCCGCAAGGCGCGCTAGGTAGCGAGCATGATTCCGCTGGAATTGGTCGATACTGCTCGGATCCCAGGAACCGACGGCGAGCTACGCCTGATGCGTCGCGGCCAGGATCATATGATCCTGTTCGGCCGTAATGAACTGATGAGCAGCCGGTTGCGGGGATCCGAGGAAGCGTTGGCCACCCTCCCCTGCGAACGGCTTCAGGACCGGTCGCGGCCGCGCCTTCTGATCGGCGGGCTCGGCATGGGCTTCACCTTGCGGAAAGCGCTCGCGGTACTGCCGCCCAAGGCAGAGGTCGTCGTCGCCGAGCTGGTGCCGACGATCGTCGATTGGGCGCGCGGGCCTCTGGCCCATCTCTTCGGCGACAGCCTCGACGATCCGCGCGTTACCGTCAGGATCGGCGACGTGGGTGAGACGATCGCGGCAGCGGGCGCCGGCTTCGACGCCATCCTGCTCGATGTCGACAATGGGCCCGATGCGCTGATCCATCCGGACAATGGCAGGCTTTATGGCAAATATGGGCTGCGCGCCGCCCATGCTGCGCTTACGCCGGGCGGCGTGCTCGCCATATGGTCGGCCTATCAGGACAAGGTCTTCGCGGAGCGCCTCAAGCGCGGGGGCTTCGCTGTCGATGAGATCAAGGTGCGGGCGACCGGGGTCAAGGGCGCGCACCATGTCATCTGGCTGGCGATGAAACAGAACGGAACGACGTAAGATTGAAGGCCGCCAGGGGCTGCTAGGCCAATTAAGGCACGGGCCGCCATCCCGTCGTTGCCCCCGCAGCCCACTGCCCCTATCCCGCCGCCATGACTATTTCGATCTTCGCCACCGGCACCAGCCGCGGCATCGGCAAGGCCATCGTCGACCGTTTCACCGGAGAGGATGTCCGACTTATCGGCCACCGCTCCAGCGATGGCGATGACAGCACACTTGCGGCCGATCTGCTCGATCCCACTGCACCTCGCAGGATCTGGGATCAGGCGCTGGCCCAGCTCGATGGCCGCATCGACGTACTGGTCAACAACGCCGGCATCTTCGAGGCCGCCTCGATCGACGCACCCGACGCTTCCTGGACCGAGGCGTGGAACCGGACGATGCAGATCAACCTTACGGCATCGGCTGAACTGTGCCGCCTCGCCGTCCTCCATTTCCGGCGCCATGGCGGCGGCCGCATCATCAACATCGCCAGCCGCGCCGCGTATCGCGGCGATAGTCCGTCGCATTGGCATTATGCCGCCTCGAAGGCCGGCATGGTCGCGATGACCAAGACGATAGCGCGCGGCTATGCCGCAGAAGGCATCCTGGCCTTTGCGCTGTGCCCGGGCTTCACGATGACCGGCATGGCGGAGGATTATCTCTCCAGCCGGGGCGGCGACAAGCTGCTCGCCGACATTCCGCTCGGCCGCGTGGCGGAGCCGCTGGAAGTCGCCGATACCGTAAAATTCCTCGCGCTCGACGCACCCGCTTCGATGACCGGAGCGGTGATCGACATCAATGGAGCAAGCTATGTCCGCTAAACGCAGGGAGCCGAGAGGCGATGAGGTAACCGGCTTCCCGTTCGCGCCGGATCGCGCCGGCAGCTGGAAGATCACCCTCCCCTGCACGAAGGCCGAGGCCGAGATGCTTGCCGGAGACGTCGTCGAGATCGCGCTGCTCGATCCGCAGCCGACACTGATGACGAGCGAGCCGGATCCTGCCCGGCCGGACGCCTGGCAGCTCGATGTCTATGTCGAAGGGAAGCCCGCCCAGGCCCTGATCGATCTGGCCATGGCGCTGGTGCCGAGCGCCGCGGGGACCATGCCCGAGATCAGCCACATCCCCGAAGAGGATTGGGTGACGCTGTCGCAATCGGGTCTCGAGCCGATCCGCGCCGGCCGCTTCTTCGTCCACACGCCGCACAATGCCGATCATGTGCCCGAAGGATCGACCGGCTTCGTCATCGATGCGGGCCGTGCCTTCGGCACCGGCCATCACGAGACCACCACCGGCTGCCTGATGATGCTCGACCGGATGAAGCGCAACGGCCGGCGTTTCGCCGACATCGCCGATGTGGGAACCGGCACCGGCCTCCTTGCCTTTGCGGCGCGATCGCTGTGGCCGGCGGCGAAGCTGATCGCATCTGACATCGATCCGGTGTCGATCGACGTCACGGCTGAGAACGCGGCGGCCAATGGTATCCGCGTCGGCCGGGGGCGCGGTCAGGTCGAACTGGTGGTCGCGGCTGGGCTGGCCGACCGCCGGCTGAGGGCCCGGTTGCCCTATGATCTGCTGATCGCCAATATCCTGGCCGGCCCGCTGATCGAACTCGCGCCCATTTTCGCCGGCGCCATGCTGCCCGGCGGCTCGCTCATTCTGGCCGGACTGCTCGACAGCCAGGCCGAGGCCGTGGCCCGGGCCTATCGCCGCCAGGGGATGTATCTTGCTGATCGCATCGTCCTCGGCGACTGGCCGACCCTCAGGATGGTGAAGCGCCGCCGCTGAGTATTCGCCTCAATATTATGCAAGCATAATATCTCCTCGAACTGCCAGGTTCGGTGACCAAGCCGGCGCGCAGCCGGCTGCCGCCGCCACCGCCCGGCTTCTGGAACCGCCTTCGCTCCCGCATCGCGCGCCGGCTGCTCGGGCGGGTAACGACATTGGCGGAGGATTCAGGGCCTGGCCGCAGTCCCTGAGCATCATCATGCCTAGTTCGACAGGAGCGGTGATGGCGCGTCCGGCCCCGATCAATCCAAAGCGTGGGCGGCACCACAAGCGGGCATTATTCGGTATCTATCGAGATGTGTGAGCCGCCTACACTAGGACACAGTCTCGCGCAGTATCCGAAACTATACTCCGGTCACTCCCACTCGATCGTTCCCGGAGGCTTCGACGTATAGTCGTAGGTCACCCGGTTGATGCCCTGCACTTCGTTGACGATGCGGGTCGCGACGCGGCTGAGGAAGGACGAATCGAACGGATAGACGTCGGCGGTCATGCCGTCCGTCGAGGTGACGGCGCGTAGCGCGCACACATAGTCATAGGTGCGGCCGTCCCCCATCACGCCGACGGTGCGGACCGGCAGCAGCACTGCGAACGCCTGCCAGATCGCGTCGTAGAGCCCCGCGCGGCGGATCTCGTCGAGATAGACGGCATCGGCCTTGCGCAGGATGTCGCAGCGCGCCTTGGTGACTTCTCCCGGGATGCGGATCGCCAGACCCGGCCCCGGGAAGGGATGGCGGCCGACGAATATCTCCGGCAGGCCGAGTTCGCGGCCGAGTTCGCGGACTTCGTCCTTGAACAGTTCGCGCAACGGCTCGACCAGCTTCATGTTCATCCGCTCGGGCAGGCCGCCGACATTGTGGTGGCTCTTGATCGTCACCGAGGGGCCGCCGGTGAAGCTGACGCTTTCGATCACGTCGGGATAAAGCGTGCCCTGCGCCAGGAAATCGGCGCCGCCGATCTTGCGCGCTTCCGCCTCGAAGACCTCGATGAAGGTCTTGCCGATGAACTTGCGCTTGGCTTCGGGATCGGTGAGGCCCTTGAGCCCGTTGAGGAACAGGGTCTCCGCATTCACATGCACCAGCGGGATGCCGTAATGACCGCGGAACAGGCCCACGACCTGGTCCGCCTCCTCCAGCCGCATCAGGCCATGGTCGACGAACACGCAGGTCAGCTGATCGCCGATCGCCTCGTGGATCAGGACCGCCGCCACCGCCGAGTCGACGCCGCCCGACAGGCCGCAGATGACCTTGCCGTCGCCGACCTGGGCACGGATCTCCGCGATCTTGGTGTCGCGAAACTCCGCCATCGTCCAGTCGCCGGCCAGCCCGCAGACGTGCCGCGCGAAATTGGCCAACAGCTTGCCGCCATCGGGCGTATGCACCACTTCGGGGTGGAACATCATCGAATAGAAGCGGCGCTTCTCGTCGGTGGCGATGGCGAAGGGTGCGCCTTCCGAACTCGCGACGATCTTGAATCCTGGCGGCAGCACCTCGACGCGATCGCCATGGCTCATCCAGACCTGATGCTTTTCGCCGATCTTCCAGAGCCCGTCGAACAGCGCCGAGTCGTCGACCACGTCGATGAAGGCGCGGCCGAACTCGCGATTGTCCGATGGCGCGACCACGCCGCCGAGTTGATGCGCCATCGTCTGCTGGCCGTAACAGATCGCGAGCACCGGCACGCCCGCCTCGAATATCTCCTGCGGCGCGCGCGGGCTGTCGTCCCACATGACCGACGACGGCCCCCCGGACAGGATCACGCCTTTCGGCTGCAGCCGCTCGAATGCGGCCGCGGCGGCGTTGAACGGGGCGATCTCGCTATACACGCCGGCCTCGCGGACGCGTCTGGCGATCAGCTGGGTGACCTGGCTGCCGAAGTCGACGATCAGGATCGAGTCGTGCGGCTGGCTGGGCTTCGGGGCGACGGAGGCGGGAAGCTGGGCTGTCATGGGGAGCCGATAATGGGGGACGGCGCGCGAGTCCAGTCACCGGATGGCGACCGATATGGGTAAGACGGGGCTTGCATCGTGACGGCAGTCATAGCAAATGGAACATATAGGGATCAAAACGTCGACCGAAGTCGCGGCCTGATCAGCGGGGGCAGCTATGAAGCATATTTGGATGGTGATCATCTCGATGGTACTCGTGGCCTCGGCAGCCGCGGCCTCGACCACGACCACGACCGGGACCGCCCCTCCCGCCAACTACCAGCATGTCGGCAGCGGCTTCATGTTCCCGCTGGCGATCGGGCCATTCCAGCGCAGCTCCCTCCAGCTGATTTCGCCGGATGGTCTTCACGTCGCCGCGCAATATGACACCAGCTCTGCCGGTCACGAAATGAGCGTGACCGTCGAGATCTATCCTGCCCCTTATATTCTTCCGGGAGCGCGCAACGCGCAAGTCGAGGCCGAGGTGTGCACCAACCATTCCACCAGCCTCGACGAGGAAATGAAAGAGGAGTATCGCGCCCGGCGAGTCAGTGTCGGACCGGTCGCCCTGCCTTCCCTGCACTCCGAAGGATCGGGCAGGCGCTCATCCTTCGAAGCGAAATCGAAACGCGACGGTGGGCAAAAGATCGAGACCTATCTGTTCTGCCCGATCGCCAAGGAATGGATGATCACCTATATCGCGATCGCGCCGGCCAAAAACGACCTGACCGCCGATCTCGCTCGCTTTGCCAACTGGTTTCCCTGGCCCGAACTTACCGTCACGCCGCTGGCGGGCGATCGCCGCACGACGATCGTCGCTCGTTCGACTTTCGGGGAGCCGATCTACTTCGTCAGGGGCGCGATTGTCAGCGGCTCGCAGCGGGACATGGATATCTTCAACGCCGCCGCGGCGTCGCTGGGTCTGGAAACGCATTCGGTCACTGATGAACCGACATCACAATATTTTACCGTCTTCAACCGTGACACAAGGGCTCTGGCCGCCGTCGACATGCTCCGCGCGGCTCGGGACGGCAAAATGGGCGCGCTGAAGCTCGATCTGATGCTTCTACCGTTGAGCGCCGCCAACGGCGCTGGCGATGAAAGCGATGCGATCGTGGTCGCGCCGCCGGACGGTATTGATGGGCTATAAGGCCACCCCTATCCGGACCGGCACAGCAGAACCGGCTCTTGGCCGGCAACCCAAGGCGGAAATCGCGCCATCGCGGCTTCGAACAGAGCGGATTCGACATGGCGCGCGAGCCATGCCTGCAACGCGGGTAGCGGCTGCAGGTCGAACCATTGCCGATCGGTCTCGGCAAACTGCCGCACGAAGGGCATGATTGCGATATCGGCCAGCGTGCGACGTGGGCCGCGCAAGTCGACCTGCCGCGCCAAGGCAGTTTCATAGCGTGCGAGCATCGCCAACCCGGCTGCTCGATGCTCGAGCGGATCGCTGCCGTGGCGGCCGGGATATTTGTAACGATCCAGATGATGCTTGAAGGGTCCGTCATTATTGGCGATCAGCGCCGCGTCGTCGCCGTCCATCCAGCCTTCGGGATCGTGACGCGCAAGCGACCAGCGCATGATGTCCAGACTTTGATCGATGACCTCGCCGTCAGGCAGGACGAGCACTGGCACCGTGGCTTTCGGCGACACTGCGATCATCTCCGTGGGCTTGGCCGAGAGCTTGACCTCGCGCAGTTCGCAGATTGTGCCGCTGACGATCAGCGCCATCCGCGCCCGCATGGCATAGGGACAGCGGCGGAAGCTGTAGAGGACCGGCCTTTCACCCATCCCGGGCAGGCCGCGCCGCGCCCACATGCAGCTCGCCGCGCGCCTCGGCGAGCCGGGTCTGGCGCTCCCGTTCGGCATAGCCGCTGCGCTGTGCCTCCGTCCGATCGGCATGACAGGCCGGGCAACTCACGCCGGCCGCATAGAGCGGCGAGGCAAGATCCTCCGCGGAGATGGGATGACGGCATCCGCGGCACAGCTGATAGCTGCCAGGCGCCAGGCCGTGCGCCACCGTGACCCGTTCGTCGAAGACGAAGCATTCGCCTTCCCACCGGCTCTCCTGGGCTGGCACCGTCTCGAGATATTTGAGGATGCCGCCCTGCAGGTGATAGACGTCGTCGATACCTTCGGCCTTCAGGAAGGCGGTCGCCTTTTCGCAGCGTATTCCGCCGGTGCAGAACATGGCGACCCTGGGCGCAGCCTTGTCGCCAAGCAATTCGTCGCGCTTCCCCCGGAACCAGGCCGGAAAGTCGCTGAATGAACGCGTCTCGGGATCGATGGCGCCGGCAAAGCTTCCGGCCTTGACCTCATAGTCGTTGCGCGTGTCAATCAG
>Ga0068854_100001371_pt1 | contig 14658 bp, 15 predicted proteins | sample KBSCornC42_FD_66590 | JGI IMG/M metagenome (GOLD analysis project Ga0068854, IMG submission 66590) | Corn rhizosphere microbial communities from Kellogg Biological Station, Michigan, USA - KBS Corn C4-2 | ecosystem: Host-associated > Plants > Roots > Rhizosphere > Soil ... | reverse complement strand
TTGGCCTCGGCCTCGAAGGTCTCGATGAACAGCCGGCCAATGGTTTTTCGCTTGGTCTCGGGGTCGGCCTCGCCGGCCAGCGCCCCCAGAAATTCCTTCGACGCATCAACATGCACCAGCGGGATATTATAGTTGTCGCGGAACATCGTGACGACCTCGTCGGCCTCGTTGAGCCGCATCAGGCCGTGGTCGACGAAGATGCACGTCAGCTGGTCGCCGATCGCCTCGTGGATCAGCACGGCCGCGACCGAAGAGTCGACGCCGCCGCTCAGCCCGCAGATCACCCTGCCCTTGCCGACCTGCGCCCGGATCTTGTCGATCATGCGCGATCGATAGGCAGACATCGTCCAGTCCGACTTCAGTCCGACGATATTGTGAACGAAGTTCGCCAGCAATTTGCCGCCATCGGGGGTGTGCACCACCTCAGGGTGGAACATCGTTGTATAGCGCTTGGCCTGCTCATTCACGGCTATGGCGAAGGGCGCGTTCGGGGAAGTCGCGACAACCTTGAACCCCGCTGGCAGCTCCGTGACACGATCACCATGGCTCATCCAGACCGGGTAGCGCTGCCCGATTTCCCATACGCCCTGGTAAAGCGCGCTCGGCTCTTTGATCTCGACATCGGCGCGGCCGAATTCTCGCGCGTGTCCGCCCTCCACCTTACCGCCCAACTGCAGTGCAAGTGTCTGCTGGCCGTAACAGATGGCGAGGATAGGCACGTTGGCGTCCAGTACGTCTTTGGGTGCGCGTGGGCTACCCTCGTCGGTCACTGATGCGGGACCGCCCGAGAAGATTACGCCCTTGGGCTGCATCGATTTGAACGCATCGGCGGCGCGGTTGAAAGGATGGATTTCGCAATAGACGCCGGTCTCGCGCAGGCGCCGCGCGATGAGCTGGGTGACCTGCGAGCCGAAATCGATGATGAGGATGGAGTCGACGGGCTGTGCTGGCGCTGTCATGGCCGGGACATAAAGAAGCCCCCGGGATTCCGCAAGGAGCCCGTCCCTCGGATCGAGGCCCGTTCCTCAGGGTAGCGCAGTATTGGCCGTCCGCAGGCGCTGCACCAGGACCCGCATTAGGCTCAGCGCGAAGTACGGGGCTTCGCTGGTCATGAACAGAAACTGCTTTTCGCCCACAGGGACCAGAATGCAGTCGGTATCGGCGATCACCGTCGCGCTTCGCGGCTCGGCATCGATCAGGGCCATTTCGCCGAAGATTTCACCCTCGCCCAGAGTCTGAAGCGTGCGGTTGCCGAGGCGAACCGACACCTTGCCGGTCTTGACGACATAGAATTCCTCACCCCTGTCGCCGGCCTTGAAGATGACGTCCCCGGCCCGAAAGCTGCGCGTCTCTTCCGTCGCCCGCGCCAGAAGCGTGAAATCCACAAACGGCCTGTTCATCGAAAATCCCCCAGCCAGAAGGGGAAATCATAGCCGATCCGGCTCCCCCGAGGCGGGCGTCTTTTCGGACTTTCACATGACAGTTTTCTGACAACCCGCGCGCCTGCAGGGAGGCTGGCGGTAAGAGCCCGCTCCCGCCCTCAATTCAGGACGGCGATCGCCAGGTTGAGAGTCGAAGCGAACGCGACCCAGGCCGCATACGGGACGAACAGCCAGGCCGACAAGCGATCCAACTTCCAGCTCGTCCAGATGAAGGCGAGGATCAGCAGCAGGATCGCCCAGATGATGATGAGCGCGAGCCAGACCTGATGCAGCGTGAACCAGGTCGGCGACCAGGCCCAGTTGAGCACCATCTGGAGAATCCACAGGAACATCGGCCCGCTCGAGGGATCGCGTAGAAAGGTGCGCGCTCCGCCGATGCCGATAAGGACATAGAGCGTGAACCAGACAGGAGCGAAGATCCAGTTCGGCGGATTCCACGGCGCCTTGTTGAGCGTGGCGTACCACGCATCGGGGGCGGAGTTGATGCCGACGAATGCCCCCACCGCCACGACGACGGCGATGAACAGCAGCAGCGTCAGGATCGAACGTGGCGCCCGGTAGTCCAATGCAAAGATTCCCATGCAGACTCAACGGCCCGAGGGCCATTTTGGATCATTGGCGGCGGGCAGAAAATACAAAGAAGCCGTCAGTTCCGCTCCGGCGCGGAGTCAGCATGACCCCCGCCGGCAGCCGCCAGACGTGCTCCCGCAGCTCGGGGGAAACGTCATACATTGGGCGAGCCAGGTCGACGGGCTCAAAATCCGGATGCTTGGCCAGAAATTCCGCTGCCTGGCGCTCGTTCTCGTCGCTCAGGATCGAGCAGGTGACGTAGGTGAGAACCCCGCCCGAACGCACAAAACGGGCGCCCTCGGTCAATACTTCGCGCTGCTCGGCGACGCGCGCGGCGAGTTGCTCCGGGGTGAGTTTCCATTTTGCATCCGGCCGCCGGCGCCACGTTCCAGAACCGGTGCAAGGGGCGTCGATCAGCACACGATCCATTTTGCCGGCAAGATCGTCGAGGCTCTCTGCTGGCGGCCGCACCTGGACGTTGCGCACGCCGTTCCGCGTCAGCCTGTTGTAGATCGGCGCAAGGCGGTGGCGATCGCTGTCGTGCGCGAAAATCTGGCCCTTGTTGTCCATCGCTGCCGCCAGCGCCAGGGTCTTGCCGCCCGCCCCCGCACAGAGATCGAGAACCTGTTCGCCGGGCTTTGCGCCGGCCAGAAGCGCAGTGATCTGGCTGCCTTGGTCCTGCACCTCGAAAGCGCCCTTGAGGAAGCTTTCCTCCACCTGCACGTTCGGCGTCCGGCTGTCGCGCTCGCCCGCGGCGATCCGAATGCCTAAGGGGGACAGGGCCGTCTCCACGGCGCCGAATCGCTCGAGCGATTTCAGGACGCGGCCACGATCGGACTTGAGCGTGTTGGCTCTGAGGTCGAGGGGCGGACGCCTCGCCATCGCGTCTCCTTCCGCGACCATCTCGTCGCCAAAGGGGAAATGGCGCGTCGCCCAGTCGGGCAGGTTTGCCTGCACATGGTCTGGCGCGTCAGCGAGGGGATCGGAGGCGCTCAGCCGATGGACCTCATCCACGCTGAGCGTGTCGGGAGCATGGGCATCCTGGGCGAACAGATCGCCCAGTTCTTCGGGCGCTTCGCCCCAGTCGCGGACGGCAACGCTGAGCACCAGCGCGCGCGGCGTATCCGACCCCATCGCGAAGGCGTGGCTGGCCCGCTTGCGAAGTGCGTCATAGACCAGATTACCGATCGCCGCGCGGTCGCCCGACCCGGCAAAGCGGTTGTCGAGTCCCCAGGATTTGAGCGCGTCGGCAACCGGCCGATGCCGCCGGTCGATATCGCTAAGCACTTCGATGGCTGCCGCCATCCGGCCGGGCAAACGCATCAGCGGCTCCCCGTCGCGATCAGCGCTAGGCGCACCGCAAGGTCGATCCACCACAGCACCAGGACGACATAACCGAACGTGTAGGCAAAGAAGCGCCGATACACCCGATTGCGCGTCGCAAAGATCACCGCGTGGACGATCCGGCTCACAACGAAGAGCCAGGCAAGGGCCACTTCCACCCAGCCGGCACCGAAATAGAGCGTCAGTCCACACGACACGTAGAACAACACCGGCAGCTGGAACTGGTTGTCGAAGGCATTCGAGACCTTCTTTTCCGCCTCCGGCCACGGCTCACGCGAGAGCGCAATGTCTTTGACTGGTATCTTGCCGCTGGCGACCATGGGAACGCGTATGGCTCCCAGCACGAACAGCAATATCAGCGCGATGGCGCCCTGCCCCAGCATTGCTGCGACCACCAGGGCGGCCGTCGCCGCCATCACACGCCGCCGCGATAGTTCGGCGGCTCGCGCGTGATTGTCACATCGTGGACATGGCTCTCCTGCAGCGCCGCGCCGGAGATTTTTACGAACGTCGCGTTCTCGCGAAAATCAGCCAGAGTGTGCGCGCCGGTGTAGCCCATCGCGGCGCGCAGGCCGCCCGCGAGTTGATGCAGCACGTTGCCTGCGGGCCCCTTGTAGGGCACCTGCCCTTCGATGCCTTCAGGAACGAGCTTGAGGCTGTCGCGCACCTCCTGCTGGAAGTAGCGATCGGCGGAGCCGCGCGCCATGGCGCCCACCGAGCCCATGCCGCGATAGGCCTTATAGGAGCGGCCTTGGTACAGATAGACTTCGCCCGGGCTTTCGTCCGTACCCGCAAGAAGCGAGCCCACCATCGCACAGCTTGCGCCGCCTGCCAGCGCCTTGGCGAGATCGCCCGAGAATTTGATGCCGCCATCGGCGATCACCGGAACGCCGCTCTTGTCCGCCTCCTCCGCGCACGCCATCACCGCGGCGAGCTGTGGTACACCGACACCGGCGACGATGCGTGTGGTGCAGATCGAGCCTGGCCCGATGCCGACCTTGATGGAGTCGGCTCCCGCGTCGATAAGGGCGCGGGTGGCCTCCGCGGTCGCGACATTGCCGGCGACGATGCGGGTCGAGTTACTTTCACGCTTGACGCGTTCCACCGCCTCGGCCACGCGCACGGAGTGTCCGTGCGCGGTGTCGATGACCAGCAGATCGACGCCGGCCTCGATCAACGCCATCGATCGCTCGTACCCTTTGTCGCCCACCGTCGAGGCGGCAGCGACCCTTAGCCGGCCCTGCGAATCCTTGATGGCCATGGGGTTGAGCTGGGCTTTCTCGATGTCCTTGACCGTCACCAGCCCAACAAGGTTACCGGCGTCGTCGACCACCAGTAGCTTCTCGATGCGGTTGCGATGCAGCAGCGTCTTTGCCTCGTCCTTGCCGACGCCATCGCGCACAGTCACCAGATTCTCGTGCGTCATCAGCTCGGAGATCTTCTGCCGCTCGTTGCTGGCAAAGCGCACGTCGCGGTTGGTGAGGATGCCGACGAGCTTGCCGGTCACGCGCCCGCCCTTGCCGCCGTTCGCCACCACGGGAATGCCTGAGATGCGGTTAGCGCTCATCAGTGCCAGCGCATCGGCCAGCGTCGCGTCCGGCCCGATGGTGATGGGGTTGACCACCATGCCGCTTTCGAAGCTCTTTACCTGGCGCACCTGCTCGGCCTGCTCGCCCGGCTCGAGATTGCGATGGATGACGCCCATGCCGCCGGCCTGCGCCATGGCGATGGCCATGCCGCTTTCGGTGACGGTATCCATCGCCGCGCTCAGGATCGGCAGGTTGAGCGCGATGTCCTTGGTGACCCGGCTCCGCAGGTCGACTTCGGTCGGCAGGACGTCGGACCGCGCCGGCTGCAGGAGCACGTCGTCAAAGGTCAGGGCGGCATCGCCGGTGATGGAAGTGATGATCTTCGCCAAGGGGCTTCCTGTCCGTTCGGAAATAAAGGAAGCCCGCGCCGGCGACTCGGTGCCCGCGCGGGTTGGCGAGGGTGACTATCATCGCTCAAGAGGGTTGAAAAGAGCGCCCGGCGCGCCTCCCCTATGACTTCAGCCGATAGCCCGTGCGGAAGATCCAGGCGATGACGCCGAGGCAGACCAGCATGAAGACCACGGTGGCGCCGAGGCTGATCCCGACATTCACGTCTGAGATCGAATAAAAGCTCCAGCGGAAGCCGCTGACGAGATAGACCACCGGATTGAACAGCGAGACGGTCTGCCAGATCGGCGGCAGCACCTTGATCGAATAGAAGGTCCCGCCGAGGAACGTCAGCGGTGTGATGACGAGGATCGGGATCGTGCTCATCTGCTGCATCTCCTTGGCGAGAAGGCCGATGATGAACCCGGCAAGGCAGAAGGTAATCGCGGTAAGGAGAAGGAAGGCAATCATCCAGACAGGATGATCGATCCGGATCGGCACGAAGAAACCGGCCGTCACCAGGACGATCACACCCAGAATGACCGACTTCGTCGCCGCCGCGCCCACGAACCCCAGGACGGTCTCGAATGACGAGACTGGGGCCGAGAGAAGCTCATAGATCGTGCCGGTAAATTTCGGAAAGAATATCCCGATCGACGCATTCTGGATCGATTGGGTGAGCAGCATCAGCATGATCAGGCCGGGGACGATGAACGCGCCGTAGCTGACCCCATCGATTTCCGAGATGCGGCTGCCAATCGCCGAGCCGAAGACGATGAAATAGAGCGAGGTCGAGAGCACCGGCGCGACGTAGGACTGGATCGCGGTTCTGAAGGCGCGCGCCATCTCGAATTTGTAGATCGACTTGACCGCCTCGAGATTCATCACTGCCCCTCCCGCACCAGGCTGACGAAAATCTCCTCGAGGGAGCTTTGCTTGGTCTGCAAGTCTTTGAAGCCGATGCCGAGCGCTCCGAGATCGTTGACGAGCCCACCGATGCCGCTGCGCTCCTCGTGCGAGTCATAGGTGTAGATGAGCTCGCTGCCACCGCGGCCGAGCGTCAGATTGCGTCCTGCAAGCGCGTCCGGCAGCTGGCTCATTGGCTCGATCAACTCGAGGATGAGCTCCTTCTTGCCCAGCTTCTGCATCAAAGTGGTCTTTTCCTCGACCAGTTTCAGCTCGCCCTTGGCGATGATGCCGATACGGTCGGCCATCTCCTCGGCCTCGGCAATATAATGCGTGGTGAGAATGATGGTGACGCCGTTTTCGCGCAGGCGCCGCACCATCGCCCACATCTCCTGGCGCAGCGTCACGTCGACGCCCGCGGTCGGCTCATCGAGGAACAGCACCTGGGGCTCGTGGCTCAGCGCCTTGGCGATCATCACGCGCCGCTTCATGCCGCCCGACAGCGTGATGATCTTGCTGTCCTTCTTGTCCCAAAGGCTGAGGTCCTTGAGAACGCGCTCGATGTGCGCGGGATTGGGCTTCTTGCCGAAGAGACCGCGGCTGTGGCTGACGGTGGCCCACACCGTCTCGAACGCATCCGTCGTCAGCTCTTGCGGGACGAGACCGATCATCGATCGAGCAGCGCGATAGTCGGAGAGAATATCGTGGCCGCCAACGGTGACGGTCCCCGAGCTCGGCGTGACGATCCCGCAGACGACCGAGATCAGCGTCGTCTTACCGGCCCCGTTCGGGCCCAGCAGGGCAATGATCTCGCCTTCCCTGATGTCGAGATTGATATGCTTGAGGGCCTCGAAACCCGAGCCATAAGTCTTGCTCAGGTCCGAGACCCGGACGATTGATTCCAAAGCTCAAGCCTCCAGCCCCAGCGGAGCCGTGAGGTCGGTTCCCGGAGCCGAAAAGTCAAGCGCGCCGCTGCGGCAGCCGCCGCGCTCTCACTCGTAACGTCCGCGCGATCGTCACAATTCCGCTTGCCCTCGCCAATCGTTAGGACCATAGCAATCGGGCGGCACCTTCTGCCGATCCTTGCTCAATTGATCCGCATCGTCCCGCTTATCCTCGCCGTCGCCCTGTTCATGGAGAACATGGATTCGACGGTAATCGCGACGTCGCTCCCGGCGATCGCCACCGACATCGGCACGAGCCCGATTGCGCTGAAGCTGGCGCTCACCGCTTATTTCGTCTCGCTCGCGATCTTCATCCCGATTTCGGGCTGGATGGCCGACCGCTGGGGCGCGACCAATATCTTCCGCATCGCGATCGTGGTCTTCATCGTCGGCTCGATCGCCTGCGCCTTCTCGAACTCGCTGCCGGCCTTCGTCCTGTCGCGTTTCCTGCAAGGCGTCGGCGGCTCGATGATGACACCCGTGGCTCGCCTGGTGCTTTTGCGCGCAACGCCGCGCAACCAGCTGGTGAACGCCATGGCATGGCTCACCGTGCCGGCGCTCGTCGGCCCGCTGACCGGTCCACCGATCGGCGGCTTCCTCACCACCTATCTCACCTGGCACTGGATTTTCTGGATCAATGTCCCCATCGGCGTTCTCGGCATTGCGCTTGCAACGCGCTTCCTGCCTAAGGCGGAGCCGCGGACGCCCCGGCCCATCGACATCGCCGGATTCTTCCTCACCGCCATCGCGTTTTCCGGGATCATATTCGGCCTCTCGGTGATCAGCCTGCCGGCCATCCCTGTCGCCTTCGGATATTCCGCCGTCGGCATCGGCATCGTCGCCGGCCTGATCTATCTCTGGCATACGAAGCGCACGGAACACCCGCTGCTCGATCCGAAGCTCTTTCGCAACAGGCTCTTCCGCACCGCCGTGGTCGGCGGCACCTTCTTCCGCATCGGCATCGGCGCCTTTCCGTTCCTCATGCCCCTGATGCTGCAGTTGACGTTTGGCCTCACCCCCTTCGAGTCGGGCCTTACGACATTCGTTGCGGCGTTCGGGGCAATCATCTCCAAATTCGGCGCAACGCGGCTCTATGCCCGCTTCGGGTTCCCGCGCGTCCTGGCGGCGACCTCGCTGATCGGCTGCGTCTTCCTCGCGATCAACGGCTTCTTCACGCCGGACACGAACCATTATCTCCTGATGTTCTGCCTGTTCGTCGGCGGCCTGACGCGCTCGTTCTTCTTCACCGGCGTCAACGTCTTCGGCTATGCCGAGATTAGCGAGGCCGAGGCGAGCCAGGCCACCGCCATCTCCGCGGTGGTCCAGCAGATTTCGGTGGCGCTCGGCGTCGCCGTTGCCGGCGGCATCCTCGAGGCGGCCGTCCAGATCAAGGGCACGCCGCTTGACCTCGCCGATTTCCACATCGCCTGGTTCATCGTCGCACTCGTGGCCGCCATCAGCGCGCTGAGCTTTCTGCGGCTCCCGCCGGACGCAGGCGCCAATGTCTCCGGCCATCGGGTCCAGCCGCTTCCGAAAGTCGAAGTGGCCGCCTGAGCTAGCCCTTGAATCCCTTGGCGACCAGATAGGTCTCGGCGCTCTCGGTGCGGCTCGCCGGGGGCTTGGCGTGGAGCGTCGTGGTAAAATGCTGTTTCAACAGCGCCAGGAGCTCATGCTCGGTGCCGCCCTGGAAGACTTTCGTCACGAACGCTCCGCCCGGCGCCAACACTTTGATCGCAAAATCGGCGGCGAGCTCTACGAGCGCCATGATCCGGATGTGATCGGTGGCTCGGTGTCCGGTCGTCGGCGCGGCCATGTCGGAGAGCACGAGGTCTGCCTTGTGCCCGCCCAGCGCGTCGATCAATTGCTGTGGGGCGTCCTCGTCATTGAAGTCTTTCTTGAGCAGGATCACGCCCGGGATCGGGTCCATGTCGAGATAGTCGATGCCGACGATCAACGGATGCGCCTCGGTCGAGCCGACGATCGGCGCGGCTACCTGGCTCCAGCCCCCCGGCGCGGCCCCGAGATCGACAACGCGCTGGCCCTTGCGCAGCAGCTTGTGACGTTCGTTGAGCTCGATGAGCTTGTAGGCGGCGCGCGAACGAAGCCCTTCCGCCTTAGCCCGCGCCACATAGGGATCGTTGAGTTGCCGCTGCAGCCACAGCGTCGAGCCGATCTTGCGGCCCTTGCTCGTCTTGACCCTGACCTTGAGATCGCGATCCGACCTGCGCCCGGTCCCGCCGCCCATATTCGTCGTCTTGACCATCAGCGGGCGCCCCGGTGGGCGCGATCTTCGTCGATCAGCGAAATCAATATTCCCTCGCGCAGACCGCGATCTGCCACGCGCACCCGTTCGGTCGGCCACTCGCGGCGAATGGCTTCGAAGATTGCACATCCGGGCAAAACGAGGTCAGCCCGGTCGCGTCCGATGCAGGGGTGCGCGACGCGGCGGTCGAAGGGCATGGCGAGCAAGGCGGCCATTGTCGCATCGACCTCGAGCCGCGTCATCCAGAGCCCATCCACCTTCTGCCGCTCATAGCGCTCGAGGCCCAAATGCAGTCCCGCCAGCGTCGTCACCGTGCCGGACGTTCCAATCAGGTGCACAGGATGATCGGCGATCATCTGCTTGAGCTTGCCGCGCCCCTTGAATTCTCGCAGCTGCGCGGCGACGAAGCCGACCATCGCCTCAAAGGTCTCGCGCGTGACATCTGTGCCGCCGAAGCGCTCGGCGATCGAAACGACACCCACCGGCAGCGACTGCCACGAGCGGATGGAGGCGGCCATTCGCCCCTGCCGGCGCGGCCTGCCGCCGCGAAAGTCGAGCCACGCCAATTCCGAGGAACCGCCGCCGATATCGAACATCAAGGCCCCGGCGCTCTCCTCCTCGATCAGGTCGGCACAGCCGGTGACTGCGAGCTCGGCTTCCGTGCGGCGGTCGATGATCTCGAGCGCGAGCCCCGTTTCCTCGAGAATGCGCGCGATGAATGCTTCGCCATTCGTTGCCGACCTGCAAGCCTCGGTGGCGATCAGGCGCATGCGAGCGGGTGCATGCTCGTTCAGCTTGTTGCGGCATTGCTTGAGCGCGTCGATGGTCCGCTGCATGGCCGCATCACCCAGCCGGCCGGTCACCGACAGCCCCTCGCCCAGACGGACGATGCGGGTAAATCCGTCGAGCACGCGGAAGCTCTGTTCGTGCGGGCGTGCGATCAGCAGTCGACAATTGTTGGTGCCGAGGTCGAGCGCAGCATAAACAGGCCCCCGCGATCGTCGCGGAGCCCCCTGGGCGCCATGCGTCCGCCTCTCCGCATCGCCATGGTTGGGCGGGTGCAAATCCGTCCCATCGCGCTTGGGCGACCCAATTCCGACGCTCTGCCCACCTGGCGGCGGGTCTGCGGAGGCGGACCGATTATCCTCGGTCACGACCCAACTTTCCTTCCCGCGCGGTCACGGCCCGGTGTCGGGCGCGCCCGGCGCGGCTGTTTTCAAGTCGGGGTCAGACTAGGTCATTGGCGGCAAGGCTGTCAAAACGGCCTCTACCACCAGGTGGGGTCAGATCCGCGTGAACTCGTAGGTCTGGCACAAAATGCCCGAGCAGCCCTTGAGGGTCATGAAGTTCTTGCTGACCAGTGTCATGGTGCCCGCATAGGCGGCGCCGTTGAGCGTAACGCTGCCCGACCAGGTACCGGCGCCCGCGGGCGAAGCGCCCTTGACGACATAGGTATTGAGCAGCGCCAGATTGTCCGCGGTGCGGGCCGCAGGCGCGAGCCACACGAGCTTGGCGCACAGAGAATGGGAGCCGCAGGCGGTGACTTCGTAACGGGCCTCGCCCGTCGTGACCTGCCACACGCCCACCGGCGAGGCACCGGCGGCCAGCGCTGGCGCCGACGCGAGCGAGGCAAAAGCCATCGCGGCGATCCGGTTAAGGGTTCGTGTCATAATGATCCTGCTGAGCGGAAACCGCTCGATTTTGAGGTTTTGGGAAGGCAGACGCACTGATTTGAGGTTTTTGGGAAGGCAGACGCACTGAAATTCAGAGTTCTGCTGGATAACGAGGGAACCCCCTCGCAAGTTCATTGGCACTTCCCCGGTAAACAAGGCGACCACAAGGCGCCGGGATTACCATCCCGTAAGGTCGCGGCCGAACCCTTGTCGCGTTCGCGGTTAATCCGGCATCACCGGCCGGCCTCCCAAGGTGTTGATCGCCGCCAGGAATGCCGCTAGAAGCGGCCCGCTCCCGGCACCCGTGCCGACGCCATGCCCTGCGGCATTGGGGAATAGTTCAACGGTAGAACAGCGGACTCTGACTCCGTCAATCTTGGTTCGAATCCAGGTTCCCCAGCCAACCCCGAGCCTCTCTACTCCTCGTCGATTTCCTTCGAGGCCTCCACCCAGATGTCGAAGTCGCGGCCGTGTGGGCTGCCTTCGCTGAGCCAGCGGTCGTAGGCGAGTTGGCGCACGTGAATTTCCTTGGCGCGCAGCCAATAGTCGAAGCTGCGGTTTTCGGGCCGCCCGTCCTGCTCCCACAGGAAATACGCTGTGTCCCGGATTGCCTGGGCCAGTCGAGTATCGCGCTTCACTTTTGGTCATCCGCCGCGTAACCCAAACGAAGCGAAGGCGAAGCGGTTCCCCAGCGTCAGGCCGGAAGGTCGGGAAGCGGGGCCGCTTCGACTTCCGTCAGGAGCTCCAGCATGCCGGCGATTTGCGCCTCCGAGATCGCTTGGCCGCGCTCCGCCGTCGCGTTCGCCGCGTTTCCGACCGCCCCGGACGGATTGAGATCGGAGGCGATCCACCCATAGGCGTGCGGCCCGGTCGGTCGCAGATATTTGAACTGCTGTTCGTCGCGTGCCGCCACGGAGCGAAAATCCTCGGCAGCGCGCATATCGACCAGATCGGGCTGGAAATGCAGCATCTGAGATGTCTCGACGTCGCCTGCATGGATGCCCTGGCGCTGTTCCATGTCGCTCACGAGTCCGGCAGGCGGCGCGAATGCACTCCAGCTCGTCTTGACCACCAGCATGCTCTCGCGCACGCGCAATTCGCGGGCGACGATATCAATGATCGAGACATTGCCGCCGTGGCTGTTGATGATGACCAGCTTCTTGATGCCGGCCCGGCTCACCGACTGGCCGATCTCGAACCACATGTCGATCAGCGTATGCGCGGTGCTGCTGATCGTCCCCTTCTGCCAGATGTGTTCGTTGGATTTGCCGATCGTCTGCACCGGCAGGATGCGTACATCGAGCGAGGCCGGGACGCGCTTGGCCATTGCATCAAGCGGGCCGCGGTTGAGAAACGTATCGACGCCGACCGGCAGATGCGGCCCGTGCTGCTCGATGGCGGCGGTGGGCAGGATGGCGATGGTGCGCATCGGGTCGATTTTGTCGAACTCGGCAGCCGTGAAGTCTGCCCACCAGATCTTGCGGAACGCCGCCATGCTTCAGGCCTCCACTGCCTTGCCTGCGGCGATCGCCTCGATCTCGACCACGAATTCCGGCCTCGCAAACCCTGACACAATCATGAGCGTCGAGGCGGGCAGCGGTGCCGAGAAACGAGAATTGCGCACGTCCATATAAGGCCGCAGATGCTCGCGCCCCGATACATAGGCGTTGATGCGGACCACATCGGCGAGTGCCAACCCCGCCTCGGCCAGGATCGCCGCGATATTGTCGAAGCAAAGCTCAGCCTGGGCCGCGGCGCCGTCGGGTACGCGTCCATCCCTGTCGATCCCGAGCTGGCCCGAGCAAAAGACCAGGCGCTGGCCTGCCGGCACCTCGACTCCATTGCTGTAGCTCGAGAACGGCGGGTGGATCGTCGCGGGAGAAAGTGGCTTGTGCATTGTGCGGCCCCTGCGATGCCCAGCTAACCGGCAACAGCCCCCGAATTCCAGTATGAAAGAAGAGCGCCATGCTGAAAAACCCGGCAATTGCGGACGTGGCGCAATTTTAGCCTTCCATTTCGCACAGTCGCCGCCGCATAATTCCGGCGATGCCGAAATCGGGGGGACATCACAACGACCTGGCTCGCCGGCAACGACCGGCCGACCCGGGTCATGCGTCACAGGGAGACCACCAATGAATCGCAATCCGACCATGCTGGCTGGCGTCGCGCTGCTTGCGCTCGCGGCCGCTGCGCCCGCCTATGCCGCCGACAAAGTCACCTTCGGCACCAACTGGCTCGCCGAAGCCGAGCATGGCGGATTCTACCAGGCCGTGGCCGACGGCACTTACGCCAAATATGGGCTCGACGTCACGGTCGTGCAGGGCGGGCCGCAATCGCCGAACGAGGCCCTGCTCATCTCTGGCAAGGTCGATTTCTTTATGGGCAGCCAGAGCCAACTCTATGACGACGTCAAGGAAGGCCGGCCGATGATCAGCGTCGGCGCGGTGTTCCAGAAGGACCCGCAAGTGCTGATGGCGCATCCAGATGCGGGCATCGAGACCTTCGGCGACCTCGCCAAGGCCACGACGATCTTCATGGGCAACGACGCCATCACCACCTATTTCGCGTGGATGAAGCAGAACTTCCCCGGCTTCAAGGACGAGCAGTTCAAGCCCTACACCTTCAATCCGGCTCCGTTCATGGCTGACAAGAACTCGGCGCAGCAGGGCTACATCACATCCGAGCCCTACGCTGTCGAGCACGCCGACGGCGGCTTCACGCCGAAGCTCTTCCTCCTGGCTGACGCCGGTTACGATCCCTACTCGGAGCTGATCGAGACCACCCAAAAGATGGTCGACACCAACCCCGATCTCGTCCAGCGTTTCGTCGATGCGACCATTATCGGCTGGGCCAACTATCTCTACGGCGACAACAAAGCCGCCAACGAGCTGATCAAGAAAGACAATCCGGACATGACGGATGACCAGCTCGCCTTCTCGATCGAGGAGATGAAGAAGTACGGGCTTGTCGTGTCCGGCCTTGCCGAGACCAAGGGTATCGGCTGCACGGACGATGCGCGCCAGAAGGCCTTCTTCGACAAGGTCGTGAAGATCGGCCTCTACGATGCCGGCCTCGACTACACCAAGTCCTACACGAACAAGTTCGTGTGCAAGGGCGTCGGTGTGGACCTGTTCAAGAAGTAACCTCCAATCGACGGCGGGGCGTAGCAGGCGCCCCGCTACGCGGACGTTTTAAGTGACACTCGAGGTAGCTTCGCACAAGACGGCAAGCGCGGCGGTCCCGTCCGCCGCGCGCGCGGTCGTCTCTATGCGTGGCATCTCGAAGGTCTTCTCGAACGGCACGCTGGCGCTCTCGAACATGAGCCTCGATGTCCGCCGCGGCGAGTTCCTGAGCCTGCTGGGACCGTCCGGCTGCGGCAAGTCGACGGCGCTGCGGATCATCGCGGGTCTCGGCGCGCCCAGCTCCGGAACGATCGACTGGCCCAGTTCGACGATCAATGCCAAGGGCCTGCCGCAGGGCGACATCGGATTCGTGTTCCAGGATCCGACCCTGATGCCGTGGCAGACGGTGTTCGGCAACGTCTATCTGCCTCTCCGCCTCGCTGGCGTCAGCAAGCGGGACGCGACCGAGCGGATCACC
>Ga0068854_100001367_pt1 | contig 14691 bp, 19 predicted proteins | sample KBSCornC42_FD_66590 | JGI IMG/M metagenome (GOLD analysis project Ga0068854, IMG submission 66590) | Corn rhizosphere microbial communities from Kellogg Biological Station, Michigan, USA - KBS Corn C4-2 | ecosystem: Host-associated > Plants > Roots > Rhizosphere > Soil ... | reverse complement strand
CGCGAAGGCCGCGCTTCCCGACGTCGCGATCGATTGGGACTGGCTGGTCGCCGATTATGATCGCATCCGGGACGCGATCGAAGCGGTCTTCCCAGACTTCAGGGATTTCAATGCGCGCGTGCGCCGCAAGGGCGGGTTCCGGCTGACGGTCGCCGCGTCGAACCGCGTGTGGAACACGCCCGATCGGAAAGCGCACTTTCTGGTCCATCCGCTTGACGGTGCGACAGGCGCCGATAACGAGCTCCTCCTCACCACTATTCGCAGCCACGACCAGTACAACACCACCATCTACGGCCTGAACGACCGCTACCGCGGCGTGACCGGGCGGCGCGACGTGATCTTCGCCAATCGCGAGGACCTCATGGAACTGGGCCTGCACCATGGCGATCGCGTCGACATCAAGGCGGACAATGGCCGTGCGCTAAACGGCTTCACGGTGGTCGAGCATTCGATCGCGCGCGGCTCGCTCGCGGCTTACTTCCCCGAGGCGAACTGCCTGATCCCGCTGGAAGATCATGACCCATCAAGCGGCACGCCATCCTACAAGTCGATCCGCGTCGCGATGCGCGCGGCCGCTTAGTCTTGCTGGGATCCGAACTGACCGCTTTCGTTTCAATCGGCAGCGTAGCGGTAGCGAACTCATTTCCCGTGTAATCCCCACCCGCCGTCTCTTTCCAAGAACCGATAGCTGGATAGCAGTAGTCCAATCTCTTTTGCGTTCTCTCGAAACGAGTTTCGAATCTTTTCCAGGAAGGGGAGCCACATCGTCCGAAGGCTCGCAGCCATTTCCGAAGGGGTTATCGGCCGTTTATTGGCCAAATCGACCGCAACTTATCGGTAAGTCTTGAAAAGTATGACGCACCCGACAGGATTCGAACCTGTGACCTCTGCCTTCGGAGAGCATAGCCTCGCCCAATGACGTAAGGTCGGAGCTCGTTTCAAGAGCGCGTGGGATCACCTGGGCGAACAGGGTCATGGCGGATTTGACCAGCAATTCGACCGCCGAGCGCGACGCCTGGCAGGCGCGGGGTTAGCGCCGGCGACCGCCGAGCGTCGGGTTTGCGCCCTAGTAGCGGCCGTTCGCAGCGACCTATGCCAATCCTCAAAGCTGCCGCTTGTCCCGGCCAACCGCGCTGGTTCGATAGATGCAACGTAAGGCCAGTTTGGGCTAACTAACGAGAGGTCCCGTGCCATCACCTCGAGCCAAGGCTCAAAGGGGCAAACGCGGTCGTCAGGGCATAGTTATGCCGCGTAGGCGCAACTCGGCACGCGCGGCGGCTCCACGCGGCGTCCCGGCCGGCTCGGCAGCGCAGGCCCGCAGGATCTGTCTGTCGGATACATGCGCCAGGCTCGCCAGTATTTCACGGGCGCGATGATGATAGCGGCTTCCGCCACGCGCGCTGAGCGCGCCGCCGGTATCGAAGATATCGCGATCGCGCACGATGCCGAGGCGGACATCCTCCGAATAGAGCGCCAGCACCAGCTCCTCGATCGCCTGGTCGAGTTCCGGCTGGGAGCGGACATCCCGTGCCTCGCCGTCGGGCGGGCCGGCGTTCGCACCGCCCTCATTTTCCCAGGCGCCTTTGCTCTCCGATTCCGCGGCCTCCTCGGCCGCTGTCTTGAAGATCGTGAAATGCGGCGGATTGCGCCATGACGGATCAACCATGTCCCGTCTCCGAAGTGCGAGCGGGAGCTGCTATCTCTCTGTCACGCCACGCCCGGGCTGAAAGCGCGATAGAGAAGAGATGGGGAGCCGCGGGCATATCACAAGGGATGCGGCGGCATCGCCGGGGCCGCGCGTCCGCGATCGGGATTCTCGCTGCTCGCGAGGTCGAGCTGGTCGCAAGCCGTCCGCTCCTTCTCGATCTCGTTGGTGCGAAACGCGCGAACCTGCGCCTGACGTTGTTCGCGTCCCTCGGCATAAAGCGCTTCGGCGGCCCAGGCGGCGGCCGCCTTCTGCGCAATCGTGCGGACGTTGCCGAGCGGCGCGCTTTCGGCGCGACGACGCTGGAAGGCTTCTTGGACGCGGCACAGGTCTGCGGATGGATACATGATCGTTTTCCTTCTGTGCCTTAGGGTGAGAGCGCGGTGCGGGATCAGCTTTTCAGCAGGCCGGGAATCGCGCTCTTGAGCGATGGTTGCGACGCGTTGGGCTTAGGCGGCTGGATCTTCTTGGGCTTGCGCGCTTCCTTGCTGCCCTTGCGCTGACTTTTGGCCATGTTGGTCTCTCCCTTTGGATCAGCGCGATCTGCCGGGCGCGGCGGCGATCCGGCGTGCCTGTGCGATGGCATCATCCAGATTGGAATAGCGCCATTCGCCGAGGTGAAATGTGTCCGCCGGCACGCGGGTGATGCCGTACTGGACCATCAGCGCCGCGCTGACGGCGTCGTCGATCGAGCGGGATGCGGGGTTCATGTCTGCGCCGCCGGCAAGGTTGCGCCCGCCACGCTGTCGCGGCGCGCGGTGAGCTGACGCAAAAGCCTGGAGCGGTGCTCGAACGTGTTGTGGCGTTCGCCGACGCTGCCGTTGGCGAAGTCGCAACTCAGCGTGCCGGACATGCGGCGCACCTGCACATCCAACGAAGCGACCGTGGTGGGCGTTGGATCGGGGAAATGGACGGACATGGTTCGGCTCCATCGAATAGCGGGAGCACGAAGAATCTCTCAGCCGCACCAGCGCCAAGGCATGGGGTGCGATTGGCTTAATGTGGGATTGCTCTGCCACAATTACAATGGTCGCTGGCTCCCAAGACGGCGTCGCTCCGATGATCAATGGTCGAATCCGAGCGTGCCGCCATCTGGCCGGCAAGCACCAAACTTTGGGCACTAATGCGTCGGGTTACTTTTTTCCGAGCTGTCGCTGTTTTCCTGACTTACCTTTCTACTCCATGGACGTTCAGTCTCAGGGTCACATTGGTTTGAGCTGAGAGGCGCTTGATACCTGAGAACAGTCACGAACAGCCTTAACCCAACGCGCGGGAGATCAAAGCTGGCCCCTATGCCTCCGTTGCCATCGATCCATCAGGTGAAGAGCAGGTGTGACAGTGATCCCGTGCAGGAAGATCGAACCCAAAACGACCAGTCCGGTGACGCTCCAAAGGCGCTCGGGCTCTGGGAAGCGCGCGTGGTTCAGAGCGAATGCGAGATAGTAGATCGAACCCATTCCCCTGACCCCGAAGAAGGAGATAACCAGCTTCTCTCGCCAAGGGAGCCGCGATCGGCTAAGGCTAACCAAGCCCGCGAGCGGGCGAGCGATCAGCAGGGAGGCCGCAACGAAAAGCAGTGTCCAGCGGTCCGTCCCAGCCAGGAGCCCGGCGTGAGCGACCATTCCCCCGAACAGCACCAGGAGAAGCATCATGAGCAGTCGCTCTGTCTCTTCGGCGAAAGCGTACAGACGAGTATGATATCGGTGATCTCGGCTGGCATGCCGGAGACCGAGCGCCGCGATGAATACCGCGAGAAAGCCGTAGCCGCCGATGAGCTGGGTGGATCCGTAAGCGAGGAAGGTCGCTCCTAGAGCCACGAACCCGTCGCCCGTCCGCGACAGGTTCGCCCTGCTCGGGATGTGAAAAGTCAAATAGCCGAGCGCGCGCCCGACCAGATAGCCCATCGTAATACCGGCTGACAGCTTCCACAAAATATCGCGTATCAGCCACGGACCAAGGTCGCTGGCCGAGGAGGTGGTGGCCGCCATCACGATCGCCAGGTTCACGAACGGAAAGGCCAAGCTGTCATTGAGGCCGGCTTCGGATGTCAACGCGAAGCGCGCCTCGTCTTCCTCCCCTTCTCCCGGCGCTCCGACCTGGATGTCGCTAGCGAGGACCGGATCGGTCGGTGCCAGGCTCGCTCCGATCAACAGGGCCGCGGCCAACCCCATGCCCAGCAGTCCGAAAGCGAGAGCGGCGACCGAGACGATGGTGATGGGCATTGCGATCCCCAGCAGCCGCCAGGTAAGTCCCCATCGGCGCAATCCAATCAGCCGGTCGATCTTGAGCCCGGCACCCATCAACGAGACGATTACCACCAGCTCGCTCAGGCGCTCGGTGGCGAGAGGGAATGCCAAGGGGTGGACAGCAAACGGGCGAAGGCTTGGAAGAGTGAAGAGCGCCGCCCCTGCAGCGACGCAGAATATTGGCAGCGACAACGGCATCTTGCGCAGGACCATGGGAAGCCACGCGGTCATGAGTATGATCGCGCCGAGGCCCGTCAGAACTTCAAGGTACAGGGCGTTCGAGTGCATCTCGTTCCTCTGGTGGACTGCACAATGATATTCGATACGGCCAGCCGTCCCGGTGGGTAGGCGCTTCCAAGCTCCGGATCCGCCAGATTGCGATGTCAAGACGCGCTATGGCGCTTCGCACCATGCTGAGAGCTACTGAGGCAGGGCCGATCATCGGTTCGGACCTCGGCGCGTCGCCGGCTGCGGGAGATGAGTATTACGAAGCCATGCGCGATTTGCCGATACGGAGCGCGGCCACAAGCCCGGTGGTTTGCCAATCAAAAGTGAGACTGCCGCCGAGTTGATCCTGCACGCTCCGCTCGACCATCTTCAGACCGAAGCCGCGATGGGCGGGCGCCGCCGGGATCGAGGGACCACCGGTTTCGGCCCACGTCAGTTGGAGATGATCATCGTCGAGCTTGCCGGATATATCCAGCATTCCGGCGGCAGAAGACAGGGCGCCATGCTTGACCGAATTGGTCGCAAGTTCGTGGATCACCATAGCCAAGGTGCTCGCCGTTCGTTCGCCGACACCCATTCGGGGAACAGCGACACGGATCCTGCCGGAAAAAGCAGCCGTCTCGTCGTAGGGAGCGAGGAGTACGGTTATCAAATCGCCCAGCAGGGCCGCCTTTCCCTGCTCACCGGGTAAGGGGCGAACGAGGTCATGTGCCCGGCCCAAGGCTGATAGGCGTTGGGTCAATTCCGTCGTCATTTCGACGATCGTGCGCGCCGTGCGGGACGTCAGTTGCGTGAGGCTGCCCGCGATCGCAAGCAGGTTCTTTACCCGGTGGCTCATCTCACCTGCCAGCAGTTCATGGCCTTCTTCGGCCTGCTTTCTGCCGGTTACGTCGAGGAAGATGCCGAACATGGTGCTATTGACTATGCCGGCGTCTGCCCCCTGACCGCGAGCCGATATCCAACGGATTTCATCCCGAAGCATGATCCGGAAGTCTATCTCGTAGGAACCAGATACTGATCGCGTCGCCATGAACGCTTCCCGGACGCGATCCCGGTCCGCCGGATGGATACGTTCAGATAGATCCTCAAAGGCGACGGTGTCGGCTGGTGTCAGGCCCCAGAGTTCAAACGCCCGCCGATCCATGGATAAGCTGTTGTCGTCCACATTCCAGGACCACAATGCGACGCACGCCGCTTCGACGGCCAGCCGAAGGTGCTCGGGGTTTCCCATGAACCCAATTGTCTCAGAGGGAGCCAGGCGTGCGACCTTTCTACGTACCGCTCAATCGCGAGCGGACCACAAAGCGGGCGGCGAATCGGCCCGCACTACGGATCGATGTAGGAGCGTATGATCGGTATCATCCTTGCCGACACAGCGATAGAGGGCCTCGACGCCCGCTACTCGACCGCCGACCGCAGCGCTCATGCCGGCGGCCAAAATCGCGGTCCTCACCGCATGAGCGGCCGCCATTCTCTGCCCATAATTACCCGAGCAGCCGGTTCCCCTGCCGACCAGCTGGTTTTTCTCTTACGCTCAACGAATGAGCGCCCAACGGAGAGGCCCGAAGCGCGACAACCCTTTTGATCGGGGTTACACTTTCAAGCTTTGTCAGCCGATGGTGGGCCCGGGGGAGCCGGAACATCATTTTCGAGGCTGAGCTTGATCTCCGCCAGCAGATCAAACGCATCGCGCCCTCCGCGAGAGGCGTCCGCGCCAGCATCGGCGATCTCGACGCGCGCATCCATCGCGATTTCGACCATCTCGATTGCCTCCGTTACCGGTACCACGGCGCGGGCCACCAACCCGTGCAGCATGCTTTCCGCAAGCAGCAGTGCCGCCTGGCCATGCGAGTCGGGTCGATCGGGCGGAAAACTATCGGTCGTCATCGGATCACTCCCGGACGAGGGCGAGAGCGTGGCGGCTCCCCGTCGCCGAGTTCGGACGAGCGACGATTGGCGTCGTCTACCACGTTACCCGACAGAATGTGCAACCTACATCAACAATCGTCATTATCCGATGTTTATATACTATGATGCTCCTGCCGTGGGATGATGGCCAATGGTCAACGCTTTCGTCCGCAAGCTGTCCGGATTGGCGGATTTGGGCGAGGAAGATGTCGCCACTTTGGTCTCCTCGACCAGCCAGACACGCCAGTTCGCCGCGCGGGACTTGATCCGCGAGGGCGACCGCCCCGGCCCGGTCTTCGTGGTGTTGTCGGGCTGGGCCTGCCGCTACAAGATCCTGCCGAGCGGAACCCGTCAGATCACGTCGTTCATGCTGCCGGGCGACAGCTGCGACCTGCACATCGCCATACTCGACGAGATGGATCACAGCATCCAGACCATCACCAAGGCGTCGATCGCGACCATATCGCGCCCTACGATGGAAGAGATGCTCGACCGGTCGCCGCGGATTGGACGCGCGCTTTATGCGGCACAACTGATCGACGAAGCGACGTTGCGCGCGTGGATCGTGAGCATGGGCCGGCGCAGCAGCGTAGAACGAGTAGCCCTGATGTGCGAGCTTTACGTCAGGCTCCAGAGTGTCCACGGCCTGCAATCGTCCACCGTCGAGCTGCCCGTGTCGCAATTGCTGCTTGCGGACGCGCTGGGCATGAGCCCGGTCCATATCAACCGCGTGATCCGGCGCCTTCGCGAGGCCGGGGTGATGGAAATCAGCCGCCGCAGTTTGCGCATCACCGATCCCATCGGTCTCGTGCGCGTGGCCGGCTTTGATGAAAACTATCTTCACCGCCGCCTGAAAACAACCAACATTATGTACTAGATCAATTTTTCGTCAGCATGGTGTTGTAGTCCCTTAGGGCAACAAAATTCTTTGCCGCCAAGTAGAGGGCTGGACCATGACCCACGTTCTGAGAAGCTCATTATTTGCTATTATAGCCGTTGGCACCTTCGGGACGGCAGATGCTGCCACTGTTATTCTTAATAGCGGCGCCCCCTATGATTATGTCGTGCACAACGACAATGCGGGATCCGGTAACAGCCTGGCTCTCACGACCAAGCCGGTTGCCAGCCTGGTCACTTATTGCTCGAGCGACATGCTGGATGCGGGCGCGGGCAACGGCGTGGCCTCTGTGACCGGCATCGGCAAGGCCGGTTTTTCCAACATCCTGGTCGATCCGGATCTCAATGTCGGCGTCATCCAGTTCAAGCTCGAGGGGCCGAATGGCCAGAACGCGGGTACCAATTTCGACATTCTGGTAACGTTCGTCGGCGGCGGAACCCAGACCTTCCTCGATGAGCTGCTCCCCTCGAACAGCAAGTTCGACATTCTGGCCGGCGCCGGCGAAATGATATCGAGCGTTGCTTTTTCCGACCTCCGCACCGACGCGGGTGCGCTGGTGAACTTCACCGCCCTCAAGCAGGTTTCGTTTGATGCCGCGACTGGCAGCGTTCCGGAACCGAGCTCCTGGGCGATGATGCTGGTGGGTTTCGGCGCTATCGGCCTCGCGAGCCGCAGGCGTTCCGCAGCTCGGACACAATCCATATAAGAGAGCGGAGGAGCCTTGGGCCGGCGCTATCCTTTTGCGACCGGCCTATTTTTTGGCTCGCTGCGTCCCGCGCGCCCGAGCGACAAGCTCCGCGTAGCGTGCAACGAATTCACTGTGTGCCGCCCTTGCGTTGCACGCTCGGTCCTCGGACTTCGCACGCTCCTTAATTGCCCGGTCAGGACCGCACCACGATTTGTAAGCAAGACGCGACTAAGGTTGAACTCCAACTCGCTGCCAAGAGTTCGAGATGGCCTGCCTCCAGATACATTTTTTGGCTCGGGGACGCGATCGCGAAGTGGGTCTTCGGCTGGCGAATAGACTCGCTGCGGGGGCGTTTCTGTGAGACAACGCAGTTATCGTCGCAGTCTAATGGCAAGCGATGCCTGAGAGTCGCTGGAAAGCTCCCGCCGCGTAATGGGAGCGTAGCGTGCACTATTTCGACGAAGCTCAACTTGAGTTCTGGCGAGTCCGCGAGGCCGAGGAACGCGAGGCGGCCGCGAAAAGCATTGACGGCGCGCGGGCTTCTCATCTCAAGCTTGCGGATTCCTACGCAATCCTGATCGCCCAGGCGGTCGGCGACGCCCGAAGGGCGTAAGTGTGTGATGCCGGCGCAACTAACCGCGCGATGCCACATCGTTCACGGTAACGCAGCCTACGAAGGCCGCTAAGTTCCAGAGCTTCGGTCGCAAGTAGGGCGCCGAAAGCGGCGATGGGCGCTCTCACGCAATGCCGGCGCCACTTCTTCGACGCTGCGGGCGGGTCGCTTGAGCGCGACGATGAAGGGACGGATGTTTTGGGGATCAGCGAGGCCCGCGCCGAGGCGATAAGATATGCGGCCAGTGCATCGCGGTCGACCCAGACCGGTGGAGCAACGCCGTCGACTTTAAGGTGCAGGGCCAAAGTTCACACAGTCTACATCTTTTACAGTAACGATTTTCACCCCGGAGGAAACGCGCAGCGCGAAAACGATGACCAAGGCCTTGGGCCCGTCGACGTGTCCGATGCGTTGTCGAATTAAGTATTTCGTGGAAGTGTATGCATGGCATTCTACCGGCTCTACAGCTTTCGTCACGGTTACATCCTCAGTGGTCGGGACATCATAGCGGATGACGACCAAAAAGCCGTAGCCGTTGCTGAGCTGGACCACCCGCTCCGCGACAGGGAACTTTGGTACGGCGGCAGGTTGGTCTGGTCCCTGCTCGCGCCGATCAGATCGAGGCGAAAGTTCCGGCTCTCCTCGGTGTTGAGGGCCGCGCGGTTTGGTTGGGACGCGGCCATCGTCCGTCGGTTCCGAGCCAGTCGTCAGCGAAGCGAGACCGATAAGCGCAGCTAGTATCTGCGCATCACACCTCCTATATAACAATGATCGCGCCGCCCTTCCTGAGCAAGGACGCGACTGAGAGAGGTTTTGGGCTCCCGCTTTGTTGCGAGGAGTTAACCGTGTCCCTCCATTCAGACGCGCCCCGATTGGCGCAGCATCATGACCCAGAACACGCATCGGTGCAGATGGTTGGCGGCCGCGGCCACCATCGGGCGAGTTCAGCAGAAATACGAGGCAGCGCCGATTGGCTGATTTCCAACGCGCCATTGCATGGGCGCGGCCCTGCCAACACCGATAGAGGTAACCCCGACCTCCAAGACGACCTGATGACCTGGGTCAACGAAGGAGGGCGCGCATGATGAGCAGGTGGCATGCGCTTTTCGGTAACCATTCCGCCGACCTCGAGGCGAGCCGGTGGCAAAATGGCCGCTTCGTAACGGATTGCACCATTTGTGGCGTCGAGATGATCAAACATCCCGGCGGTCAGTGGAAGCCATCATCCAAAGTTGAATCTATGCCGGAAGCTCGGGACTGAGCGAGGAAAAGATCGGTGGCCGACGACCGAATATATTCAAACGTGTTGCAGCAGGTGCAAGTGCGCTTCAGCCGGCGCACCGCTCCGCATAAACTCGCCGACAATGACAATGATTATCCTCCCGCAGTGCCCGCCCGGGCGGCCGCAGCGAGGGCGGTGGCGGGCCCTCGGAACCACACACCGGATGGGCTCCTGACCTGAGCCTCCGCTGCGAAGCGTTGCCGCACCGCGCAAACTGTTCATTGGCGCTGCGGGCGGTTCAACTCTATTTGCCAAGCGGATGTGGTGGAGGAGCGGGCGACGTCCAACCTCGCGTCAAAAGCACTCCTTTGCATCGGAGCGGCCATACCGCTCCGATGCAACGTAGGCGGAACAAACGCGGGCTTTGCGATGTGGCGGATCGCTGCTCGATTGCAAAATTGGGCCGGAAGCTGCTGCAGCGACCTTTGGCGGGAATGGCAACTATGGCGGGGTGGCATCCGAAAGCGGCCGGTCTGCTAGCGGCCCAGTTCCTGCCTTTGGACCAATGGCGACGACACGCTTGGCCCGTAGCGATATTGCTGTTATTGTTGTTGCCGGTGATCAACGCGACCTTTTTATGGTTCGAAGATCGCTACTTAGGTGCCCATTTTGAGTCCTCTTCTGGCACCATTTGCTATTCCCGGCAATATCCAGGGAAGTCCAGCAAGCGGCTGTTTTTCCTAGCCTTTTTGCTCGAGACTCACCGGAAACCAAACCGGGCACATCCAGCGGCATCCAGCCACAGCAGCAACATTTTGTTGCTCTTTTTGTTGCTGCTGAGCGTCCCCGGCCAAGCTGGGAAGCAACACGATGCTCACGCATATCGCAATCGCGAACGCCAAGCCCGCGGCGAAGCCCTACAACCTCCCCGACGGCGACGGCCTGTTCGTCACCATCCAGACCAACGGTTCCAAGCTGTGGCGCTTCCGCTACCGCTTTCACCAGCGCCAAAAGACCCTCCACATCGGGCAGTGGCCGGACGTATCGCTCGCCGATGCCCGGATGGCCCGTGAGGAGGCGCGCCGGCAGCTTGCCGCAGGCCTCGATCCTGCCCAAGTTAAACGGCAGGCTTGCGAGGCCGCCAGGATCGCCGCCGGCAACACATTCCGTGCCGTTGCCGAGGAGTGGTACCGCAAATGTGTCGATGAAAGCCTCGCCGATGTCACCTTGCGCAAGATCCGCTGGCTGCTCGATATCGCATACGAGACGCTGGCGACCCAACCCATTACCGCCATCAGCCCGCCCAATTGCCTGGCGGTGCTGCGCAAACTGGAAGGAACCGGCCGGCGCGAGAGCGCACGTCGGATGCGCCGCGTCCTCGATCGAGTGTTCCGCTACGCGATTTGGACCGGCCGCGCCTCGCTCAATCCGTCAAGCGATCTGCGCGGAGCAATCGCTGCCCCGATCGTCACCAACATCGCCGCAATCACCAAGGCGGGTGCCGCGGGCGCGCTCATGCGGCGCATCGAAGGCTATCAGGGCCAAGCGAAGCGACGGGGTTGCCGCCGGCCGCGCCGGGCCTAGCCGGGAGCGGCGCCCATCCCCGCACCCCGGAGGGCGTCAGGCAAAGCCGCCGCGCCGGAGCGCGGCGTCCGCCAAAACGTCGATCGCCTGGCTAGTCGGTGATGGCCGCATCGGGGCCGTTCGCCGACCGCCGGAATCGGATCCCGACACGTGAAGCCTGATCGTCGTCCCGGTTGAGTTACCTACATGCGACCGGATGTCCCGCCCGCCTCGATTGCCTGCGCGACCGTTGTTCGAGCAGACTCGGCCAACACCTTCGCCCCACCCCTACGGGAACCGCCGCGTACGGCGCGGTTGCGCACCGCCACATGTCTGCGGCCGCGCTGCAGCCCGGTGGCCCAAGTTCGCGCCCTACAGGGCTGTCCTTGGCCATTCGCGCGGGAAAGACCGGCGAAGAGCAGTCCACCGAACAGCGGGATCGACCGATTGCGAATGGCGGAGGATAACCGAGCGCGCAGACCGGATTGGGCGCAACTGGGAGGCGGTCCTTGCGGGAGCCGGCACTTGCCATGGCGGCTGCTGCGCCTCGGCCGGTCTTTGCCGGAACGGTTATTTCTTCGAGCGCCGACCAAGTCGATTGCCATTAAATGGCCGCGCCTATTGCCTGTTCAACGGAGGCCGCCGTGGCTGCGACTGAGGATCTGCCGATCGTCTACGACCTTGGAATGAATAACGGCGACGACAGTGCGTACTACCTCGCGAAGGGATTTCGGGTGATCGGCGTGGATGCCAATCCGTCGATGTGCGCGCTCTGTTCCGAGCGCTTCCGTTCCGCTATCTCTGCCGGGCGCATGACGGTGCTCAACGTTGGCGTGAGCGACGAAGCAGGGCGGCAGGTTTTCAGCATCAATACCGAAAAACACGCGATTAGCACCTTCACGCCGGAGAATTTCAGCGAGGATTGGGTGCCTCAATCGTGGGAACAAGTTCCGGTTCGCGTCGAACGGGCCTCCGCAATCATTGCCGAATATGGTCTTCCGCATTTTATCAAGGTCGATGTCGAGTTCTACGATCGGAACGTATTGCGCGACCTCTGTGAAGCCGCCGTGAAACCGCCGTTCATCTCAACCGAGGCCCACCATGCCGAATGTCTCGAACTGCTAGTTGCTATGGGCTATGAACGGTTCAGACTGGTGGCCGGCGAGAGTGTCTCGCGACGTTTCGCAAATGTGGAGATTCTTCGGCGCGACGGTACGTTGACGCCGTTCTCCTTCAATCACGATTCCTCCGGCCCGTTCGGCGAAGATCTCGAAACCCCCTGGACGAACCTTCGCGAGGTCCGTCGCGAACTCGACGCTCATGGCCTCGGGTGGATCGACATTCATGCGACAATCTAAAACGGCGCGGTCGCTCACCTGCCTCAGCGGAATGTGATGCTAAAGGCATTTGCCGCGCTCCGCGTTCCGTCGCTCAGGCAGGAGGTCGGGGCGCACCCCGCCCCAGATGTGCGACGCTTGAAATTGGCTGGGGGAGGGATGATCGATGATCTCGGTCGCGCCGTCACGTTAAGAGGCGTGTCGCTTTTCTGGAGTCAGTGGAAACCGGAATTCTTCAATCGCAAGCTGGTTTCATGGCTGACCCGCGATTGGCGGATAAATGTAATTCGCCTGCCGGTCGCCGCAACTTCGCCCGGATATCTTACCGACCCATCTCGCGAACTCGCCAAGGCGACCGAAGTCATCGACGCCGCGATTGCGTGCGGTATCTATGCGGTTGTGGACTGGCATGGCCACGAGCCGCATACAGAGCAGGCCCTGGGCTTTTTCGAAGCCGTCGCCACCCGGTACCCGGACTCGCCCAACGTGCTCTTTGAGCTCTGGAACGAGCCAAACTCCTCCCTGGAGTGGCAATCCGACATCGTGCCGCACCATCGCGCCCTTCTTGCCGCGATCCGGCAAATTTCTCCCACCGCGCCGATAATCCTCGGAACGCCGCACTTCTGCACCAATCTCGAAGACCCCGCGCTTTACCCGCTGGACGAAGAGAACATCGCTTATGCCCTGCACTTCTATGCCGGCACGCATCGGGCAGGGCTGCGTCGCCGTGCGGACGCCGCGATAGCTGCCGGCCTGACCTTGTTCGCGAGCGAATGGGGGCTGAGTGAGGCGGCCGGCTGCGGGGTGCTCGACCCGGTTGAAGGGCTAAGATGGACCGACTTCCTCAACCAGCGCGGCATTTCGCACATTGGTTGGTCTATTTGTGACAAGAACGAGGCCTCGGCGGCGCTCAGGGTCGGCGCGTCACCCGCCGGCGCTTGGCCTCGCTCCGATCTGAGCAAAAGCGGGCGGTGGATGCGCGATTATCTCAGGCGAAGTTGGGCCGCCGAGGCCGCAACAGGCTGAGCTCCAAATGCGGAGCGGGCCATCAGTTCGACCGAAGCCACCGCGTTCTGCAACCCGTCGTCCGCCGCGATCAGACGCTTCGCCGTGTTCAGCTGCATGGCAATGTGAGGGGTCTCCAGCGTCTTTTGCAGGAGCCCAGCCCAGTCATCGCCCGTAAACCTTTCCGACAGGATCGCTGCGCCGAGCCCAAGCCGCGCCGTGCGGATCGCATTGTCCGGTTGGTCGAATCGCCCTGGCAGGATGATCTGGGGAATGCCTGCTCTAAAGGCCTGCGCGGCCGTGCCGACGCCCCCGTGATGGAACAAAGCTTTGGCGAGCGGCAATACCGCGCCCAGATCTAGATAGTCTTTGCACAATATATCCGGATCATGCTGAAATTTCTCGGGAATATTGCGGCTGAGGAAAATACCCGTGCTCCCGGCAGACCTGAGGCAGTCCGCGGCTTTTTCAAAGAAGGTGACGGTGTCGGTCACTCCCGTCCCGGGCGTGAATATGATCGGCGCCCCCCGCTGCGCCACGAAGGCGCGGGTTTCGCGGTCCGGACGCGAGGTCGCCGCATAGACAAAGCCGGTCGCGCTAAGGCGCGCGGGCCAATCGGGCTGCGGCATCGCGAACCAGCGTGGGCACAATAGGAGGACGATATCATCCTGATCGCTCGCTCGCCGCCAGTGCGTATGAGTCGGCACGCCGACCGCACGTCGGAACTGCCGGACCGGCCGCCGATACGGTCCGAAGATATCTGCAAGGGTGTAGAGGGCCGGGACTGCAACGCTCCTGCCCAAGCCGGCGATAGGCCCTTTGGTGAGAACGGACATCGGCCACGGAGGGCTGATATGAGACCGCAAGGCGGAAGGCTGAAGAAATATTTTTGCGGCCCGGAGCGCCAGGCGCTGGGCTGCCGCCTGAACGCCGACCATGTTGGACCGATACACGAGGAGCGGTTGGGCGCCGGTCGCCACCCGGTGAGCCACGAATTCGTAGGACTGACGGAAAGAGGGTAGCGTGTTCGCGAGGAAAAAATGCCGATCGTCGCGGCCGCTTTGGCTTTGGTCGCGCGGCGCGATCGGAACGAATTGCAGGCCACGATCCTCCGCTTCTCGCTGCCAATTCGCATTGGACAGGATAGTGACATCATGACCGCGCGCCTTCAGTGCGGCGGCGATCTCGAGAAAAGGCTGGAAGTCTCCCCGCGTGCCAAGCGTGCAGACGACTATTTCCGCCGGAAATAGCCCGAACTCGGTCATATAGGCCTCAGTG
>Ga0068854_100001361_pt1 | contig 14733 bp, 13 predicted proteins | sample KBSCornC42_FD_66590 | JGI IMG/M metagenome (GOLD analysis project Ga0068854, IMG submission 66590) | Corn rhizosphere microbial communities from Kellogg Biological Station, Michigan, USA - KBS Corn C4-2 | ecosystem: Host-associated > Plants > Roots > Rhizosphere > Soil ... | reverse complement strand
TCCTTGTACAGATATTCCAGGCGATCCTTCAGCTCGACCTTGATGGTCTCGATCGCGTTGAGCACGCTCTCGCGCGTGCTGGCGTAGTGCGTGCGCGGGTACACCGTGTAGCGCGGCACCTTGCGGATGGTCTCGCCGGTGAGCGGGTCGAACAGCGAGAGGTTTTCCACCTCGCCGTCGAACAGTTCGATGCGCAGCGCCTCGGTTTCCGATTCGGCCGGGAACACATCGATGATCTCGCCGCGCACGCGGTAGGTGCCGCGGCGCAGTTCCAGCTCGTTGCGGGTGTACTGCAGCTCGGTGAGCTGCCGGATCAGCGCGCGCTGCTCGATGCGCTCGCCGCGCGCCAGGATCAGGCGCAGCGAGAGATAATCCTCCGGATCGCCCAGACCGTAGATCGCCGACACCGTGGCCACGATCAGCGAGTCCTTGCGCGACAGCAGCGCCTTGGTCGCGGCCAGGCGCATCTGCTCGATATGCTCGTTGATCGAGGCGTCCTTCTCGATGAAGGTATCGGACGCGACCACGTAGGCCTCGGGCTGGTAGTAGTCGTAGTAGCTGACGAAGTACTCCACCGCGTTGTGCGGGAAGAACTCCTTGAACTCACCGTACAACTGCGCGGCCAGCGTCTTGTTGTGCGCCATCACGATGGTCGGCCGCTGCACCTGCTGGATCACGTTGGCGATGGTGAAGGTCTTGCCCGAGCCGGTGACGCCGAGCAGGGTCTGCGAGGCCAGGCCGGCATCGAAGCCTTTGACCAGGCGCTCGATGGCCTGGGGCTGGTCGCCGGCGGGCTGGTAGGGGGAGACGAGTTCGAAACGGTCGGTCATGGCAGTCACATGCGGTCGCGTAGCAGCATTTTAAATCGCCCCTGCTGACAGGCTGTGTCAGCAGGCTCTTACAGGAATGCGCGTGAAAGACCGGCAGGCGCGAGGCGGCGGCCTGTCTAGCATGGTGGCGGTTCATCTGGAGAGCCTTGCGTGCCGAACCGCCCGACATGCCGCATCCCGCCGCGGGGCACGACCCTGGTCGAGCAGATCCTGGTCGTCGCCATCGCGGCCGTGCTCGCCTGCATCGGCCTGCCCTCGCTGCGTCGCCTGGCGGCGAGCGGCGAACTGCGCCTGGCGCAGACCGAGCTGATCGCCGTGCTCAACCATGCCCGCACGCTCGCGGTCCAGGCCGGCCGGGTCGCGCTCGCCTGTCCCACGCGCGACGGCGAGCATTGCAGCGACGAGGCCGACTGGGGCGGCGACTGGCTGGTCGGCCTGCGCGGCGAGCGATCCGGCCAGCTCGAGGGCGCGCCCGGCCTTCGCCGCAGCAATCCGTCCAGGCAACTGCGCATCCGCAGCGCGCAGGGGCGGCGCAGCGTGCAGTTCCAGCCCGACGGCTCGGCCGGCGGCAGCAATGTCACCTTGCTGATCTGCCACCGCGGCGACGACAGCCGCGCGCTGAGCGTGAAAGTCTCAAACGCCGGCCGTGTACGCGGCGATAAGGGCACGCCGGCGGAATTGCGTCTATGCGGAAGCGGGTAAGGCGCGGCGCGCAGCGATGGCGGGCATGCGCAAAGCACGAGGTCCCGCCTTGCTGCAGGGCCTCGCGGAAGACAACTCCTGCTCGAGCGGACCCTAACCAGCAGGCAATTTCGCTATCGCCTTGATTTCGAACTGGAACCCATAAAGCCAGGTCACACCGACCGCCGTCAGCGCCGGGTAAGGTGCACTACCCCAATACGCCGGCACGACGCCCCAGACCTTCTCAAATGTCGATGCAGGATCGACCAGATAGACGGTTACGTCGATCACGTCCTCGAACGTGCATCCGGCCGCCGCCAGTACCTCATTCAGATGCTCGAACGCCAGCTCGACCTGCCGCTCCAGGTCCGGCTCGGGCGTACCGTCGTCGCGGCTCCCGACCTGCCCCGAAACGAACAGGAAGCCGTTCGAGCGAACAGCCGGGGAGTAGCGGTTGCGCTCATAAAGCGCTCGACGGCCGGAGGGAAAAACGACGTCGCGTGTTGCCATGGATCCATCTCCATCAATGATCGAAACGATGAGGCGCACTCTAGGCAGCCGCGCGGCCCCGATAAACCGGGCATTCCCGTCGGCACTGTTTGTAGAATCCAAACAATTCCTCGCCGCGTGGAGCAGCCATGGACCGATTCGATGCGATGCAGGCGTTCGTCCGTGTCGTGGAGACCGGCAGCTTCACCAGGGCGGCGCAGACCCTGGACTTGAGCAAGACCAGCGTGACCCAGCTGGTGCAACAGCTGGAGGCCAGACTGCGCGTGAAGCTCCTCAACCGGACCACGCGCAAAGTCAACGCCACCGCCGATGGCGTCGCGTATTACGAACGCGCGATCCGGCTGCTGGCCGATCTGGAAGATACCGAGAGCAGCCTTTCCAAGGCATCGGCACTGCCAAGGGGCAGGTTGCGGGTGGACGTGCCCAGTCCGCTGGCTCGCATGATTCTTGTGCCGGCCCTTCCTGCTTTTCATGCGCGCTATCCCGACCTGCGGCTGGACTTGGGCGTGAGCGATCGCATGGTCGATATCATCGGCGAGAACGTCGATTGCGTCGTGCGCGGCGGCGAACTCACCTCCCTGTCCCTGAAGGCGCGGCATATCGGAGATCTGCCGCTCGGGGTGTACGCCGCGCCGAGTTACCTCGAGCGCGCGGGCGAGCCCTCACATCCGCGCGAGCTGGAAGACACACACCACCGCGTCGTTGGCTACCTGTGGTCGCGCAGCGGCAAGGCCCTTCCCTATGTCATGCGCAAAGGCGGCGAAGCCGTACGAGTCCAGGGACGTTGCGTCTTGTCCGTCGACGATGGCAATGCATATCTCGAAGCCGGTCTCGTCGGGCTTGGCGTGCTGTGGCTGCCTCGCTACATGGCCAAGGAGTCCGTGGCCAGAGGCGACCTGGTGCCACTGTTCGGCGCCTGGCACATGGACCCGATGCCGCTCTATCTGGCGTTCGCGCCCAACCGGCATGTAAGCGCAAAGCTTCGCGTTTTCATCGATTGGATGGTGGAACTGATGGCGCAGCATGCACCCGTGGCTCGTTGAAGCAGCGATAACGAGCCACTCCAACGTCGAAGAGACATTCCGCGCCCCGAAGCCCAGCACAAGCCGTGCCGAGCCAGGCTGGAACGCATTCCGCCCATCGACAGCAGACAAAAGCAAAGGGCCGCGATTGCTCGCAGCCCTTGCAGTATCTGGCGCCCGATGTTGGACTCGAACCAACGACCCCCTGATTAACAGTCAACTCGGCTCTCCATTCGTTTCAATGACTTAGTGGCGCCAATTTTCTACACTTTGCGGGCCTTAAGCCCGCTTTCTACCGTGTTTTGGCGCCTAATTTTCAACCGGGTCGGCCGCCCCGATTTCCTCTCCTGGGACCGACCGTATGGCCCATCCCGGGCATGGCTAAGATGGGCGCCGTCCGGATGGGAGCGCTCACTGTTGGACGTTTTGGAGGGCTGAGCGGATCGACTGCGCGGAAGACTGTTGAGGCTCCGCGGGCGCGTCTGCCGAGGACTGTTGAGGCTCCGCTGCGGGAGTTTTTGCCTCAAGTTGTTGACCGGACATCGAGGCGTCTGGATCCGGCTGAGGCAAATCCAGCTCGCCCTGCGGGGGTTCCGGCGGCAACGGGAGGTCCTGCATTCGCACCGTCCTCAAACCGTTAGTCGTCGCGCAGGCGATCAACCGCTTGTCATCCGTATACAGGGTCTGTGCCCCGGCGACCTTGGCGACGGCAAGAATTTGGCGGTCGAACTTCACCTTGGCCTTGGTCTCCTTGGGACCCTTCTTCTTTTCCAGCTCAGGATCCTTTAGGCACGCGCACTCGATCGCTGCGATCTGGTCGAATGCCACCACAGAAAAGGCTGCGGACTGAGTAATTTCACCTAACAGTTGGATCTTTCCAGACCCCACGCTCACCATTAGCTCTGCAAGGACAGGGGTAGGCACAACGACCCGGATACCTGCGTCACTTAGGTTCTTGAGCAGCAGCTCGACACGCTCTCGGCATTTCGGGACGGGTTGCCCATCGTCCCCGAGCGGGGCGCGGGCATCGGGCTGAAGGATGAATAGAAGGGTTGCGGTGTCAACGACGACCATCAGTCTTCATCCCTCTCTTGCTCGATCCGCTGCCAAGCATCGGGCAACCACGTCTCAGAAGTTGGCAAGGCTCGTATCCGCGCCAGCGCATCCAAAAGAGTCTCTGCTCGAAGCTCTTCAAACTGGTGGGCCTTTAGTGCATCGTAGGACCATTCACCATCATCGTTCCGAGTTGCGCGAACGGTACCTGTCAGGCGAATTACGCCTTCAAAGAGATGGGGCGCGAGCTCGCGCGCTAGGCCCCGGGACACCTCGAAGCTCCAAGTCTGCCCCTCACCATCCTGAATCCAGGCATGTGCGGTCTTATCTTTTCCGCCGATACGAACAAGTTGTCCTTCGCGGGAGAATGCCTGGGAGAAAGGCCCCAACTTCGGGGGGCGCGACTCTTTGCGACCGGGGAACGTGAGAATGTTGCTGTTGTTGAGCTTGAGTGTGCCCTCGGCGTTGTCGCTACGCAGCATCTCATTGAGCCTCCGGTAACGATCGCCTCTCGTCCCTCGAACGCCCATACGTGCTTCGTTAACGTTATCGCGAACCTTGGTGACCGCTGGACGCTCTACTTTCACAGCCAGCTTGGCGCTACCCCTTGTGATCTTCTCGAAGTGTACGTTGCCCTCCTCCCCTAGCATGGCGGCCAGCTCCGCCATATACGCTGCCAACCGAGCCATGGGAATGGTCTCGGGCGTGAAGGCATCTATGCGAAAAACGTAGCGGTCATCATCCAACATAGGTGTCTCTTACAAGGAGAGGCAGGGCAATACGGAAACAGCAAGTCATCGCATTAGCTGAGACCCTAGCCCTCATGTTGCCCCCTTCCCTGATTCTGGCTGCGCACCATTAGGTTAGTTCGCGGGTGCTGGCGGCGCTAGTGGCGCCAAGCCGCGGTCGATCGTACCTGGCGGCAGTACTGCTTGGTACATGCATCACTGGCCCGGTCGACGCAATGCCCGCACTCCACATTGAAATCGGCACTAGAACGGGCCGTCATCATTGGCCAAAGCAATCTTTTCGTTAACTTTCTCAGCGAACTGCTCGACTCGTTCGGCCAGATTGTGAACATCCTCTGCACTGATGTTGATCGCGTTGCCGTCCATATCCACGCCGAGCCTATGAATTATGTCGTGGCGTCTTCTAATTTCCATATCAAAGGCATTGAGACCTATTGAAATACCCAATCCATGCTTGAAGACCTGCCCGACCTGATCGGCGCGATGCCAGACGATACTTCGCATATATTCAAGCACCAAATCGGGCAGCTTTTTATAGTTAACATATATCTCAGATAGACTAATTTTTTTATCTTTAAAAATTTGATGTCTCGTGATAATTCTCTCAATAATCTCAGGCCTTTCATTCAACCAATAGCCCATCGTCTCCCAGAGAAAGGTTTCGAGCGCCCCAATAACCCCGCCGTACGCCAACTTTCTCGCCACCTCACGCGCCCCTTCATCGCCAGTAAGACTGAGCATTCCTTTGAGCTGCTCTATCGTCGACTCAAGCTTTTGCGTAGGGCCATTACGATCATCGAAGAAAAAATCATAATCTTCCGAATACATCAATCGAGTTGGGGCCCACTCATAAGTACCATGATCTTGTAGATTTTTTGCCGTGCGCTCGATTAGGTCGAAGTTGACGTACTCGCCAAATCTCGACTCAAGCTCCTCGATTGCATCATACGGACCCCCATGAACCCACAAATACCCTCCCTCAGAACTCATATAAGGAGTTTCGTACGCCGGGTCGCAGAAACGCAGCAAGAACCAATGGATCATCGCATCGATCTTTTCTTCATCACTGGCCGCACGCAGCCAGTCATTATTGATCTCTGTTCGCTCATCCCCTGCGATTGCACCCTCCGGCAGCTCCGGAACGCCCTGTGCTTCGTTCAGCATTTCTTTGACGCGCCCCATCTCACGGCCTCCCCTCGTCGATGGCGGAGATTGTCCGATTAATCAATGCGAGGCATTCAGATATCGCCTCTTGCAGTTGGCTCTCGTACTCCGTCGAACCATCACCACCGCCAGAGTGCCAAATTGCTTCCAACGTGCTGAGCAGCACTTTCACACGTTCCGCCCTTGCGCAGGCGGGAATAGCGATATCACCGAGCCAGTCAAGCTCATGAAGCTTCGGGTATAGGGCAACGAGGCTGGCGGAAATTTCGAACTCGTCAAATATTTCCTTCGTGTGCGAGCCCCACTCCGAGGTGTGCTCGATCAGTAGCGGAAACTCGCCATTGCTTGGCCAATGATCAAGGATTCTCTCGAGCGGCCATTTCATCGTCATAAACAACGGGCGGATCACAAGTGCCAGCGCCATTGCCTTCCGACGCGCCTCGACCTGAATCCGTTCCTCGCTCTGTTTCGCGAGTTTCTGCGGGATCCAAATTGCGATGCCCAGACCGACCAAGCTACCCACGCCCTGCACCCAGGCGGCCAGCCCTTGGTGCGATTCGAACAGCGAGCCTACATCCATGCGTTAATCCCCCATGCTCTTCTGTGCGTCCATGGTCCGCCCTGCCCTTGATGGGCGCAATGGACCAGCTCCTTGGCGTCGGTGCAGCGAAGGATTACGGCCGCGGCACGGAGGTGGTGGCCATCAACCTCACCGGCATGCAGCTTGCCGCGTTCCGCCGCGCTCTTCCGCTACCCGAGGCGCAGGCGAATTTGAATCCAATGTCTTTCCAGGCTTGGTCGACGAATCCAGTACGGATAGCAGGAGTGTGGAGTGATCTGGCGCTCCTCACGTCGCAATGTTGTTTACGATTTTCGGATACCCCACTCCGACCGCCTTGAAGAACTGCCCCCAACTTGCTGCCGCGCCCTTGAATACCCTGTCGGCATCGACCACTTGACCCGCGTGAAACACACGAACGTCGTGATACTGCACGGGATCCGTGAGCGGAAGAGTTCGCATCGGCTCCAAACTGAGAATAAACACACCCCGGGTAGTCAGAGTAGGATCAGGTCTACTTTCCGCCTTACTGTGCTTGGCTGCGGTCGCAATCGTCCTACATCGGGCGATGTCCTGATATTTCGAAGCTACGGCATCGCCAAAATTGGCCATTGCTTCCCTTTTAGTCCTAGTTTTGGCGTTCGCGTCCGCTACCAAATTTGTAGCGAGATGGGCATTGATCGCCATGACAGTGCCAGGCGAGTTATCGCAGACCCATTCCCAAAACCAGTCGTGGATATGCCAAGCAGTCCAGGCAACGTTGAGGGCACGATAGCTTCGGATTGTGCTGTCGGGATCTATCAAGCGCGTCCGGTCGAACTCATCGATCTCGAAATGAAGCTTGGCCATCATGGCCTGCCACGACCTCACAAGAAATGTCTGTTGGCCGTGAGCATTGGGAGGCGTCGCCATGCGTAATTCCCCTGTCGCCAATGTCCAATCAGGTGACGTAGCCGCGCAACTCGATAATGAGTGGCTTAAGCGTGGTGTTTGCTATTGAAGAGCGCCATAGCAGGTGCATTTGCATTGGCAGTCTCTACGATGACATGCACCAGCTCCTCGCGGATCGCCAGATATCCCCTCGCCTTCGCTCGTCTCCTGCCGATACCGACGAACGGGGGGAACGTTGTTGGCAGGAGTAGCACCATGAAAGACAGCAGCATCATCGTCACCCTCGACCGCGCGATGGAACACGTGGACGCCATTGAGACGCTAGGCGCGAGCCTAGCGGCCGGCATTCAAGCCGGGGTTGTCGTTCCTGACCATGTCCACACGCTCATGACCATGATGGCCATGCAACTACGTGGGCAGTTGGAGGAGCTGCAGGCAGCGCTTAGGCAACCCTTGATGTGATGTCTGGTCGGCAAGGAAGGGATGCCTTGCCAACCGCGACAGCGCAAGGAAATGTGGGTATGCCCTCCATTCTTTATATGGAGTCCAAAAGGAACACCCCCATCGGAAAAGCGTAATGTCCGTAACAGGAGCCGAGAGAGTCATAACAGGCTATTGATTTCATTTGATTAATTAAGCAATTTTCAATCGTAACAACCGAGTGACAGCCAGTAACATTGTTACAAAGAACGAAGTAACAATACCATCTATATAAATCAGGGCGTTACGCCGCTTGTTGCGCCTAGTTACGCGTTTGTTACAAACCTCATTTCGACCTTAACTCAATGGCTTAGCCTGTGTTTTCAGGCCATTCTGCAGACCGTTACACTCTGCCTATGGCCTTTCCTTAAAAAGGGGTTTGCATGGACGTTGGCCGGCTGGCTTTCGCGTACAACCAGCACCCGCTCCGGGTGCAACTGATCGATGGGACGGCCTGGTACGACTTATCCGACCTATGCGCCTTATTGGGCCGACCGCCGCTCGAGGATGCCGTGGCTTTTGTGGGCTCGGCTCACCCGCAGCGTTTACGCCTTTCGACACAGGAGACTGCGGGCACGCCGTGGACAGACGACGACGGGCTTTGGTCAGTGGTGAGCGTTGCCGGTTACCGCCTCGCTGACGACGTAGCTCGTTGGCTGCACCAGAAAGTGGCGCCTGCCGTCCGCCACGCCATATACGAGCAGGTTCCCAACGGGAACTCGGCCGAGGTGCGCGAGCTATGGCATGTAATTGACCACCTCCTCGACATCGGCGCAGCGAAGGACTACGGCCACGGCACGGAGGTACTGGCCATCAACCTCACCGATACGCAGCTCGCAGCATTCCGCCGTGGCCTTCCGTTGCCTGGCAAGACCAGGACGCGCCACCTTCTCGCCTGCTCCAAAGCTCCGCAGTACCGCGGGCAAATGCGCGTTGCCCATGGCGGCCGCGAGATTCTGTGCTTAGCCTTTGATCGCCCGTGAAGGCCATCGGTCAGCCCTGGCGCGCATCAATCTGCATCACGTAGCACGCCCTTAAAATCGGCCGAAGCGCCCCATAAGCTAAGGCGCGGCACCATCGCATCAACTGCACTAAAAGTGGGGGGCGAAGCGCGCAGGCGAGGAGGGGGGACGACCGCGCGCGCCAGCTCTGAAACGCTGCAGAACTGGCTACTTTTTGATCACCCCCGAGGTGCCACGACCGACACATCGCCGTCGAATATGTCTGGTACAGCCGAAACCATCCACGCTGATGCATGGCGCTCCATGATCACGGCGTGACCTCGTCCGCGATAGACAGGCGAGCCCGCAAATATTTGCGACCATTATCTGAAAATAGCCATTGAGCTACGCCATAACTCGCGCAAATTCTTGCTGTAGTCCTACGCCTACAGTAGATCGAGAAAAATTGGCCTCCTCTGCTGTAGCCGTAGAGACATTGCACGCGTATATCATCGATAGAGCTCGCTACTTGAATGGCGACAATCCACGGATGGAACCATGCGCATCAAGAGCGCTGTATGCGACGGCGTAACCGTCGGAAAAAACTCAAGTCAACGAAGGGTCGGAAGCCATCTGCGGCTGCTGGCCCTTTTTTATAACTCGGAGAAAAGCATGTCACGGATAGGTGCTTTGGCGGGACGCGGCTTCCGGCGCTCCTCGTTACGACTCTTGGCATTCACCGCCATGGCTCAGATGGCGGTACTAGCGCTCCCGATGGAGGCGCATGCTGGCTCCTATTACGGCGCCCCATACAAGATCAACTACTTCGGTGACCTCGAAACCTTCGAGAGCGAAGGTGAGGCCGCCGCATATCTCCAAGGCAGGATGCTTGCGGCGTGTTCACCAACGTCTACGAACTGCAACGTCACCATCAACTATCGCTCGGCCAACTCCGGAACGTTGGAGGGCATTGGCGCCGTCGTCAGTTACACGGATGGCTCGAACTCGTTCTACGTCGAAGCTACCGCGCACATGTATGACGATTTCAAGAACCTGGGTGGAGCAGGTTGCTGGGGAAGCAATGGGTCGCCGAAGCATGAATCTAAGACGCACATCGTAAACACATGCCCCAGCGCTGAGCAGCTTGACCCCATCAATACGTCCACGGGGAACAAGTTTCAGCAAGACACCGATTACAGCGGCTCTGCGTGGCTAACATTCCGGCGCTTTTACAATAGCCACATTGCGATCAAGCAAACTAACGTTGGCGTCCAGTGGCGCCATTCGTTTGATCGGTCTCTGGAACCACTCCAATCCACCGCATCGGGCGGCGGTAACTGGCTAGTGCTCTATCGCCCTGATGGAACTCGGGAGCAATTTCAGAAGGTGAGTGGTGCCTGGACGGCAGACACTGGGGTCATTGATACCATCGTTGAACAGGACGACGCGGGGGGCCATCCCACGGGGTACACCGTCTTCATGGCTTACGGCCATGAGTTTGAACAATACTCACCTAGCGGCCAACTCCTTTCGATCACTGACCGTGATGGTCAGACCACGACACTGACCTACAGCACAGTCAGTACGCCTGCATCGACTGCGCCCAAGCCAGGTTTGCTCCTTACCGTCACAGACCCTCATGGACGGTCGCTAAACTTCGTATACGACAGCAGTGCCCGCATCAACACAGTCAATCTCCCCGAAGGCGGCTCCCTAGGTTACACCTACGATGCGATCGGCAATCTCTCCACTGCGACGTTTCCAGACAATAGCGTCCGGCAGTTTGTCTATAACGAAGCCAACCTAACGTCGAACACTAATTTCCCGAATGCCTTAACCGGCGTCATCGATGAAAAGAATGTGCGCTATGAAAACACCGGATATGACACCTCCGGTCGCGCTATCTCATCGAGCTTTGCTGGTGGTGCCGCTGCCAGCACCATTACTTACGGGGGTTCTACGATCAATGGCGCGATCCCTGCAACGATCAAAACACCCCTAGGGACATCGTCAACACTAACGTTCCAGAACTATCTGGGCGAAAACAAGATTGCGGGCATTTCCACTTCGTGCGGTACGGGCTGCACAATGCCGTGGAAATCTATCAGCTACGACACCAATGGCTGGCCAGCGACGCTTACCGACCTCAATAGCAACGTCACGTCGACCAATTACAGCGTATCTGGCTTAGAACTGCAGCGTATCGACGCGAAGGGAACCGCTAGCCAGCGCACGACCAACACCACGTGGGACGCCGTTCTTCGCAACCCCTTGACGCGCAGCACACTGGACTCGACTGGAGCGCTAGTCGCCTATCAAAGTTTCGCTTACAACAACCGCGGACAAGTGACCGCGTCTTGCGAAGCTGACCCAGCGGTCTCGGGTTCAACAGGTTACGTCTGCGGTAGCGCTGCTTCCGCACCCGTAGGCGTCCGCCAACAAACATATCGCTACTGCGACACAACCGGGAGCAATGGCTGCACGTCGGTAGGACTGCTGCTCAGCGAAACTGATCCTCGCGGCAACATAACGAACTACACCTATTATCAATCCAGCAGTGCGCAGAACTGTGGCACTCCCGGAGCAGCCTGCTACCAAACCGGCGACATTCATCAGATTATCGATGCGCTCGGCCACGCCCTCACCATTGCCTCATATGACGGCGCGGGACGCCCAACGCGGATCATAGATGCCAATGGCAACGCAAATGACCTTACGTACACGTCACGTGGCTGGATCGATACGCAGACAGTGGGAGGCGCAAAGACAAGTTACGGCTACGACAAGGTCGGTTCCGTCACATCCGTAACCGATCCGGATGGCGTAGTAACGTCGTACGGCTACGACGACGCGCACAGGCTGGTCAAGATCACCGATGCTCTTGGCAACTATATCCAGTACACGCTTGACGCGGCGGACAATCGAACGGCCGAGAACATCTATGCGAATGGGTCCAGCACGCCAATCCGCACGCTGACACGCAAATTCAATGCTCTTGGTCAGTTGGCGCAGGAGCTCGATGCGCAGAGCCGAGCCATCATCTTCACCTATGATCTGAATGGCAACCTGACCGATGCCAAGGACCGCCTTAGCATCATCACGCACACGACTTACGACGCACTTAATCGCATTGCCAGCGTGACGCGCAACTACAATGGCACCGACACAGCAACCAAGAACAGCGCAACATCATTTTCGTACGACAGTCTTGATCGAATCCTAAAGGTCACTGATCCGAACAGCCTAGTGACGTCTTACGCGTATGATGGCCTGGGAGTGCTCAAAGGACTTACGAGCCCGGATTCCGGCGCTTCCAGCTACGTCTACGACGCAGCCGGCAATCGCATCCAAGACACTGATGCAAAGGCTGTAGCAAGCCAACGTACTTATGACGCGCTTAACCGCATTACCGCAACCACATATCCTGATAGCGCATCTAACATCAGCTATCGCTACGACGAGTCCGACAGCGTTACCGGATGCGTAGGATCAAACCCCATAGGCCGTCTAACCAGCATTGTAGAAACTGCCGTCAGCACGGTTTACTGCTATGACGCGCGGGGTAATGTGGTGCAAAAACGCCAGACCCAAGGCACCACCGTTGATACGGTCAATTACACGTACACACCTGGCGGTCGCCTAGCCAGCATCAATACGCCCGATGGCGCGATGATCCAGTATGGCCGCGATATCGCCGGCCGTATCAACGCGGTCAGCGCGCGGCCGCCAGGTGCAAGCGGCACGGTCAATCTAGTGACCAGTGTCGTATACCTTCCCTTCGGACCGATCGCGAGCTACACGCTAGGTAACGGACAGACGGTTATTCGCTCCTATGACAGCGACTACCGACTGTCCGACGTCACCAGCTCAGCGATGAACCTCCATTTTGCGCGTGATGCGATGGGGAACATCACGGCCTTGGGAAATGCGCCTGGCGCTAACCCGGCCACAGAGACCTACCACTACGATCCGCTCTATCGCCTTGGCTCGATCAACGATGCCACAGGCACCGTTATCGAAGCCTACACCTACAACAAGACGGGCGATCGGCTCAGCAAGTCCGGCAACGGCCTCGCCACCGGCACTTATGGATATCAGACCGGAACGCATTGGCTGACCACCATAGGCAATAGTGCACGCTCATTCGACGCCAACGGGAACACCACAGGCAACTCCGCTAGTGGCGACACGTTTGGCTATGGCTACAACAGCCGAAATCGATTGACTGTCGTACAAGAAGCCAACCAAACCGTCGCAAGCTATACCTACAATGCTCTTGGAGAGCGCGTCGCAAAGGCGGCAACGGCACCTCAAACCGTCAATCTGCGCTTCGCTTATGACGAAGGCAGTCAGCTACTGAGTGAGTACGGAACAACGAACCGCGACTATGTCTGGATGGGCGACGTTCCAATCGCAGCTATCGATGCTTTGGGAACGACAGCGAAGGTGAGCTACGTATACGCGGATGGTCTAGGCACGCCGCGAGTCATAACGGATGACGCAGGATCGGTTCAGTGGCAGTGGCCCTACCAGGGCAATGCGTTCGGTGAAAAACAACCCACGTCGGCAAGCGGCTACGTATTCAATCTGCGCCTTCCTGGTCAGTACTATGACGCAGAGAGCAAGCTTGCTTACAACATCAACCGATACTACGAGCCCTCAACCTCCCGGTATTCTCAGACTGATCCGATCGGACTTCAGGGTGGCGTTGCAAGCTACGCCTATGTCAGCAGCCAACCACTCGGCGCCACCGATACCCTTGGCCTGCAACAGGCGGAGGAGCTGGATCTCGTCGATCCCTTAGAACGAGAGAGATTGATCGAAGCATTTGGTCTCCGATTGGGCCCAAACCAAGCCAATCAGATCCCCCGTTCTGAGGCCGACATCCGCGTCCAGGAAGAACTAGCCGGCAAACCTTGCGTCAATCCGGCGAATCAGAATCGCGGAGGGGTATACAGGCTTATCGACCCCGCCACCGGAGAGACAGTCCGGACGGGAAGAACCAACGATCTAGCGAGGCGCCAAGCAGAGCACGCCCGAGACCCAGTGCTTGGCAAGTACACTTTTGATGTCCTAGCTCGAACTGACGTTTATAATGAGCAACGCGGTTTGGAGCAATCGGCATACGAGGCTTACGATGCCCCCCTTAACTATGTACGACCGATAGGATTGCGGAACCCAAATCGCAGCAGCTACCTACAAGCAGCGGACGACTATTTGATAAGGGCAGCAAGTGGCCAAAAATAAGGTACTCACTGAGGGAACTGTATTCGGCATCCCGTTGCAGGACGGAGGCTTCGCAATCGGCCTCATCGCTCGTGCATCCAGGCGCGGCGTCCTTCTAGGTTATTTCTGGGCTGAATGGAAAGAACTTCCGGAGGTCGGCTCTTTAACTCTGAGCCGGGATGACACCATTTTGGTCGCGCGTTTTGGTGATTTGTTCTTGCAGACAGGTAGGTGGGTGGAATTAGGAACGCTGCCTAGCTGGGACCGCAAGGAATGGCCGATGCCAATATTCGTTCGAGAGGAGATGCTTACGGGGCGACGATGGGAGGTGAGGTATTCGGATGACGACCCGAATGCCCTGATCGGCGAGTACCCTGCGGCAGCGAACAACGACTATCCACCTGATTCTATGTACGGCGCAGAGGCAACAGAGATCACATTGAAGAAACGCCTTTCTGAGCGCTAGCGTATACCCAGCTAGGACCGTGGTGTTTATCTTTCACCTCTAGACGATAAGGCGGCAATGAGCCGCCTTATTCGTTACATAGCACCCATGAAACTAAAAACTTTGGCACTCAACTGATCATTCAATCCAACCATGCGAGCGATCAGCGGATCGATCTCATT
>Ga0068854_100001351_pt1 | contig 14794 bp, 10 predicted proteins | sample KBSCornC42_FD_66590 | JGI IMG/M metagenome (GOLD analysis project Ga0068854, IMG submission 66590) | Corn rhizosphere microbial communities from Kellogg Biological Station, Michigan, USA - KBS Corn C4-2 | ecosystem: Host-associated > Plants > Roots > Rhizosphere > Soil ... | reverse complement strand
TGTATCAGCGGGCGCTCGCCTTCCACATCGGCCCGGAGCCGGTGCAGATTCGCCGGATGCTGGAGCGGCCGTTCGGCTCGGTGCGCTGGAAGGACAATACGCCCGATCCCGCCACCGCCGTGTTGCCCGTTTCGGCGGGGGCCGGCTCCACGACCTAGCAGGACGCCCGCTTCTTCCCCCCGCAGGGTACGGTCAGGCTTTCATGGTCAGCGAATAATTTCGTTGCCCACCCTCGGCGTTGGTGCCGCGTTAAGACATCGTTCGCATTAATGCACGAACGAGAATGAGCCGCGTCACGAATCCGTTTTTCAAGGTGGGTAGCAATGCGTAATGCGCTGGGCCTGATGGTTGCGTGTGTCGTTTCGGCCGCGCTGATTGCCGGAGTGTGGTTTTGGGTGGCGTCTCCACGCCCCGACCAAGGACCGGTCCACCTCGCAAGCGCGCCGCCACAACAGATGCCGGCGGCCGCACCCGCCAGGGCCACGCCCGCTGCAGCCGAGCAGACCGATGACTCCGACGTCACGGCGGCGATTTCAACCAAGCCCGCACCGGCCAAGATCGCGGCCAATCCGCCCGCGCCGCAACCCAAGGCTGGCGAACCAAAGACAGCGGCAGCGGCCCCTTGCGCCAATCCCGATGCGCTTGGCGTCGCCCGCACGGTCGAGGTCGACACTACCGGCGGCCCGGGTTTTGGTTTTCAACATTTCAAGCAGCTCGATTTCCTCGCCGACAAGGAAATCGTGCTGACCTTCGATGATGGTCCCTGGCCTGGTAACACGCCCGCCGTGCTCAAGGCGCTCGCCGATGAATGCACCAAGGCGGTATTTTTCCCGATCGGCAAGCATGCGACCTATCACCCGGAAATTTTGCGGCAGGTTGCGGCGGCGGGCCACACCGTTGGTTCTCACACCTGGTCGCACGCCAATCTGAACAGCAAGAAGATGACCGATCAGGTCGCCAAGGACGAGATCGAGAAGGGTTATAGCGCCGTGAAGATGGCGCTCGGCGCCGCGCCATCGCCATTCTTCCGCTTCCCCGAACTGCAGCACGGCCCGGCGGCGATGGCCTATCTGGGCGCGCGCAACGTGGCGGTGTTCTCCTGCGACGTAGATTCCTTCGACTTCCGGTCCAAGGACGCCACCCAGATCATCAACAATGTGATGACCAAGCTCGACAAGGCGGGCAAGGGCATCATTCTGATGCACGACTTCCAGAAGCACACGGCGGAAGCCATGCCGACGCTGCTGCGCCGGTTGAAAGCGGGCGGTTACAAGGTCGTGTTCATGAAGGCCAAGGCGCCGCTGCAGACACTTGCCGAATATGACGAGATGATGGTGAAGGACACCAAGCTGCCGGTCTCTAGCCTGCGTCCGATCAACAGCGTGGTGCAGACGGTCTCCGAATAGCGGATTGATACCGTCCCAGGGCGATCGGCGACCAAGGCATTGGCCGGCCCGCCCGCATCCCAAGTCGCAGTCGAACGCAAGGGCACGCTGGTCTGAAGGGCCTGGCTCAACCGAATTCCCTTCTCTCGATTTTGTAAGGTTAGGCCAAAACTCGCCGATTGAGAAGGAGACACAATGCTGGTCGTCAGCCACTTCGCTATTGCGAAATGACGCCCTGGGGCCGCGGCTTGCTCACCGTCGAAGTGAGCAACGCTTGTGGTATAGTTCGGGTCAAATGGCGGCAAAACCGGCCATGTCCCAAAATTAGGCTTGGGTGGCTCTCATGCTCAAGGCGGCGGAAGACCAGACTGAAGAATTCAATTCAGCTGAACTCGGCGCAATCGCCCATCTTTACCGGGGTGAGATTTATCGCAGCACTATTTGGCGAACACGGCTCGACAACACGACCAACTGGTCGATCGTGACCATGGGCATCGCGCTTTCCACGACATTCTCATCCAAGGAAGCCTCCGCTCTGCCGCTGATCCTGATTGGACTGCTGCTTGCCGTATTCTTGGTGCTCGAAGCGCGCCGCTATCGCTACTTCAATGTCTGGCGCGCAAGGGCGCGTTTCATGGAAACGCATCTTTACGCGCCGATGCTTGATCCAAAGCGCAGAGGAAATGACGAAGCGTGGCGCGCGACCCTTGCCGAGGATTATCTGCATCCGCATCACCATATCAGCTTCGTGCGCGCCGCCGGCCGGCGCGTCCGGCGTACCTACATTTGGATCATCGCGATCCAGGTCACCGCCTATTTTGGTAAGCTCGCGATCCATCCAGAAATGGCAAACCACTTCAGCGAGTTCGTCGAACGCGCCAAAATAGGACCAATTTCGGGCTGGGTCGTGCTTGGCTGCGGCCTGCTCTACAATCTTTGCTGGATCGCTCTCGCGATCGGTACCTTCTGGGCGGATCGGCGCGCCCACAAAAATCGCCCGAGCACCGCGGCGATGGGTTGAGAATCGCTTGCCAACGACGCTGTCGCGTTTCCCTGCTATTATTGGCAAGGCCTCCCGTGCGACGTTAAGGGCGCAGCACCGGTACCGTTTTCAGGGGCGCTCGGCAGTGGTGCCGCAAGAGGCGGCGGCTACACCTACTTCAATCCGGCTGGCGGGCAAGAATTTTCAGCAGTCGCGGGCTTTACCTACAATTTCAAGAATCCTGACAGGCAATATCAAAGCGGCATAGACTTTCACGTCGACTGGGGTGCCTCGCAGTTTCTCTCCAAACAGGTCTTTGTCGGACTGGTTGGATACGCGTATCAACAAATCACCAACGACTCCGGTCAACATCCGGTCCTGGGGGCGTTCCGGTCGCGCGTCCTTGGGATTGGGCCCCAGATCGGATATCTGTTTCCAGTTGGAGACATGCAGGCTTATCTGAATCTGAAGGGTTATGGCGAATTCGACGCGGCTAATCGGCCGGCGGGCTTCAACATCTGGCTCACGTTCTCAATTTCGCCGATGGCCCCGACTAGCACCGTGACGCCGACACGACGGCTCGTCACGAAGTGAAAGAATATTTGAGGTGATCTAGCGTACCGGAATGGCGCCTCATTGAGGACATCTAATGCGGGTGCTTCGCGAGCCACTGATCCATTTTCTGCTACTCGGCGCGGCGATTTTCGCCGCATATACGTGGATGGACCGCACCGAGGATGGGCCCGGGAAGGTCGCACCCATTGTCCTGCGTGCAAGCGATGTGGCCTGGCTGACGGATACCTGGTCCCGCCAGTGGCACCGTCAACCGACCGCCGATGAACTGCGTGGCCTTGTCAGCGATTACCTGAATGAGGAGCTGCTGTCGCGCGAGGCGCGGGCGATGAAACTCGATGAGAACGACATCGTCATTCGACGACGGTTGGCGCAAAAGCTCAGCTTCATCGTTCAGGATACCGCCGAAATGGCGGATCCATCGGACGTCGACTTGCGTCGGCTGTACGATGAAAACCCGGGGCGTTTTCAGTCCGGCTCCCGGGTTTCTTTCAGCCAGATCTATTTCAGCCCGAACAGTCGTGCGAACCCCCAGGGCGATGCCGAGCGCGCGCTTGCGCTGTTGTCAGCAAAAGCTGAAGCAACCGAACTTGGTGATCGGTTGCTGGTCGAGGCGAATTTCCGCAACGCAACGCTGGAGAGTGTCGCCGCAGCGTTCGGCCCGGAATTTGCGCAAGCAATCTTCACGCTAAAAGTGGGTCAGTGGAAAGGGCCGATCCGCTCCGGATTCGGCTTTCATCTGGTGAACGTTACCGAACTGCAAGCCTCCGAGTTACGGCCGTTTGAAGACGTACGCTCCCAGTTGCTCGTCCAGTGGCGGGATGAGAGGCAGGGACAAGCCAACACGTCGTTCCTCGCAGGTCTGCGGAAGAAGTACGGCATTGTCCCAGAAGACAATGTCAAGCCGCTGCTTGACGCCGTCCGGGCGCAGCAGGCTGACAAATGAGACTACGAATGTGTCTAGGCCTGATCCCGTTGATTGCAGCGCTTAGCTTGGTTTTTGGCTCAGTGCTGGGGTTCGCCCGAGCTGACGAAATGCGTCCGGCCTACCTCGAATTGCGCGAGATCGCGCCGAGTGAATTTGCCGTCTTGTTCAAGACACCGATGCGCGGTGACGCGCGGCTCGCTCTGCACGCGACCTTTTCAGGCAAGATCGAAAACCTGACGCCGCTGAGCATGCGGATGACGGGCGATGCAGCCGTGCAGACCTGGCGGATGCGCGCAATCGAGCCGCTTACCGGTCAGCAGATCACTATTACAGGTCTCGACGCAACCGTTTCCGATGCTCTCGTGCGCGTGCAATTTGCCGACGGCCGAGGCTGGGTACAGCGCCTGACACCTCAAGCCCCAAGTGCGCTCGTGCCTGAGCAACAGAACGGTTGGTCCGTCGCCGGTGTCTATCTGAAACTCGGCATTGAACACATCCTGACTGGATTCGACCACCTGCTGTTCGTGCTCGCGCTAATGCTGATCGTACGCAGTTCGTGGCAACTCTTAAAAACAGTGACGGCGTTCACGGTCGCCCACAGCATCACGCTTGCGCTCGCAGCGCTGGGCATCGTGCAGGTGCCGTCAAAGCCGGTCGAGGCGGTGATTGCGCTCAGCATCGTTTTCGTCGCCGCCGAGATCGTGCATGGGCGGCAAGGCCGTGAGGGTCTGACAGCGCGTGCCCCCTGGATCGTGGCCTTTACCTTCGGCCTGCTGCATGGCTTCGGGTTTGCCGGCGCGCTAAATGAGGTCGGGCTGCCGCAGGGTCATATCCCCACGGCGTTGCTGTTTTTCAATATCGGCGTCGAAATCGGGCAGTTGCTGTTCGTCGCCGTCATCACGGGCCTGATCGCCAGTTTGAGCAAAATTCGACCGGTGATTCCGCGATGGACCGGGCTAGTTCCAGCCTATAGCATCGGGAGCGTTGCGATGTTCTGGGTCTTTCAACGCCTTTCCGCTTTCTGATGGTGTCACCGCTACGGGAGACCGACCATGAGCGCTTCCAAAAACCCGACCAACAACATTGTCCTCGTCAGATTTGCGCTGAGCGCGCTGCTCTCCACCGCGCTCTCCAATTTCGCATGGGCGCAGGAAGCCGCGCACACCGATATCGGCATTCTCGATAAAGCCACGGCTGATCAAGTGACGCCGAAGCCCGGCTATTCCCCTTACGCCGGACGCAATTTTCCGACACGGCCCTTCTTTGGCGACACGCACCTGCATACCGCGCTCTCGCTCGACGCCGGTGCCTTCGGCGCCCGGCTAGGCCCCCGAGAAGCCTATCGTTTTGCCAAAGGCAACGAGGTCGTAGCCTCAAGCGGTCAGCCTGTGAAACTGTCGCGCCCGCTGGATTTTCTGGTGGTCGCGGACCATTCGGACGCGATGGGCGTCTTTTCTGATTTGTTTGCCGGTAAGCCCGAAATGCTGGCCGATCCATTGGGCCGCAAGTGGTACGATATGATCCAGTCTGGACAAGGCGGCCAGGCGGCGCTTGAACTTATTGGAGCCTTTGCTCAGGGCAAGTTGCCGAAAGCACTGAACTATGAACCCGGCACGCGCGGCTATCGCTCGACCTGGCAGTCGATCATCAAGGCCGCCGAGGAGGCCAACGATCCCGGAAGATTCACCGCGTTCATCGGCTACGAATGGACCTCGCTCGACAAGGGCAACAACCTGCATCGCAATGTGATCTTCCGCGACAACGGCGACAAGGCAAGCCAGGTCGAGCCTTACAACACCACTCCGCCACTCGGCAGCAACAATCCCCGCGAGCTCTGGAAGTGGATGGCTGCTTACGAAAATAAGACTGGAGGCAATGTGCTGGCGATCGCACACAATGGCAATTTGTCGAATGGCACTATGTTTCCGATCATCGAGTCGTTCGGCGGACGCCCGATAGACAAGGAATACGCCGAGCAGCGTGCGAAGTGGGAGGTCCTCTACGAGGCCACGCAAATGAAAGGCGACGGAGAGACGCATCCGATGCTCTCGCCGAACGATGAATTCGCCCGGTTCGAGCGTTGGGACAAGGGCAATCTGGATATGAGCGAGGCCAAGCGACCGGAGATGCTTGAGTTCGAGTACGCGCGCTCCGCATTCAAGAATGGCCTGAAGCTTGAGAGGGAGCTGGGCGTCAATCCATACAAGTTCGGGCTTGTCGGCAGCACCGACTCCCACACCGGCCTATCGACAGCGGATGATGACAATTTCTTCGGCAAGGCAACACCGTATGAGCCGAGCGCATCGCGGTGGAGCCATGCATTCTCAAACGGAAAAGCCGGGACGATGATGGCGTGGGAGATGACCGCTTCGGGCTACGCCGGTGTCTGGGCCACGGAGAACACGCGCGAGGCGCTATTCGACGCCATGCAGCGCAAGGAAACCTACGGCACCACCGGACCCCGGATGGCCGTCCGCTTTTTTGGGGGCTGGGATTTCGAGGCCAAGGACGCGCAGACGCGCAGCCCGGCGGTGACAGGCTATATGCGGGGCGTGCCCATGGGCGGCGATCTGCGCGACGCGCCGGCCGGCAAGGTGCCGACCTTCCTCGTTGCCGCACTCAAGGATCCGATTGGGGCCAATCTCGACCGGTACCAGATCGTCAAGGGCTGGATGGCCGCTGACGGCAAGCTGAACGAAAAAGTCTACGACGTCGCCTGGTCGGGCGACCGCAAGGCGGGCGCTGACGGCAAGCTGCCCTCGGTCGGCAACACTGTGGATGTGGCCAATGCGACCTGGACCAACACGATCGGCTCGCCGGAGTTGATCGCTGTGTGGAAAGACCCGGATTTCAACCCCGCCCAGCGCGCGTTCTACTACGGCCGGGTGATCGAAATTCCGACGCCGCGCTGGACCGCGTATGATGTGAAATATTACGGGGTTAAGATGAGCGCTGACGTCCCGATGGTGACGACTGAGCGCGCGTATACGTCCCCGATCTGGTACACGCCGCCAAATTGAAGTTCGATCGCCCTTTTGAGCTGACGACGCATGGCTCTGTAGCCGCATCAAGGGGACCGCATGAACATCTCAGGTTGGCTGCAGAGCCACGGATTAGAACAGTACGAAGACCTGTTCCGCGCCAACCAAATCGAAATGGACGTCCTGCCGGATTTGACCGAGAGCGATCTCGAAAAGATTGGTCTTTCTCTGGGCGCGCGGAAACGACTCCTCAAAGCCATTTCTACCCTAGGGGACGGAACCATGGCCGCAGAGCGGCCAAGTCCGGTAAAACGACCGCAGAATGCTGAGCATAATGCGGAGCGTCGTCAACTGACAGTCATGTTTTGTGACCTTGTAGGCTCCACTGCTCTCTCAGAGCGGCTTGATCCTGAGGACATGAGAGGAATAATCCGCGGATATCAAGACGCGTGCTCAGGGGTCATCGCCCGCTATGACGGGTTTGTTGCGAAATTTATGGGTGATGGCATCCTCGCCTATTTCGGCTTTCCGCATGCTCACGAAGACGATGCAGAACGGGCTGTCAGAGCGGCATTAACAATCGTGGACGTCGTCGGATCATTGAAGACATCGTCGGCGGACAAGGCCCAAGTCCGCATCGGAATTGCTACTGGCCTAGTGGTGGTTGGCGACCTAGTCGGAGAAGGCGCCGCTCAAGAACAAGCGGTGGTCGGCGATACCCCGAATCTTGCCGCGCGTTTGCAGGCAATTGCGTCTCCGGGCCAGATCTTGGTTGCTGAGGCAACACGCCGCCTTTTAGGCGATGTATTTGCAGTCGCCAATCTTGGTGGCCAAACGTTGAAGGGAATCTCAGGGCAACCCGCAGTGTTCAAAGTAATCGGCGAACGCGTCGCGGAAAGTCGGTTCGAGGCGCGAGCATCTGGTGCCGTTTTTAGCATGGTTGGCCGGGACCAAGAGCTGGCACTATTGTTCGAGAGATGGAAACAGGCAAGAGCCGGAGAAGGACAGCTGGTCTTACTTTCCGGCGAAGCTGGTATAGGCAAGTCTCGCCTTGCTCGCGGAATAATAGACACCGTGGCTCGTGAAGAGCACATTAGGGTAAGCCATCAATGCTCGCCTTATCATTCGAACTCACCGCTCTATCCTATTATTCAGCAACTATCTTTCGCCGCGGGTTTCACGCAAGAAGACGACAACGACGACAAAGTTGATCGCCTCGAAACGCTGCTGGTTGGCGCTGAGAGTGATCGGCCGTTGTTTGCGGCACTCCTGGGGCTGCAGTTCGAGGATCGCTACGGAGCACTTCGCTTAACGCCGCAACAGCAGCGCGCGCGCACAATGGAAGCGCTAGTCAATCAGCTGATCGAACTGTCGCGAGATAAGCCGGTCCTCTTCGTGCTTGAAGACGCGCATTGGATCGATGCAACCACCTTAGAGCTCCTTGACCTTTGTCTCGATAAGGTTGCCGCCGCGCGCATCATGATGCTCGTGACGGGGCGACCTACTTTCCAGCACGGCTTTGGTGGCCATCCGGTAGTGACGAAGCTTGCCCTCAACCGTCTCGGCCGGGACCAAATTACGTCAATTATAAACAGACTAACCGACGGCAAGGCGCTTCCCGCAGCGCTGCTAGACATAATCGCCGCCAAGACGGATGGCGTGCCGCTATTTGTCGAAGAAATCACCAAAACGGTATTAGAATCAGGCGAATTGAAAGAGACAGTTTCCAGCTACGAGTTGACCGGCCCCCTCAGCCGACTCAAAATTCCTCTGACGCTTTACGATTCCCTAATGGCGCGGCTCGACCGATTGCAGCCAATCAAGGAAGTCGCCCAGACCGCGGCCTGTATCGGGCGGGACTTCGATTATAGCTTGTTGAAGGCTATCTCTCCTCTCAGCGATCCGGCTTTGCAAGATGCCCTTGAACGACTGACCGATGCGGAATTGATTTTTCGCCGAGGTGTGCCACCAGACTCAACCTACATCTTTAAGCATGCGCTCGTGCGTGATGCAGCCTATGAAAATCTTCTAAAAACTCGCCGTCAGATCATTCACACGCGACTGGTTGAAGCACTGGAGGCCATCAAAGCAGCACCAGACCTCCTCGCTCATCACGCGACCGCCGCTGGTATGGTTGAGACAGCAGTGCGCTATTGGCTGAAGGCAGGTGAACAAGCCGCAGCCCGCTCCGCGAATAAGGAAGGAATTAGGTATCTCAAGACCGGGATAGGGCTGCTTGAGGGTGCACACGATACGCCCGCAAAGCCGCGCTTGGATTTGGACTTGCACAGCGCTCTCGCATCAGTGCTGATGGCGACGCAAGGATATGCGTCCGACGAAGTAGGAAGAATATCCACACGCACCGTCGAACTTTCCCGCCAAATCGATGATGAAGGCGCCTTGGCGACTGTGCTTTGGCAGGCTTGGTTATTCAATTACACTCGGGCCAATCACACAACCGCGATAACTATTGCGCGCGAATTCGAGCGGCGCATGACTGAAGCCGCTGATCCGGATGCTCGAATTGCTGCTCATTTGCCTCTGGGTCTTTGTTTGTTGTCCATTGGAGAGCCTAATTCGGCGCGAATAAAGCTGGACGAAACGGTCCGCATCCACGCGGGACTACCAGGCCGCCCGGTTGCCTACCGCTACGGAATGGAGGTTGGCGCCGTGGCACACGGCTACCGAGCGTGGTGTCTTGGGACGCTTGGTTATGCAGAACAAGCAATGGCAGCGCGAGATGAACTGCTGAGAATGCTTGAAAGGACGAACCATCCATACACCCTGGCTCGAGGACTAAACTGGTGCTCGATATCCTCGGCGACGGTAAAGGACTGGGACGAAACACTCCGATGCGCCGAGCGAGCCATCAAAGTTGCTCGCGAGCATGACCTCCAGATGGTAGCCGCCATCGGCCGCGCGATGTATGGAATCGCTCAAGCGGCCATCGATCCTGCTGCTTTTTCAACAACGGAAATGAACGAGGCTCTGGACGTTTATCGTAGCACGGGAGCGCGCTTTCAGATTCCATTCCTGCTCAGTCTCTATGCTGAAGCGTCCCTTGCAAAAGGTGACCGGAAGATCGGAATGGATGCGGTGTCCGAGGCCTTCTCCCTAATCAAGGAAACGGGCGAAGATCAAGTGGTTGCAGAAGTCTACCGTGTCCGTGGCAACATTTCGGTGGTTTCTCAGAACGGCAACCCTGAAGGGGACTATTTGAGAGCGATTGAAATTTCCCGCGCACAAGGGACGCGATTATTTGAGCTTCGAGCAGCCTTGAGCCTCGCTAGGCTATGGAGTAACCAGGGCCGACGATCGGAAGGACTTAGTCTTCTTGCACCGATTTATGAATGGTTCACCGAGGGACTGAGCACAACCGACCTCAATAACGCTAGAGACCATCTACAGACACCCGTGCCTCGGTAGCCGGCCAGATAACGGACGATGAAAGCCAGGTTTTGTTCGCGTCTGGAGAGGCCAAGAGTCCGCCTCAAAATGTCCCTAAAGGGCCGGTGACGCTGTTCAAATCCTGAGACGATGGTGCCGCAAGAGGGACTCGAACCCCCGACCCCGTCATTACGAATGACGTGCTCTACCAGCTGAGCTATTGCGGCAAACCGAGATGTCGTCTTCGACCGGACGCTGGCCCCTGATACCGGGCACGGTGCGGATTGGCAAGATTCTTGGCAGGAACCGCCTTCCCAGAACCACCCTGGTAAAAGCGCGCCGCCCCAGTGAATCGAAGGGTTTGCAACGCCTGCGCAGCAAGACCCGCCGTGGCGTGCCAGTAGGAGATCTATCCCGCCCAGCGCGACAGGAAACCCCGCCAGCCATCCGGCTGCCTTGGGCTGATCTGCTCGGCGAATTCATCACTTGCCGCCTCGTCGCCGATGCCGGGATCGTCGGGCGCGCGTAGAATCGGGACGACCGGCGGCACGGCTGAACCCTGCGAGGGCTTTTTGGTGTCGAGATCGCCGCGGGCTCGGAACAGGGGGGTGACCGGGGATGGCGTCACCGGCGCGGGCTGCACGTCAGAAGCCGATTCCATCTCGACCACACGGGCCGATGGTTCGGAGGCGGTTATTGACTCTGCCGGCGCCGCCAGGGACGCCGGTTCGGATTCGGGCGCAGCCGGCCGACGCGGCGTCAGCATGGCTTGCTCGAACGGAGATATTTCGATCGGGCTTTTGCCCTCCGACGGCAGCGCCGCCACCGGGGTCTGCCACTGGAAGGCATCCAGCCGCCCCGATACCGGCGATACCGGCCGCCACACGGCGGAAACATACCCATCCGCAGTCCACGCGGCATCATGCAGCGCGCGAACCGCGCGCTGGGTCCAGGCGCGCGCCCGCCCGCTGTCGCCATGTTCGGTGCGCTCGATCTCGGCCATCAGCATGGCGACCCGCTGGGTCGGCATGTCCACAAACGGCGCCAGCGCCTCACGGGCGCGGGCGAATTCCGCCGCATCGATCGCGGCGCGGGCGATCGCCAAAGCGCCTTCGAGATGACCCGGCGTCTTGGCCGCCAGCGTCTCGACGCGCGCAAGGCGCTGACGAGCGGAATCACCGAGCTTCACATGGGCGTAGGCGTCGGCGAGATCGGGATGCGGATGCGCCACCCAAGCCGCCTCGATATGCCGCAGCGCGCGCCGGGTCTGGTGCGATTCGCTTTCGAATTTGCTCGCGAGCACAGCCGCCGGCACCAGGGTCGGCGCGAGCTTCACCGCCTCGAAGGCACTTTCCCGCGAAAGATCACGATCGGAATGCTCCAACTCCATGGCGCGTGCCGTCAGCAATACTGCGCGCTGCCGCCGCCAACCGACCTTGTCGGTCAGACCCGATGCCAGATTGGTATCGAGAATCCGAAGCGCGCCATCCCAATCGGCGGCGGCACAGCGAAATCCCAGGACGGCCTGGGAGGCCCAAACCGATCCCGGCGAGATTCTGAGCGCCTCTTCGGCAATCGCTACCGCTGCGGGTGCGTCATCCGCCCGCTGCGCTTCGATGAATAATCCGCGCAAACCCAACAGTCGCGTGTCCGGCCGCTCGGCCATGGTTCGAAAGGCCGCGCGCGCCGTCTCACCATCGCCTTCGAGTTGGGCCGCCTGCGCATGCAACAATAGCGTCAGCGGATCAGCGCCCGCGTGGCGCCGCGCAACCGCTGCATGGCTTCGTGCCGCGCGGGCATCGCCGTGACCGATCGCCAACAATCCGTGGGTAATGGCGTGCCGGCCTCGCGCATGACGACGCTCCCGCCTTATCCGGCGAACGGTCTCAGGCAACCGCCAGAGCGCCCGCAGCACCGACCAGCCCAGCATGGCCACGACAAGCGCGATCACCAAACCCAGCGCGAATACCGGCAGCGAGGTCTCGATGCGCCAGCCGCCCGACGACAGCACGACATCGCCGCCCTGATCGGCGACGAAGGCAGCGCCCGCCGCCGCTATTGCGACCAGCAACAGAAACAGAATGATACGTAGCATCGACATCTCCAACGCGCCGATTTAATGCGTCGGTCCGGCCAGCGCCGCCATGGCGTCAATGGCGAATTGATGGGAACTGGCGAGCGCCTGTTCGCGGGCATCGGCCTTCTCAAGCCAACCCTGCGCCGCGCCGCGCTCGGACGCATCCAGCAGATTCAATTGCCGGCGCGCTTCGGTCAGATCGTTACGCAGCGCTGCAGCCGAGAGGCGGGCGACGATGGCGCGGCGATCATTGCCGGTCGCGTCGGTTCGTTCGATGCGCACGAGCTTGGAAGCGCTCGCCTGCAACCGATCGACCAGCCCGCTACCGGAGGTGCTCGGCTCCGGACCCGCTGGCAACAGGTTCGGCGCCAGCGTTACGAGTTCGCGGCAAAGCGCGGCGGCATTCGGTACGCCAGAGGCGGCAAAGCGATCGAGCGGCTGCAGCGCGGCCGGCTCCGGCGCCAATGATTTGGCGACACGAAGGATGGCCTCGAATGCATCGCCATGCCTGACGGAAATATCGAGCAGCGAGGCCGCAACCGCGCGGCGCAGCGGCACCCCGTCGGCCGCGCCGCTGGCGCTGGCGGCAGCACCGGGTTGCGCGGTTTGCGTGCGCAATGCCGTCTCGATTTCGCTAATGCGCCCCTGCAGCGCGGCGAGTTCGCGCGAGATAGTGGCTGTCGATGCGGCATCGGCTGACGCTGGCTTGGTTTCTCTCATCGACCCCGCAAGTTTGTCGATCTCTGCATGAAGGTCGGCCCGATCAGCGCGGGAGACCTCAACCGATTTTTCCACCGCCTCCAACCTCGTTGTGGTCTGGGGATCGGTCGCAGCTGGCCGGCGCGATTCGATTGCGGCCAGACGGTCGGCGAGACCGCTGATCCCGAGGCTATCAGGGCCGTTCCGGTCAGGTGCCGACGAGAACCATCCGCTGGATCCGAACACCATCACCACGAGGATCGCGGCCACAGCGCCGCACACGGCGCCTGAAAGCGCTGCAGCCAACGCAGACGGCATCGCCCCGCGCGTCCAACGGAACGTCTGCCGTTTTTCATCCCTCGAATCGACGCCTTCGCGATTTTCCGACAGGTCCGATGCGGTGAGATCGATGGTCGGCGGTGAACGCCTCGCCTTGTTCTCACCGGCTGACGGAACCTCTTCCGAATGGTCATCTGCCATCGCGGCATCCCTGGAAAAATGGCGGAGGTTATCCGCGCAATAGCCGGATTCGGCGTCTTCTCTTAGCGCGGCGCGGGGCGCAGCGCACGTGCCAATCCGTCGAGCAACGCGTTTTCGTCGGCCCTCGGCGGAATGATGACGCGCGTGGCGCCTGCGTCCCGCAAAACCGCCGCAATCGATTCTGACAGACATCCCTGGACGATCGAGAGCGCGGAGATTTCAACGCCGGCGAGCCTGACCGCCTCCACAAAGGCACGTGCGCTTCGCCTCGAATAATGCAGCACCGCCTGGATTCGTCCCATCGCGATCGCCTCCCCCACGTCAAAAGGAAGTTCCGCGGTCGGCAGCATGCGATAGGTGGTCTGCGTCATGACCGTCAATCCCTGCGCGCCGAGCTCTCCCGCGAGATCCCTCGCCAGATCGGCGCCTGCGAGATAAAGCAGCCGCGCTTGCTTACCGATGATCTTGCCCTTGACGCTTTTCAGGACGAGATCACGTAAGCTCGCGGAGCCGGAATTGGCGGTCATGACCTGACGAAATCCGGTACGGCGCGCCGCCTCGGAGGTCTGTTCGCCGACCGCAAATAACGGCAGGGCCAAAAGGCGCTCGGAGATAGCCGCCGATTCGAAGGCGCGCAAGGCGTTGGCGCTGGTGACAAGCACGGCGTCATAGGTTTCGTCTGGCTGATCGGAATAGCCGACGGCGACAAATCGCAGCATCGGCGCCAGCATCACATCGAAGCCTCGCGCCCGCAGTGCCTCCGCGGTCGCTTCATTGTCGGGATCGGGCCGCGTCACTAAAACTGTCATGGTTCGGCCCGCCTCCGCCGCGACGGAAGATTGCACTTTTCGATGCCGTAATGCTACCGATGATGGAGAACAGCCCCTCCGTCCTTCAAACGCAAGGGTTTGCATTGGCTCAGGATAAACCGACCCTGGTTCTCGGAATCGAGACCACCTGTGACGAAACGGCCGCCGCCGTCGTCGAGCGGTTGGGCGATGGCTCGGGGCGCATCCTGTCCAACGTCGTCCGCTCACAGATCCAGGAACACGCCCCTTTCGGCGGCGTCGTGCCGGAGATCGCCGCGCGCGCCCACGTCGATCTGCTCGATGGCATCATCGCAGCCGCCATGAAGGAAGCCGGCATCGGCTTCGATGCGCTGTCCGGCGTGGCCGCTGCGGCGGGCCCGGGCCTGATCGGGGGCGTCATCATCGGGCTGACCACGGCGAAAGCGATCGCGATGGTGCATAATTCGCCCCTGATCGCGGTCAACCATCTGGAAGCCCATGCGCTCACCCCGCG